>Ga0334722_10001467_pt1 | contig 29350 bp, 34 predicted proteins | sample C3_bottom_MG_FD_207210 | JGI IMG/M metagenome (GOLD analysis project Ga0334722, IMG submission 207210) | Sediment microbial communities from Yellowstone Lake, YNP, Wyoming, USA - C3_bottom | ecosystem: Environmental > Aquatic > Freshwater > Lake > Sediment | place: USA: Wyoming | collected... | reverse complement strand
TTACCTCACTGCGCCCCCCTCCTGCGGCGGCTCCGCCGGACCGCACTGTGGCGCCTTCCGCCTCTTGCGGCGCTCCTGTTGGTCCTCTTTTTGGCCGGCGGGTGTTCCCGCGTACCGAAGATCATCGTTCTCGAGGACCCGCTGACCGCCGCGGAGCACGTGGAGCTGGGCGTCGCCTACGAGCGGAAAGGAGAGCTCGACCTGGCGCGGCGGGAATACGAATCGGCCCTCCGCAAGGACAAGAAATCCTTCCCGGCCCGCGTCAACCTCGCCAACGTTCATCTGGCCAGGAAAGAGTTCGACACGGCCCGCGAGGGTTACCTCCGGGCGCTCGAATTGCGGCCGGGGGACCCTGAGGCCACCAACAACCTCGCCTGGGCCGTCATCTTCTCCGGGGAGGGGATCGACGATGTTCTGGCCCGGATGGAGGCGGTAGTCGCCGGCCCCGGTGGGCGCCAGGCGACGCTCCTGGACACGCTGGGCGTTCTCCGGATGCGGGCAAACCGGCCGGAGGAGGCGGAAGAGGCCTTCGCCCTGGCGGAAACGCTATGCGGCCGGGACGGTGCGGTTCCGCGCGAGGAGGCGCAAGGGGGTACTCCCTGCCCGGAGGGGGTTCGCCGGGAGATCGGCCTGCACCGCCAGGAGCTGCGAAAGAGATTCCCTTCCCCAGCACCACCGCCCGCTCTGATAAAATAGTCACAAAAGGAGCGCCCCCTGTTTCCTCCCATCCACCCGGAGTTGAGGTTCCACAACTACGCCTCGTACCTGCGGCGGCGCCTGGGCGGCCCGGCAGCAAGGATCAGCGTGGGGGCGGGGTTCACCTGCCCGAACCGCGACGGCACCCGGGGGACGGGCGGCTGCCTGTACTGCAACAACGAATCCTTCACGGAAGGGGTCCTCTACCCGGGCCTGCCGGTGGAGGAGCAGGTGCGCAGGACGATCGCATCGCATGCCCGGCTCAAGGCGTTCCGCCGGTTTCTGGTCTATTTCCAACCGTACACGAACACCCATGCGCCGCCGGAGGAGCTCGAGCGGACGTACCGCGCGGCGTTCTGCCACCCCGACGTCGCCGGAATCATCGTCGGGACCCGCCCGGACTGCCTCGGGGAGGCGGTCCTGGACGTGCTCGAGGGGATTGCGAGGGAGCGGTACGTTTCCGTCGAGATCGGCCTTCAGTCGATCTCCGACGACGTTCTCGCGCGGATCAATCGGGGGCACACCGTGCGGGAGTTCATGGAAGCGGTGCCCGCCGCGCGGCGGCGGGGGATCGATGTTGCCGCTCACCTGATTTACGGTCTTCCCGGGGACACGCGGGAGAATTTCGTGGCGGCGGCCGGCGTTCTTTCCGACCTGGGAGTGCAGGGGGTGAAGCTGCACCACCTGCACGTCGTTTCGGGGAGCTTGCTTGCGGCTCCGTTCCGGCGGGGCGAGGTGCGGGTGCCCGAATACGGAGAATACGTCGGAGCCTGCGTGGACTTCCTGGAACGTCTCTCTCCCGAAATCGCCGTGCTCCGGCTGATGGGGACGGCCCCCCGGGAGTTGTTGCTGGCTCCTGTATGGGGAAAAGGGAGCCGCGAGATGTCGCGCGACGTGGCCGCCGAGCTTCAACGGCGGGGGACCTGGCAGGGATCGCTGCGGGAGGAGAAGGCATGAGCGGCAACGAGAGGGAGTATCTTCCCCATTCCTCGGGGTGTTTCCTGTGCGGAGACGAGAACGCCTGCGGCGTCCGCACGAAGTTCTTCGTGGAAGAAGGCGCGGTGTGCTCGCGGATCACGCTTCCCCGCCACCTCAACGGGTACAAGAATGTCGCCCACGGGGGCGTCCTCGCGGCGCTCCTCGACGAGTCGATGGGATGGGCGGCGACGGTCTTCGGCAGGTTGCACCGGATGTATTTGACCGGCGAGCTGACCGTGAAATACATCGCCGCGGTCCCCGTCGGCGAAGAGATCGAGATCCGGAGCCGACTGGTGGAGGACGCCGGTCGCATCGCCTACAGCGAGGGAGAGCTGGTCTGCGGCGGGAAGGTCTGCGTCCGCGCGCGGGGAAAGTTTCTCCCCATGAGCCGCGAAGCGACGGGGGAGGTGATCCCCTACCTGAAATTCGAGCAGTGCAGAAAATACCGTACGTTGTTTGACCGCGTCGAGGAGGCGAAATGAAGCGCGTGCTGGGGATTATCGGTTCCCCACGGAGGATGGGGAACTGCGAGCTGATGGTGAAGGAGATCTCGGCCCGCCTGCCGGAGCCCGCCGAACTCTCGATGGTCCGGCTCGTCGAGAAGGACATCCGGCCCTGCAAGGCGTGCTACCGGTGCCTGACGGGGGATTGCCCGCACCCGGACGATTTCGGCGCGGTGCTGGACGCGATCGTGGCCGCCGACGGCGTGATCGTCGCCGCGCCCGTCTACCTGCTCGGTGCGCATTCCTCCCTTCAGCGGTTTCTCGACCGTGGGCTGCAGTTCTTCCGGCGGATCGAAGCGCTCTCCGGCAAGCCGGCGGTCGGGGTGGCGCTTGCGGGCGTCAAGGACGGGGAAGGGGCGTCCCTTCTGGGGGTGGAGAACTTCATCCGCGGCATGGGAATGGAGGTCAAGGGCCGCGCGGTGATCCATGCGGCGCTGCCCGGCGAAGCGCTCCTCTCGGAAGAAGGGAAAGCCGCCGCGGGACGGCTGGCCGCCGCCCTCTTGGCGAAGGGGGTGCGGCCGTCGGAGAATCCCTCCTGCACGCAGTGCGGAGGGACGTATTTCGAGTTCCGGGGGGGGGACCGCGTCTATTGCCTGCTGTGCGGCGGCAGCGGGACCGTGTCGGCCGAGGGCGGCGGCGTCCGGCTTGCGACCACGGCGCCCGCCCACTCGTGGCGCGGCCCCGAGTCGAGGAAGACGCACGGCGAGTGGCTGGTCGGGATGAAGGAGAAGTACCGCCGCGACCGGGAGCGGTTGAAAAGCGTCGCTCAGGGCTACGCGGGGGGAACCTTCATCTGACCCGGATCCGCACGGCGTAGGCGACGGCTTCCGGGGAGGGGTCCGGGGAGGGGTCGGACCCACCGGGCCTTCCCTCCTGCGGGAGGGTCCCCAGCTTCGAAAGTTCCACAAGGAAGAGCTTTACGGAGCCCGCCGGCAAGTGGACAAGCACGATGTCGGCCGCGCTTTCCGAAGCGATGCCCGGCTTCGCCGGCTCGCCCTGCAGGTTTCCACCGATCCGCAGGGCGGCCGCGGCGATCCTGTCCTCCAGCCCGGGGCGGTCCTCCGCGGCCACCTCGATCGTCACCTCCCGCCCGAAAGGAACCGGCCGCAGGAGCATCGAAGACGGCGCCGGGGACTCGATCCTTTCACCGGCAGTGCTCACGCGCTGCGCCGGCACGACGGGAAGGGAGGGTTGTGCTGCAGGGCGACCGCCGGAGACGGCCTCCTTCGCTGCATGAGCCCGGGGTGCGCCCGGCGCCCTGCCGGCCTTCTTCTCCGCCGGTTTGCCCGACTCCTTTGCATTCTCCGCCTGCCGCTCCGCCTTTGCCTTTCCCCCTTCGACCGGGGGGGCGGCATCCATCCGTGCCGCCGGCGGGGGGGAGAACGGCTTCGGCAGTTCCTCCTTCTGGGAGCCGTACACCAGGAGGAAGAGCAGGACCGCTGCCGCCGCTTCCAGGGGAATCTTGATGTGGGCGGGAAGGAACAGCTTCTTCCAGAAAGGCGTCGGCGGCGCTTCCTCCCGGGCGATCCTGCGCCGGACCCCGTCCAGCAGTTCCGCCGGGGCCTTCCCCGGAGAAAGGCCGCGGAGGAGCAGGAGGGTTTCTCCCAGCCCCTCCTTCTCGGCCCTGCACGGGAGGCACTCTCGCAGATGGGCGTTTACACCTGTCCGCTCGCCTTCCGGAAGAGAGCCTTCCAGGAATTCGGAGAGAAGGTTCCGTACCCGTTCGCAGTCCATCCCAGTGTTCCTCAAACCACCGGCGCGAGGATTTTCCTCAACGCCATCCGCGCCCTGTGAAGCCTCGATTTCACCGTGCCGACCGGAATCCCCGCCATGGCGGCGACTTCCTCGTACGTAAACCCCTCGACGTCCGAAAGGAGCAGCAGCCATCGCGAGTCGGGATCGATGCGTCCGAGCGCCCTCTCCAGGACCTTTGCCATCTCCCGGTTTTCGGCGATACGGTCCGGCCGGCCCTCCTCGGGGGCCGGCGGCTGGAAGGGCGGTTCGTCCCGCTCCGTCGCATCCGGAAGGACGATCTCCCGCGCCGCGAGGGAGGATCTCTGCCGGATCCGGTTCAGGCAACGGTTGGCCGCGATCTTGAGCAACCACGTGGACAGCGATGCCTCTTCCCGGAACCCGCCGAGGTTCCGGTAGGCCGAGAGAAACACCTCCTGGGCGATGTCCAGGGCCTCCTCCCGGTCGGAGAGCATCCGGGCGCAGAACGCGTACACCCGGTCCTGGTGGGCGCGGACGATGGCGTCGAACGCCCCCGGTTTCCCCTGCCGGAACGCCTGCAGCAACAGGTCCACCGGCCTGGCGCTTCCCCCGCTCGAATCCACACCGACTCCCAGAGGTTCTGACATTCGCGCGGCCGGTTCGGTTCCTCTCCCGCCGCTTGATTTATTGTACTGTACGGGAGGTTGCGAGGTCCCGGGACTTTGAGGTATTTTAATCCTGCATGGGCGGAACTGTGTAAGGTTCTGCAATATCTGACCGGAGGTGAAGATTTGAGCGGCCAGGCGGTGTTGTTCACGGCCCTATCGATCGCGGCCGTCGCGCTGGCGGTGGTGTTGGCGATGACCCTCTGGCGGCTCCGCAGGACAATCGATCACCTGGACCGTCGCGTGGACGAGGCGATCCGGCAGTTCGAGATGACCGCCGAGGACCTCCGGAAGACCAACGCGGTGGTGCGGGAGATCCTCCTGCACGCCGAGAAGGGCGCCGCCAACGTCGCGCACGTGACGGAAGGGGTCCGGGGATTCCGGAAGACGCTGGACGCTGCCACTGCGGTCCTGCAGTACGCCGTCGTTCCCGTTCTTGGAAACGTGGCCGGCGGACTGGCGGGAGTGAAAGCCGCCGTGTCGCACGTTGTGAACCGATTCGTTCGAAGGGAGGGCAGCCATGAGTGAGGAAAGGTGTTGCAACGGCAGCGGAGGGATCTTCCTTGCGTTCCTTGCCGGGGGGCTGGTCGGCGCGGGGCTGGCCCTGCTCTACACGCCCGTCTCCGGAAAGGAAGCCCGGGAAAGAATCACCGGCCTCGCGGGAGATCTCAGGAAATCGGCCGAGGGTTGGTCCGGCGACCTGAAGCAGAAGGTGGAGTCCTTCATCGAGGAGGAGAAGTCGGTCATCAAGGCGGCCTATGACGCGGGCCGCGAGGCGATGGCAAAGGAGAAGGCGAAGTTCGAAACTCCCGGTTGACGCCGAAACGAGGGATGGGAAAAAGGGGAGGGGACACCCCCTCCCCTTTTTTGTTTGCGTCCGGCGGGCGGACGACGATTAGAAGTTCTCCTCGGCGGGGACGAACCACCCCAACGGGTGGCCGCAGACGGGGCAGCCCTCCGGGGCTTGAATCCCCTCGTGGATGTGGCCGCATACCAGGCATTTCCAGCGGATGGGTTTCTCGCGCTTGAAGAGGGTGCCTTCCTGGACCCTTTTGAGAAGCGCCTGGTACCGCTTCTCGTGATGAACCTCCACCCCTGCGATCTTCCGGAAGATGTGCGCTGCGGCCGGAAACCCTTCTTCCTCGGCGATCTTGCCGAACGCGGGGTAGATGTTGGTCCATTCCTCGCGTTCCCCGGCGGCAGCCGCGGCCAGGTTCGCGGCGGTGTCGCCGATCTTCGTCGGGTAGCCGGCGGTGATCTCCACGTCGCTTCCCTCGAGCTGCCGGAAATACAGATGGGCGTGCTTCTTCTCGTTTTCCGCGGTCTCCAGGAAGATGCCGGCGATCCCCTCGAACCCTTCCTTCGAGGCGACGCCGGCGTAGAAAGTATACCGGTTGCGGGCCTGCGATTCCCCGGCGAACGCCGCCAGCAGGTTTTTCTCCGTCCTCGAACCTTTCAGTCCCATGGCTCCTCCGATCCTGGTGGTGGGCTGGCTGCAAGAGTTCCCTGAATTATAGAAACACGCTACCGAAACCTGCAACCGATTCCTGTCAGGCGGTCTCCCCGCGCGCCAGCCGGAGGAGGGCGGTCAGGGCGAAGAACCCCGAAGTGAAGAGGACGATCGTCGCGCCCGTTGCGGTATCGAGGTAGTAGGAAGCGGCGATCCCCGCTATCCCAGCGGCCAGGGAAATGGCGATCGCGATCCAGAAGGCCGCCGCCGCCCCCCTTGCCACGTTGCGCGCGGCCGCTGCGGGGACCACAAGGAGCGCGGTGACGAGCAGGATCCCCACTGCCCGAATAGCCGTCGTCACGACCAGCGCGACGGCGAGGGAGAAGGAGATCTCGAGCGCCCGGCCTCGGACGCCGAGGCTGCGGGCGAACCCTTCGTGGACTCCCAGGAGCAGGATCCGGTTGAACGCGAGGAACAGGTAGACGGCCACGGCCAGGAAAAGCGCGGCCATCCAGAGAACCTCCGCGCCGGATATCGCCAGCAGGTCGCCGTACAGGTACGCCTGCAGGTTCCGGGTCAGCCCCTTCTGTGCGCTGATGACGGCGATTCCCAGGGCGATGACCGTGGAGAAAAATACCCCGATGACCGTGTCCGGGGAGAGCCCGGTCCGGCCCTTGACCAGCGTGATCGCGTAGGCGACGAACAGGCCGAACGCGACCATGGTGAGGAGAGGGTGGATCCCGAGGAGAACCCCCAGCGCCACTCCGGTGAACGCCGAATGCCCGATGGCGTCCGAGAAAAACGCCATCCGGAAGTGGACCAGCGGCACTCCCACGGCCGCCGCTGCGGGCGCGACGAAGAGCACGGCGAGGAGGGCTCTCTTCATGAACATCGGCTCCGCGAAGGCCAGCGGCAGCAGGCGGTCCATCAGGGAATAGGCGAGAGAGAGAAGGGATTCCACGTCTACTCGTTCCTCTCTCCGTGCAGGTGGCCGTGCCCGTCGGCCGGGCCGTGGCTGAACAGGTGGGCGCCGCTTCCGTACATCGCGTTCAAGGTTTCGGGGGTGAGGATCTCGGTTGTCGCCCCCTGGCAGACGATCGACCGGTTGAGGCAGATGACGCGGTCGGCGTGGCGCGTCACCACGGAAAGGTCGTGGCTCACGAGCAGGAGGCTGAACCGGGACTCCCGGTGAATCTGGTCGAGGAAATCGCAGAAGAGTTCTTCCCCCGACACGTCAACTCCGGAGACCGGCTCGTCCAGGAGGAGGATGTCCGGATTGTCGCGCAGCGCCAGCGCGAGAAGGATGCGCTGAAGTTCCCCCCCCGAGAGCTTTCCCAAGGGGCGGTCGATGAGGTGGCCGACCCCTCCCTTGCCGAGCGCGGCTTCCGCGCCCGCGCGCGATTTCCGGGAGCGGCCGAGGAAGACGGGGAACCTCTGGGAAGAGAGAGCGAAGAAATCGAGCACCGTCATCGGGGCGTTCCGGTCCAGGTCGATCCGCTGGGGAACGTAGCCGATCCCGGGGGCCCCTTTTCCGTGTTCCTCGGCGCGGCAGAACCGGATTTCGCCGGTGAAGGGAACAAGCCCCAGGATGGCCAGCAGCAACGTGGTCTTCCCTGCGCCGTTGGGCCCGATGAGGGCGGTGACCTCCCCGCACCGGATGTCGGCGTTGATGCCGGAAAGGATCTCCCTTCCTCCGGCGCGGACCGACAGATTCCGGATCTCCAGCGTATGGAAGTGCGCGGGCCGGCTCGTCACTTTCCCAGGACCTCCGTGAGCGTGCGCAGGTTTTGCCGCATGATGGTTTCATAGGCGGCCGGAGCCGTGGATCCCGTCGACACCGGATCCAGCACGCGCGAGGGGATGCCGGTTTCGGCGGCGATCACATCGGCAAGGCGCTTCGGGTATTGCGGCTCCCAGAAGACCGCGGCGGCCCTCTTCCCCCGGATGGTGCGGACCAGCTTGCCGATCTCCCCGGCGGAAGGCTCCTGGCCGGGCGTTTCCTCGATTTTCCCCACGATGTTCAAGCCGAGGTCTCCCGCGAAGTAGTCGAAGATGTTGTGGAAGGTGACGACGTTCCGGTTCCGGAATCTCGCCGACGCGGCCTCGAACTCGCCGGCGAGGACCGCGAGTTTCGCGATGTAGGCGTCGGCGTTGCGCCGAAACGCGGGAGCGTTGCCCGGAGAGGCCGCGGACAACGCCTTCTCGATGTTGCGGACCTGGAGGATCGCGTTCCGGGGGCTCACCCAGGTGTGGGGGTTGATCCCGCCGTGGCCGCCTTCTTCCGCGCGGATCGGCCGCACGCCTTCTGCGGTTTCCACGATCCGGATCCGGGGATTGGCCTTTCGGACCGGCGCGCCGAGGAACTCCTCCATCCCGTACCCGTTGGCGATGAACAGGTCGGCGGCGGCGATCTTTCGCATGTCCCCCGGCGTCAGCGCGTAGTCGTGGGGACAGCCCAGCGAGGCGGGGAGCATCAGGTCGACGATTACGCCGGGCGTGTCCCCGGCCACGTTCCGGGTGAACAGGTACATCGGGAGGAAGGACGCGAGAACGCGCAGCTCTCCGGCCCCGGCCGGGAAAGGGGAGAACAGGAGCGAGATCGCGAGGAAAATTACGGGGAACATGATCTTCCCTGCGCCGCGAATGTCATCGGCCTGCCTGCTTCCCGCCGCAGTCCGCGCAGGCGCCGAAAAATTCCAGCGAGTGGTCCGTCACGTCGAATCCCAGGGTTCCCCGGATGTCGCTTTCCATGCGGGAGAGATCGCACCGTTTCGACTGGAAGGACTCGATCCGCCCGCATTTCCGGCAGACGACCCGGTGCCGGTGCGTCCCGTCGGTCGCCGCCTCGTACCGCCGGCTGCGCTCGTGCAGGGCGACGCTCCGGACGAGCCCGATGGAGACCATCAGGGAAAGGTTCCGATAGATGGTGGAGGCGTCGGGCTTGGGATCGGGAATCCGCTCCCGGATCTCCCTCGGGGAAAGCGGAATGGAGCTTTCCGCCAGGATGCGCAGGACTTCCCCCCTGCCGCGCGTGGCGGGGTGTCCCAGGCGGCGAAACGTTTCGAAGGCGGTTTTCATGTCCCCTCTCCCGTAAATGCGAATATATTGCATTTGCGAATATATTGCAATCTCTGCACGCCATGAATTTTCGCCACACAAATGGCATCTAAGGGAAAATGACGGACAAGGAAACGGCAGGAGGTGTAATACGATGCTTCGGCGGCTTTTGGCATTGGGAATTCTGGCGGCCTGCGCGCTCTTGTTTTGGGGGGACCAGGCCCGCGGGGGTTTCCGGCACATCGGGATGGACGGCGACGGAAACGGCCCCTACATTAACCTCATCATGCGGGAAGTGAGGGTCACCCCGATCCTCGCCCACGCAGGAGACGTGATCCGGGTCGATATGGTGATCGAGAATCGTGGGGATCTGGGGAACGACACCGCCAAAATCGAGCTTCTCGCGAACGGCAAGGGGGTTGCCAGCCAGCTTTACAATTACGGATTCACGGGCGAAGGGGAGAGGATCTACCGGGCAACCTTTCACTGGGACACGAAGGGCGTCAAGCCCGGAGAGTACAAGATCCGCGGCGAAGTGTTCGTCTGGTACGACGCCTCCCCGTTCGACAATTTTCTCGATGTGAATCAGCCCCTGGTTCTCCTGGCGCCCGGGACGGCGTTCCCGGCGGGGGAAACGGAAGGGGGGTCGGCGACGACGAGGGATCCTCGGTACAAACCGGCAGCCGGCCCGGGAGAAGAGGAAGTCGTCCGACCGGGGGGAAGGACGGGAAGCTACTAAGTGCTGCGTTTCACAATTACGTCTGCATTCGAGCGCAGCTGCATCCGCCCCGGCTGCTCGGTGCGGTATCGAAATAATATACGTCGCCGTAATTATGAAGCGCAGCACTAAGCGGCGACTTCTTCCCGGCGGCGGGAATCAACCGTTGGGGAGAGGCATCCAAAGGACAACAGTGCAGCGGGAGGCACCCGTGAAAAAGATCGTCCTGCTCGGGCTGGCGGCGGCTTTTCTTGTGGTGGCGTTCGCCCGGTGGCACGTGCATCATCCCGCCGCGTCGACTTCCACTTCCTTCAGCCAGATCTTTATTCACGGGACTCCCGTCTGTGTTTTCACGCTGGGCGGGAACGTCGTGGCGCAGGTCGGGCAGTGCCCCGATGCGCCGGGAGCCGAGAACGAGGGTCCCGGGGAGGAGGCGCCGTTCCGCGGCCAGCCGGGGATGGGACTCCCTCCCGGACACCCGCCGGTGGACCGGGACTGGTTCCCCGACGGTCAGCGGACAGTACCGATCTAGATCCCGATCTGAATTTTCCATCAAGATAATGGAAGGTAAAAAAGGGGGCCGCGCGGCCCCTTTTTTTACCATCGCTTCCTCATTCGACTGGAATTTGTACGCCGTCAGGGAAGGTGCCCGTCAACCTTTTCTTTGGGAAAAGACCGTCCGGCCCTGATAAAATGGGGCTTGAGAGGAGGTGGGGTGGCGTTCTACGCGGATCTGAGCGAGGTCTATGATGCCTTGTTCCCGGTGTCCGACCACCAGCGGGAGCTGTTCGACAGGATTCGCGGAATGGAGGAAATCCGCCGTGTGGCCGACGCCGGCTGCGGTTCCGGAGCTCAACTTCTCCATTTCGCCTCCGCCGGCATCTCCTGCGTGGGGTTCGATCCCGACCCGGCGCTTGTCGCGCTTGCCCGGAAAAAGCTCGCGCCGTTCCCCGAAGCCCGCGTGGATGTCGGCGGGTTTGCCGACATGGTTCGCCTGGTTTCCCCGGCCGCCGACCTTCTTCTCTGTCTGGGGAATTCGCTGGTCCATGTCCGGCAGGAGGAGGCTGCCCGGTTCGTTGCGGATGCCGCGTCGGTCCTGTCCCCGGGAGGATGGGTTCTCCTCCAGATCCTCAACTACGAGCTCCTCTTCCGCGAAGGAATCACGGAGCTTCCCTTGATGCGGGCGGTGGAGGGATCGATCGAGTTCCGGCGGCGATACGTCTGGGAAGGACAGCGGGAAGTCCGGTTCCGGACATCGCTTCGCATCGCCGGAGAAGACGGACCGCGGATCCTCCGGAACGAGATTCCCCTGTACCCCATCTATCCGGAAGAGCTGTGGGAGATGCTCTCCCGGACGGGATTCGCCCCGATACGGTATTACGGTGATTTCAAGCGTTCCGACTTTACCCCCGACTCGGAGGCCCTTGTATGCCTGGCAAGGAAATCGTGAGGAACCTCCCGAATCGCGGGAAGGGAAGGAACAGGATCCTGTCGATGGTCGCCGTCGTCCTTGCCGGCTGGCTGGTGTCCCGGGGCGTTGTAGCGGCCAACCGCCACCAGCTCACCCACCCCCCGCGCGCGCTGCCCACCCAGGACAGCCGGGCCGCGCTCGAGCACGGCTTTGCGGAACAGGATCTCCTGGCGCTCCTGTCCCAGGGAAGCGCGGAGGGGGTCGCCGGGGACGGGACGCAGGTCACTCTGGCCCTGGACGAGGATCTCCAGAAGCAGATCTTCGCCCTGTTCCGCCGGTTCGACCCCCCTTACGGCGTCTTCGCGGCGATGGAGCCCGACACCGGCCGGGTCGTCGCGCTGGTGGGCTACCGGAAGGGAGGCGAGCCGGACCCGCGGCTTGCTCTCAAGGCGGTTTATCCCGCGGCTTCCCTGATCAAGGTCGTGACGGCCTCGGCCGCGCTGGAGAAGGGGAATATCTCCCCGGAGGACGAGATCAGCTACCGCGGCGGCATTTACGGGATTACGCGAAAGGGGATCCACGCCAAGGACGGACGGGGTGTCCCTTCCATGTCGTTCGAGGAAGCGATCGCCAAATCCGCCAATGCGGTCTTCGGGAAGGTGGCGGTCAACTACGTGGGCAGCGAAGCCCTCGCGCACTACATGGCCAAGTTCGGGTTCGGGCAGCCGATCCCCTTCGACCTCCCGGTCGAGGAGAGCCAGGGCGAGATTCCCAGGGACGAGTACAATCTGGCCCGAACCGGAGCGGGATTCGGCGAAGTGTATGTCTCCCCGCTCCACATGGCGATGATCATGTCCGCGATCGCCTCCTCCGGCGAGATGCCGCGGCCGATTCTCATCGAACGGGTGGAGGACAAGGACGGCAATCCGCTGTTCGAGGCCGAACCGTCGAAGTGGCGCGACACGGTGAGGCCCGAAACGGCCGACGCCCTCCTCCAGATGATGGTGAAGACGATCGAGATGGGCACCTCGCGCCGGGCCTTCGGCTCCTCGGAATCGACCCCCCTGCTGCAGGATATGGAAGTGGCGGGAAAAACGGGGTCCCTTTCGGGATGGAGTCCCCGGATGCATTTCGAGTGGTTCGCCGGGGTGGCGCCGGTGGGCGACCCGAAGCTCGCCGTGGCCGCCCTGGTTGTGAACGACAACCGCGGGAAGATCAAGGGGAGCTACGTGGGGAAGGAGGCGTTCAACACGTACTTCGGATATCCCTCCTCCACGCCCCCCGCCTACGCGAAGGCCAGGGGAAAGGCGCGCTGGAAACAGGCGGCGAAAAAGTCGGACCGCGCGAAGGTCCGTGTTTCCAGGAAGCGCAAGAAGAAAGCCGCTGCTCCCGCCTCCGGGGTCAATGCGCCCCGGCGAAACGCCCCCGCGGGGTGAGGTTCCGATGGAGTTTCATAAAATCATAGCGACAAGGCGGAGTCGGCGGGCCTTTGCGGACCGGCCGGTGGAGCCGGAGAAGATTGAGCGGATGATCGAGGCGGCGAGATGGTCGCCTTCCTGCGCCAACCGGCAACCGTGGCGGTTCGCGGTCGTGGAAAAGGGGGATCCCCGGCGGCTTGCCCTGGAAGAGGCGCTGGACCCGGGGAACGCCTGGGCAAAGAAAGCCCCGGTCTTGATCGTGAGCGGGGCGCGCAGGGAAGACGGGTCTGTCGTCGAGAGCCGGGAGTATTACCTGCACGATACGGGGCTGGCCACGATGAGTCTTCTCTACCGGGGAGCCGACCAGGGGCTGCTTGTGCACCCGATGGCGGGGTGGAAGGAAGCCCCCCTGAAAGCGGCGCTCTCCATGCCCGAGGATTTCCGTCCGATCGCCGTCGTTGCCGTCGGGTACCCGGGGAAGCCGGAAGATCTGGACGAGGAGACCCGGAAAAAGGACGAGAAGCCGCGCGTCCGGAAGGGGATCGGCGAGATCGCCTTCCGCGGCCGCTTCGGCGAGCCGTTCCCGTGGACGCTGCCGTCCGCTCCAGCGAAAGTATACGAGACCGACATCCCGCTGCGGTTCGGCGACATCGACTCCATGGGTCATGTGAACAACGCCGTGACGATGACGCTCTTCGAAACGGGCCGGGTGAAGTTCTTCGCCGACGTGCTCGGGGCGCAGAAGATCGAGGACATCACGTTCATCCTGGCGGAGGCGGACGTCCGGTACCGGATCCCCATCCTGATCCAGGACCGGGTGCGCCTCCGGATGTACATCACGGACGTGTCGCGGAGCTCCTTCCGGTTCCGGTGCGAACTTTTCGATCCGCGCGACGGGCGCGTCTTCACCGAGGCCGAGACGGTGCAGGTGATGTACGATTACGCGACGGGACGTTCCCGCCCGGTCGACGCGCCGTTCCTCGAAAAGGTCCGGGAGTATATCGGCGGGTAGGACCGACACGGCGCCTTCTCATCCAGCCGGATCCGTATCCACGACAAGGAAAATATTTCTCCCGGGGTGAATGCTTTTCACGTGATGGACTGTCTAATAACTGGGAAAAACCCGGAATCGGGGGAACAGGCTCCATGAAAATGCGCATCGCCGCCTTTCTCCTGCTGGCGCTCGCCTCCTCCGCGAGTGCCGGAAACCTGAAGGGGAATTGCGATATCCGAATTCTGGGGACTTCAACGCTCCATGACTTTTCCGGAACGGTGCGATGCCAGCCGTTCCCGGTAAGCCTCGTGGGAGACGCGGACGGAAGGATGGTCATCCCCGGCGTGGAAATCGCCGTCCTGGTCGAGGAGATGGACACGCAGAACAAGAGCCGGGACAAGCAAATGCGAGAGATGTTTCAGAGCGAGAGGTTCCCGCGTATCCAGGCCGTTCTTTCGAACCTCGATCCGGCAAAAATCCGGCAGGAGATGCGGAACGATCCAAACGGGAAGGGGACGGTGGAACTCACGTTGAAGATCCGCGACGTCGAGCGCAGGATCCAGGCCGTCATCAGCAACCTGCGGGAGAACCCCGGCTGGGTGTCCTTCGACGCGGAATTCCCCCTCTCCCTGAAAGAATATGGTCTCAAGCCGCCGACGGTATTCTTCGGCGCCATCCGGGTCGGCGACAAGGTCATGGCCAACGCAGCTTTCAGGCTGGAAGCGGTTCCGTCGAAATAATCCGGCCTGTAAGAGCCAGTCATCGGAGGCACAATCCAATGTCCGTATGGGTTCATCAGATCGAAACGATCCTTCCAGGGTTCTCCTTCTCCCAGGAACAGGCCAGCCTGAAGATGCAGGAATGGTTCAAGGACGAGCGGACGAAGCGAATCATCCGCGTTCTTTACCGGCAGTCGGGTATCGCGAAGCGCCATTCCGTGATCACGAACTTCGATGGGAACGAGGCCGATAGTTTCTTCAAGACCGGCCCGGATGCGCTCCTGCAAGAGCCGGGGACCGCCGCCCGAAACGACATTTTCGCCCGCGAGTCCAGGTCCCTGTCGGTGGCGCTGGCGAGGAAGGTCCTCGACTGCTGTCCCGGGTTCGGCCCCGGGGATGTCACCCATGTTGTCACCGCATCCTGCACGGGCTTCTACAATCCGGGGCCCGACTACTATATCGTGCGCGATCTGGAGATGCCCTATTCCACCCAGCGCTATCACCTGGGATTCATGGGCTGCTATGCGGCGTTTCCCGCGCTGCGGATGGCGGCGCAGTTTTGCGAGGCCAGGCCCGAGGCCGTGGTCCTGGTGATGTGCCTCGAGCTCTGCTCGCTGCACCTGCAGATGAACGGAAACGAGGATTCCCTCCTGGCCAACTCCCTCTTTGCCGACGGCGCCGGCGCGGCGATCGTCAGCGCCCGGAAACCGGCCCCCGGCCGGAGCGCCTATCGGGTCGGCGACTTCCATTCCGCGCTGGTTCCCAGCGGCGAGGGGGATATGGCCTGGCGCATCGGCGATCGCGGCTTCGACATCGCCCTGTCCAGCTACGTTCCCAAGATCATCGGCGCCAATATCCGCGAGTTCATCGAGCCTTCCCTCGCCGCAAGCGGCCTTGCGCCGGCCGACGTGGAAACCTGGGCCGTCCACCCGGGCGGAAGGTCGATCATCGATCAGGTCCAGACGAGCCTGGCCCTGGGCCCGGAGCAGGTCAGGGCCTCGCGCGAGGTGCTCCGCGATTACGGAAACATGAGCAGCGCGTCCATTCTTTTCGTCCTCCGGAACATTCTGGATCGCCCCTCCCGCAGCGACCGGGAAAAGGTTTGCGCCATGGCGTTTGGCCCGGGGCTGACCGTGGAGATGGCCTTGCTCGACGCCGTTCCTGCCGGATCCGGTGCGGATGTCGATGCGCCCGGCGGCAAGTCGGCGGCGACCATCGCCTGAAACAGGGGGGGCGGAGGAACGCCGAATGAGGCTGAGCGTCGCCACGAATTTCGATCCCCTCCTTGTCGAATCCATCAGGAAGTACCCGGTTGCGGAGCTCTTCGGGAAACTTCGGGAGGACGCCGTGGGCGGGGGACGGGCGCCTTACCAGCTGGCCCCCGTGACAAGGAAGCGGCTCGAGGAGCACGTGCGGCATGCGCTCCGGGCCGGGATCGAATTCAATTATCTTCTCAACGCTTCCTGCCTCGGAAACCGCGAGATCACGCGCGCGGGACAGAAGGAGATCGAGGAACTTGCCGGATGGCTTTGCGAAATCGGCGTCGCGTCGGTCACCGTCGCGACCCCCTACCTGCTGAAGCTCGTCAAGACCCGCTATCCGCGGTTGAAGGTGCGCGTCTCGGTTTTCGGGGGCGTCGACCGCGTGCGCAAGGCCCAGATGTGGGAGGAACTGGGCGCGGACAGCATCGTGCTGGACAGCATCCTGATCAACCGGGAGCTCTCGACCCTCGAGAGGATCCGCAAGAGCGTGAAGTGCGATCTCGAGCTGATGGCCAACAACAACTGCCTCGCGGGGTGCGCGCTCTCCCCGATGCATATGAACGCGCTTTCCCATACCGGGCAGTCCTGGCACGGGAACAAAGGGTTCTTCATCGACTGGTGCTTCCTGAAATGCACCGAGATGAAGCTTCGCGACCCGGTGAACTTCCTTCGCTCGGAATGGATACGGCCGGAGGACCTGCACCTGTACGAGGGACTGGGCTACGACCGGTTCAAGATCGCCGAGCGCGACCTCCCCACCCCCCTGATGGCGGCGCGGGTCAAGGCATACGCCGAAAGGCGATACGAAGGAAACCTGCTCGACCTCGTCCAGCCTTACGGCTTCCACGGCGTGAAGGAATCCGACTGTACCAACAGACGCGGGTTTGCCTGGCTCCTCCGGTTCTTCTTCCGGCCGATGCTGGCCAATCCCGTCCGCATGCTCCTCCTCAAGCGCTTTGCCGACCTCCTGTCCATGACCAGGCCGGTGGGGGGGGACCCGCTGGTCTACATCGACAATCGGGCGCTGGACGGATTCATGGAGCGTTTCCGCGAAAGGGGATGCCGGGAGGAGGATTGCGGGGAGTGCCGCTGGTGCCACGAGTTCGCCGGGCGATCCGTCCGCATGGACGAAGGCAGGCGCGCCCGCGCGCTCGCGGCCTGCGACGAAATCTTCCGGTCGCTCCACGACGGAAGCATGTGGCGCTACCTGCCGGGGAAGAAGGAATGAAAGGGAAGTTCGACTTGAAAATCCGGGATCACCTGCTCGTCCCGGAGAGGAAGAAACTCTATAACGAGAGGCATTTCAGCGAGGCCGCGTCAAGGTACGACCTCGCCACCCGCGGCATGTCCCTGGGGCGCGACGCCGCGTGGAAGAGATGCCTGGTGGGGGCGCTGCCGGCGTGGCCCTCGCCTTCCTGTGCGGACCTGGCCTGCGGCACCGGCGACGTGACCTTCCTCCTTGCCGAAAAGTATCCCGGGGGAAGGGTCGTGGGGCTGGACCTTGCGGAGCCGATGCTGGAGGTGGCCCGGAAGCGCAACCGCCACGGAAACGTCCGGTTCACCAGGCAGGACCTGTGCGGCACGGATTTCGCCGCCGAAAGCTTCGACATCGTCACCGGGAGCTACGCCCTGCGGAACGCTCCGGATCTTGGACGAGCGTTCGAGGAAGTTCGCCGGATCCTGAAGCCGGGGGGGGTTGCCGCTTTCCTCGATTTCGCGAAACCGGCAAATCCGTTCCTGCAGGCTCTCCAGTACCGGCTGCTTTCGACCTGGTGCGGCCTCTGGGGTTTCTTATTGCACCGGACCCCGGAGATCCACGGCTACATCGCCGAGAGCCTTAAAACCTTCCCGGACCGGGTGAGACTGCGGGAACTCCTTTTTGAATGGGATTTCGACCTGACGCGTTCGCGGCTTTTTTACCTCGGGATCCTGGAACTCATCATTCTCCGCAAGCGGACGAAATCCCCAGGCCGGAAATCCGCGCCCGTTCCCGGATCCTGAACCCGGAGGGCACATGCCTCCCGCCGGCCATCTTTCCGTGTCCTTCGCATGGATCTTCGCGGCCATCGTCCTGCAGCGGGTCCTCGAACTGCGCCTGTGCCGGCGGAACCGGCGTGTGCTGCAGGCCCGGGGCGGAAGGGAATTCTTCCCGGGGACCTACCCCGTCATGGTGGGGCTGCATGTCCTCTTCCTCCTTGCCCTGTCCATCGAATCGTATCCGTGGAGCATCCCTTTGGATGTCTTTACCTTTGGCGTCCTCGGCGTCCTCCTGCTGGTCACGGGCATGCGTTACTGGGCGATCGCCAGCCTGGGGGGAAACTGGAACACGCGCATCGTCGTTGTCCCCGGAGAGCCTGTCAAACGGGCAGGCCCCTACCGCTTCCTGCGGCATCCGAACTACCTGGTCCTGGTGCTGGAATTCTTCCTGATCCCTCTCCTCATGCGCGCCCCCGTGACACTGGTCGTTTTTTCCCTGGCCAACCTGCTGGTCCTCAGGCGGCGCATACGGCTCGAGGAGGAAGCCTTGCGGGAATTCACGGACTACGATGAGAAATTCCCTGGAACGCGACAGCCTCATTAGGAAGTCGGCGAAACGGCAAAGACCCCTTCCAGGAAATGAATCCGCGAGGTCGTGAGAACGACGTTGACCTGCATCAAGGCGGTGCTCCGCGGAAGATTATACGCTGGCGGCAGGAAAGGAGGCGTCCCGATGGAAGTCCTTCAGATGGCGCTGACGGCCGTCCATCTGCTCGCCGCGATCGCGTGGCTGGGCGGCATGATCTTCCACATCGTGGTCCTGGATCCCGTGTTCCGGAAAAACGAGGTGACGTTCCAGAGCGCGTTCCTCCTGGCGCTCATGGAGCGGCGGTTCCGGAAGCTGGTCGGGACGTCGATCGCCCTGCTCGTCGGCAGCGGAATCGTCAAGGCGTGCTTCCTGCTCGGTTCGCTCTCCGCCCTCTGGGCGACCTCCGTCGGGCGTTACGTGCTGCTCAAGATCGGGCTCACCGGGGCGATGCTGTTCATCTTCGCCATCTGCCCCAAGACAAAGTCCTGCTCCACGATCCCCGGCGTGTGCGACATCGCCTCGGAAGCGATCCTCGGAGGCAAGGAGGGGACGATCCGCGAGCGCTCGAAGGTGATCCTTCCGAAGGTGGCACTTGCCCTCGGGATCGCCGCGATGGCCACCGCGATCTACCTGCGGGGCTAAGAACCGGGACGTTCCTAAGAACTCGACCCCCTTTTCCCGCAGACTTCTAAGCAACGTCCCGGTTCTGAGGCTGCATGTATAATGAACGAATGCGGGTTTCCCGAACTTTCCGTCGGGTCGCACTTCTCGTCGTCGGGGTCGTCGTGGCTTACGCGGGATGGATCGGGATTTCCCTCCTTCTTCTTCCCCCCGTTGCCTCCCTGGCGAACCCGCGGGTTTCCCTGGTCATCACCGTCAAGGACTGGAACCGGAAGGACCATCCCTTCGTCCTGGGGCCGCGCAACAAGTTCTGGACGTCGATATCGGCCGTTCCGTCAGCCCTTAAAAAAGCGGTCATCGCCGCGGAGGACGCCAACTTCTACGCCCACGAGGGGGTCGATTACGAGGCCATCAAGGAGGCCATCAAGGCCGATCTCCAGAAGGGGAAGTTCGTCCGGGGGGGGAGCACCATCACCCAGCAGGTCGCCAAGAACGTATTCCTGTCGCGGGAAAAGACGGTCTCCCGGAAGATCAAGGAGCTGATCCTGGCCCGCCGCCTGGACGACAGGCTTTCCAAGTCCCGCATCCTGGAGCTGTACCTGAATGCGGTCGAGCTGGGCCCGATGATCTACGGAGTCGGGCGCGCCTCCCGGTATTATTTCGGGAAATCCCCTTCCGATCTGACGCTCCGGGAGAGCGCCTTCCTCGCCTCGATGCTGCCCGGTCCGAAGGTGTACGACCCCTATAGGAAGCTGGACAGGGTCATGCAGCGTTCGGACCGGATCCTGCGGAGGATGTTTGCCGCGAAAATGATCACCGAACAGGAGTACAGGGCGGCGCTGGCCGAATCGCCCAACATCTCGGGGCTGGAGCGGAAGGTGGAAAAGACGATGGCCGCACCGCCCCCGGAAGAATCTCCCCCCGTGCCGCTTCCTCCGGTCGGACCGGGACTCCTGGAATTCCCGCGGGAGAAAGAGCCTGGCCCGGAGTCGTCCGGGGGGCAGGGGGAACCGTCTCCTTCGAGAGCGGAGGAGGCGCCAGGTCCCGCGGAGCCGGAAGCGCCGGCAGTTCCTGCCTACTGAATGAAACCGTTACTGCTGCGCCTTTCGCAATGCCTGCGCGATGTCCGTCAACAGGTCGTCGAGGTTCTCGATCCCGATGGAAAGACGCACGAGGGCCGGGGTGAGCCCCACCGCGGCCTGCTCCTCGATGGGAATGTCGGCATGCGTCATCGTGGAAGGGTGGGTGACCAGCGTCTCCACGCCCCCCAGGCTCTCCGCGAGGATAACGGTCTTGAGGGCGTTGAGGAACCGCGGGACGGCCGCCTCCCGGTCCAGCTCGAAAGAGATGACCGCACCGGCGCCGGCGGCCTGGGAGAAATGCAGCTCCCGGCGCGCGTGCCCGGGAAGGGCGGGGTAGAACACCTTTCTCGCGAAGGGATGCGCCGCAAGGAACGCCGCGACCGTCTCCGCGTTCTGCTGGGCCCGCGCGACCCGCACCGCGATCGTCTTGATCCCCCGCAGGAGCAGCCAGGCGTCGAACGGGGACAGGACCGCCCCCACCGCCTTCTGTGCGAAATGGATCCTCTCGCCCAACGCCGGGTCGGAGACGACCACGGCGCCCCCGATCAGGTCGTTGTGCCCGCCGAGGAACTTGGTGGCGCTGTGGACCACGATGTCGGCCCCCAGCGCGAGCGGCTGCTGCAGGACCGGCGACATGAAGGTGTTGTCCACGATCGAGAGGATCCCGCGGTCCCTGGCGATCCGCGCCACCTCGCGGATATCCGCGATCTTCATCAGCGGGTTCGTGGGAGTCTCGATGAACAGCGCCTTGGTCTTCTTTCCGATCTTCTTCGCTACGGCCACGGGGTCGCCCATGTCGGCGTAATCGAAGGAAAGGCCATAGGGGCGAAGCAGCTTCTCGAAGAGGCGGTACGTTCCGCCGTACAGGTCGTCGGAGCACAGGATGTGATCGCCCGACGCGAAGAGCGTCATGACCGCCGAGATGGCCGCCATCCCGGAGGAGAACGCCGCCGCGCGGGACCCTCCCTCCAGGTCGGCGAGCACTTTTTCCGCCGCCTGCCGGGTCGGGTTCTCCGAGCGGGAGTAGTCGAAGCCCCGATGCTCCCCGAAGGCGTCATACCGGTAGATGGCCGTTGTGTAGATGGGGACGCTCACCGCGCCGAAGGCCTTATCGGCGCCCACCCCCGCCTGCGCCGCCAGCGTTTCGATCGATCGTTTCCGCTTCACTTCGTCCTCTCGTCCTGCTTCAGATGAAATACATGACGTTGCGCCGTTTCCTCTCCGTCGATTCCTGCTCCTCCCGGGCGAGGTCGGCGAGCGTCCACCGGTCCAGAACCGATTCGATGGCTTCGGACGTTTCCTTGACCAGCCGCGACACCGCGGGAGAGGCCTCCTCGTCGCCCGGTTCCCCCTTCCCCTTCCGGCCGGCGGGCGGCGTCACCGGACCCTCGATGGCCCGGAGGATCTCCGAGGATCGGATCGTTTCCGGACGGCGCGCCAGCAGGTAGCCGCCTCCCACGCCCCGGCGGCTCCGGAGGATCCCCGCGTTCTTCAACTCGAGAAGAATCAGTTCGAGGAATTTCTTCGGGATTTCGTTTTTCTCCGCAAGGTCCTTGATCTGGAACGTGGTTCCTTCGGGGAAACGGGCGGCGTAGATCAGCGCGCGCAAGCCGTATTCCGCTTTCTTGGACAGCCGCATGATTCCTCCGAATAACGTTATCTATAATATCTATTTTATTGATAGGGATTAATTCGTCAAGCACTGGCGCCGTTCTTCTCCACTTCCAGAAGGAAGGCGGCATCCTGCCGCTCCACACGGGTGACCTTGTGTCCTTCCCCCTTCAGGGAGGAAATCACATTTTTCAGCGCTTCCTCCTTCAACAGCACCTTCAGCTTCCCTGACGATGCGATCTTCGTGAGGCCCATCTTGACCTTCACGAACGTCATGGGGCAGACATCTCCCGTGATGTCGAGGATCGGGATCATGCTTTCCGTCCCATCCTTTCGTGGATATGCGCCTCCAGGGCGGGGAATCCCGTTCGCTGAAGGGTGTCGCCGAACCGTTCCCTCGGTTTTCCGTGCGCGCGGAAGAACTCGACCGCCGCCTCGATCGCGGCGATCGCCTCTTCCCCGGTGCGCAGGACTTGGAGGATCTTCTTTCCCAGGAAAGGGATCCTGCCGAACTTCCCCCCGGCGAAGAGCTGGTATCCGCGGCTTCCTTCCGCCATCGCCCCGGTCGGGCACGACTCGATGCAGTCCCCGCAGCCGATGCAGCCTTCGGTGTCGACGGAGACGCGGCCGCCTCCTTCCGAAACGCGGACGACCTTCGTGGGGCAGACCGCCTCGCAGACCCCGCAGAAGGTGCACCCGTCCCGCGACCAGCGCGGCTCGGCAACTCCCTTGATCCCGATGTCGTTCTCCTCCGCCTTCATGCAGTTGTTCGCGCATCCCGAGATGCCGACCTTGAACTTGTGCGGGACCGGTTTCCCGTAGAATTCCCGGTCCACCGCATCCGCAAGCGCCGGCGAATCGATCACGCCGCTCGGGCAGACGAAGGCACCCTGGCACGCCGTCACCGTTCGCACCGTCGGGCCGCACACCCCCACGCCGACGCCGGAAGGCAGGAGGGACTCCTTCAGGGCGGCGAGGGAATCGGTCCGGACGAAGGGGATCTCCACCCCCTGCCGGGCGGTGAGGTGCACCGACCCCCGCCCGAACCGGTCGGCCGCCTCCTGGATGGCGCGCAGCTGGGCCGTGGTCATCTGCCCGCCGATTACGTGAAGGCGGACGGAGAAGAGCCCCGCCTCCTTTTGGCGCATCATCCCGCCTTTTTTGAGTTCCTTGTAGTCGGCTTCGTTCATACGGCCAAGTCCACCTTCGGTACCCCGTCGTTTGCGACGCGATCGGCGAAAAAGGAGGCGTACTTGAAAGCATTGTCCGGAGAGATGCAGACGGCCACCGCCCCCTCCGGGAGTCTCTCCTGCAGCGCGGCCCAGACGATCGCCCCCGTGGAGGGGCCCACGAGCAGGCTCTCCTCCCGGGCCAGGCGGATCGTCGTCTCGTAGGCAGGTTCGTCGGGAACCATCACCGTCCGGTCGATGAGCGACTCGTCGAGGATCCCGGGCTTTTTGCTCTCCTGGAAGTTCTTGAGGCCGGAGAGGCGGTGTCCCTTCTCCGGTTCGATTGCGATGACGCGGACGGCGGAATTTTTCTCCTTTAGGAATTTCGCCACGCCCGTGATCGTCCCGCAGGTCCCGTACCCGGCGAAGAAGTGGGTCACCTTTCCTTGCGTCTGGTCCCAGATCTCCGGGCCGGTTGTTTCGTAGTGGGCCCGGACGTTGTCCGGATTCTCGTACTGGTTCGGCATGACGTACCGGTCCCTCGTCGCCTCCGCGGTCACGAAGGTCCGGGCGAGCGCGATGGCGCCGTCCTTGGGGTGGTCGATCGGGCACAGGTCGTCGGGCGTGGGCCACACCTCCGCGCCCAGCAGCCGCAGGAGCACGATTTTTTCCTCCGGGGCTCCCGACGGGATGGTGATCGTGCAGGGGACGCCGGCGAGGTTGGCGAGCGCGGCCAGTGCGATGCCGGTGTTCCCCGAGGTCGGCTCGACGATCCTCCGGCCGCCGAGCCTGCCGCTCTGGCGCAGCCCCTCGATGAGGTACCTGGCGGTGCGGTCCTTGATCGAGCCGAAGGGGTTCATCCACTCCAGTTTGGCGTAGATCCCGCCTCCTGAAGGAGGCGCAATCCTCCTCAGGCGAACCAGCGGCGTCGGGTTTTCCCGCGAGCCGATCAACTGGGAGACGTCGTCAAACACTCTGCGCGACAGGTTCATGGTTCTTCTCCTCGAAGTTTTCCGTGCCTGGATCGCCGGCCAAGGCAAGGGCGGCGGTTTTCCCCACGAACAGCAGGGCGGGGGAGCGGATCCCGGCTTCCTCCACGAGGCGGGGGAGGTCGGCGAGCCTGCCGCGGAGGACCCGCTGGCCGCGCCGCGTGCCGTTCTCGACGGCGGCGAACGGCGTGTCCGCGGGAATTCCCGCTTTCTCGACGAGGTCCCGCGCGAGTTCCTTCGCCCTCGCGACCCCCATGTAGACGGCGAGCGTTCCGCCGGCCGGCAGGCATTTCCAGTCGATTGCCGTGTCCCTCTTCCCGTCCGATTCGTGGCCGGCGAGCAGCGTTACCGAGGACGAGAGGTCCCGGTGCGTCAGCGGTATGCCCGCGGCGGCGGCGCACCCCGCGGCGGCGGTGATCCCCGGGACGATTTCGAAGGGGATCCCCTCCGCGGCCAGGAACTCCGCCTCCTCGCCGCCCCGGCCGAAGACGAGCGGGTCGCCGGACTTCAAGCGGACGACCGATTTCCCCTCCCGCGCAAGCCGTGCCATGGCCGCGTGGATCGCCGCCTGCTTGAGCATGGAGCCGTGGCCGGCGGTCTTCCCCCGCCGGGCGAAGCAGATCTTGACCGCCCCCGGGGAGGCGAGCGACAGGATCTCCTCCGGGACGAGATAGTCGTGCAGGACCACGTCCGCGCCGCGCAGCAGCCCCAGCGCCCGTACGGTCAGGAGATCGGGGTCCCCGGGGCCGGCGCCGACGATGTACACCTTCCCGTGCGACGCCCGGATTCCCTTGCGCCTGCGGCCCCGTTCGAAGCGGACGGAGATCTCCTCCTTGTGGTCCTCCAGGAATTCGCGGATCGCCCGGGCGGCGCCGGGGTTCCTCCCGGCCGTGGAGACCGCCAGCGTGAACGATCCCCCCGGAACGACCGCGGGGAGGAGGAAGGTGCATTCGGCCGGGACGTCCGCGACGTTCACGGGGATGCCGCGGCGCCTTGCCTCCCGCGCGACCGTCCGGTTCGCCGCCGGGTCGGAAGCGGCGGCGAAGGCCAGCACCGCACCATCGAGATGCTCCGGCCGGAAGGGAGAGCGGATTCCGCGCACCTCTCCGCGTTCCACCCTCCTTCGCGCCGGGGCGGAAAACTCCTTCGCAACGACGGTCACCAACGCGCCATGCGCCAGGAGCTTGCCGATCTTTCGCTCCGCGACCTCCCCCGCCCCCACGACGAGGACCGCAGCTCCGCGGAGATCGAAAAAAACCGGAAAGTATCTTCCGCTTCTCTTCATCCCTTCCTCACAGGTAGTATTCCGGCTCCCGTTTTCCGAACGGGTCGGGGAGGACGCTTCCTCGAAGCGCGTCCGCGCGGACCGCGTCGCCCTCCGCGATCTTTTCCGCCATCGGGTGGCTGCGCAGGAGGAGCGCCGTCAGTTTATATCCCTCTTCCGTCGCGAGCGTCACGCGCAGGTGCGTCCCCTGGAAGGAGACGGATGCGACCCCTGCCTGCGTCTGCCCCGCCTCCGGGATCCCCGGCGGATGGATGGAGATGTCCTCCGGGCGCAGGATCACCTTGACCCAGCTTCCCTCCCGGGGCGGGCTGTCGCCGGTCATCCGGATCGCGAGGCTTCCCGAGTAGGCGTGGCCGTGGTACATCTGGCCCGGCAGCACGTTGACCTCTCCGACGAACCGGGCGACGAATTCCGTGGCGGGCTCCTGGTAAATCTCCCGGGGATCGGCGACCTGCTCGATCCGCCCCTCGTTCATCACCGCGATCCTGTCCCCCAGCTCCATCGCCTCTTCCTGGTCGTGGGTGACGACCAGCGCCGCGATGCCGACCTTCTTCTGCACCGCCTTGATTTCGCGGCGGAGCCGCTCCCGCACCTTGACGTCGAGGGCCGACAGCGGCTCGTCGAGGAGCAGGAGGGAAGGCTCTACGGCAAGCGCCCGCGCCAGGGCGACCCGCTGCCGCTGCCCGCCGGAAAGCCGGTCCACCGGGCGGTCCGCCTCCTCGGAGAGGCCCACGAGATCGATCATCGCCCTTGCTTTCCGACTCCTCTCCCGCGCCTCCACGCCGCGGATCCGGAGACCGAACGCGATGTTCTCGATGACGGTCATCCGGGGGAAGAGGGCGTAGTCCTGGAAGACGAACCCGACCCCGCGCTCCCTGGCCGGCGTGTTTTCCATGTCCTTGTCTTCGATCCGCACCGACCCGGCGTCTTGGGGAAGCAAACCCGCCACGACCCGCAAGAACGTGGACTTGCCGCAGCCGCTCGGGCCCAGCAGCGCCATCAGCTCTCCGCTTCCCACGGAGAGCGATACGCCGTCCAGGACCGTTTTTTCGCCGAACGATTTCCGGATTCCGTCGGCGGAAAGATGGGTCGTCATGCCAGCCCCTCCTTCCTCCCCCGGCCGACCTGGACGAACTGGAGGAGAAGCAGGATCAGGAAGGAGGCGAGCGCCAGCAGGATCGCGATGGCGGAGGCCCCTTCGACGTCGCCCGTGTTGAACCGGGAAAAGATGTAGAGCGGCGCGGTCTGCGTCCGCCCGACAAGGTTTCCCGACACCATGATGGACGCCCCGAACTCCCCGAGCGACCGGGAGAAGGTGAGGAACGAGCCGGCGACGAGGCCTTCCTTGATGGACGGGAGGGTGACGAGGAAAAACACCTGCCACTCTTTTGCGCCGAGCGTCCGCGCGGCGTCTTCGCCGGAGCGGGGCGAAGATTCGAGGACCGCCCCCACGGCCCGGACCATGAACGGGAAGGTGACGAAGACGTGGCCCAAGAGCAGCCCCGGAAAGGAGAACATCACCTGGATGTCGCGCTCGCCGAGAAATTTTCCGAGCGCGCCCAGCGGTCCGTAGAGGAGAAGGAGCGCGAAGCCCGTGACCACCGTCGGGATCGCAAGCGGGATGTCCACGAGGGCGTTGATCGCCCTTCGCCCGGGGAACCGGTAGCGGGTGAGGACGAAGGCCATCGCCGTCCCGATCAGGCCGTTCACAGCGGTGGTCGCCAGCGCGACCGCCGCCGTCAGCCGCAGCGCCCCGAGCGCGCCCGGCTCCCCGAGCCGGTTCCAGAAGATCCCGAGTCCCTCCCGCACCGCGTAACGGTTGAGCGATATCAGCGGCAGCAGGATGAGAACGAGGAACAGCCCGATCGCGGCGGCGAACACCGACCACCGCACCAGGGCATCGAGATTCCGGAACCGGCCCGGGTTCATGCGCCTATTTTTGCTGCGTCTTCTTCCACGCGTTTTCGATCACGTTCTTCCTGGCCTTCTGCCACCCGCCGAGATCGTCCACCGTGAACGGCTCGGCCACCTTCGCGTACTTGGCGTGGAACTCCTTTTCCACCCTGGCGTCCACCGCCCGGAAGCCGTACTTCGCGTACGTCCGCTGCGCCTCCGCGGCGTAGAGGAACTTGATGAACTCGCCGACGGCGTGTTCCTGTTCCGGCCGGATGTTCTTGTCGATCCGGGCGACCTTCCACTCGGTCTCGATCGTCTTCTTCGGCACGGAGATCGCGTAGTCGCGTCCCTTGGCCTTCTCCAGCAGCGCCTCGTTCTCGTACGTCACGATGGCGTCGCCGAACCCCGCGTCGAACTGGACGAAGGTCTGGCGGGCGGACTCGGGCTGCGCGATGACGTTCTTCCCGACGGCGGAGAGGAGTTTCACCCCTTCATCCTCCGGGGCGAAGGTGAGGTTCTTCAGGTTGGCGCCTGCCCCGTAGATCGCGAAGATCGCCCACTGGGCGCCGCCCGAGGTGTCGGGGCTCGCGTGGAGGACCTTGACGCCCGGGCGTGCCAGGTCCTGGTAGGTCCGCAGCCCCTTCGGGTTGTCCTTCCGGGTCACGAAGATGATCACCGACTTGATCACGGTGCCCTTGTTGGGGTTCGTCTTCCAATCGGAGGAGATGAGCCCCTTCTCCTTCAGCTGGTCCAGATAAAGCTCCGAGGAGAGGATCGCCACCTGCACCGGGGCGCCGCCCAGGATCTGGTTCTTGAGAGTCCCCGAGCCGGCGAAGGACGCGCTGATGTCCACGTCCTTCCCGAACTTCTCCTTGTAGTACTTCTTGAAGGCCGGGAGGATCTCCTTGGTCGTCGCGTCCTCCGTCACGCAGCAGGAATGGACCGCCAGTCGGATCGGTTCCGCGTACGCCGTTGCCGCCAGGACCGCCATCACAAGGAAGAAGACGATACTCCTTTTCATACTGCCTCCACCAAGAACATGTTTTTTATAGAGTTTATCTTGCCAAAAAAGCCCACCGGGGAGAGGCGGGCAATAGCCATATAAACCCTATTGGCTATGTAGCATATTTTTTCCGATAGCTTACGTCAAGGGAAAAAATCGATACAAAGGGAACCAGGCTGATTTCTAAGCGGGATTACGGGTGAATGAGCGTATTCGCCTGCCGATAGGCCTCGACCAGCGTCGTAAGCGGAAGATCGGTGTGCCAGTGCCCGGTGACCCGAGCGGCTCCCCATAGGAAGAAGATCGTCCCTAAGCCCACGGCGGGAATATACCAGGGGGACCACGCCCCCCGCCCCTTCTTTGTGACCGTCAGGCAGTTCTCCACCGGGCAGGCGGCGACGCACGACATGCAGCCGGTGCACTCGGGTGTCCAGACGGAGTTCTTCTTGTGCACCGTGATCTCCACCGGGCAGGTCCGGGTGCACGCCCTGCAGTCCGTGCAGGTTTCCGCGTCCCGGACGACCCGCTGCGGCGAGGCCCAGCTCACGAGCCCCAACAGGGCCCCGTACGGGCACAGGTAACGGCACCAGAAATGCTTGATGACGACGGAGAGCGCGGCAAGAACGATCAGGGTGATCGCTGCCGTCCGCGAGATCTCCGTGAAGAAGAGGAGCATCTTGGCGTCGGCGGCGTGGTTGTAGGTCGAGTTCATGAACTTGTAGATCGCCACCTTGTCCATGCCGATGACGATCGCCCAGAAGAAGAAGGCCAGGAGCAGGTATTTCAGCGAGGTGAGCGCCAGGTCCACCCCGTCGTTCACGACGGTCACCCGCTTGCTGCGCTTCCAGAGCGTCTTCTTCCCGACCCACTCGAGCGCCCGGGAGATCCCCCCGACCGGGCACGCCCACGAACAGAAAACCTTCCGTGCCAGGAAGGAGGAGAGAATGGCCGCGATCAGGATAGTCAGCCCCGCCGGATGGACCTCGTCGTAGATGCCGGTGAGGATCAACCGCTTGAGCCCCATCAGGGCGCTGATCGGAAGGAATCCCTCCACCGCGGGGGGGCGGTGTGCGGTGATGGGGACGCCGGAGACGGCCTGCCGGTAGAGGGCATGGAACTCGACGCCCACAAGGACGAAGAACAGGACATAGGCCCCCTGAACCATCCAGCGGAGTCGTGGGAGAAGCTTGTACGGGTTGCGCCACTTGACGGCGCACGAGGGTTGGTCCTGCATACTTTTCATAATTTACCACGATTGCCCTTCCTTCCTTGACCTGCCTCAAATCCGGAACGTAAACTGAAGCCGGGATCCCCACGCGCGAAGGGAGTTTCGAAGGAATGACCCTGATCGGGGAAGTATACGTCGCGGATGTCTTGGGCAAGGCGGTCCTCGACCCGCTGGGAGAGGAGCTCGGTACGCTGCGCGACATCGCCGTGGAAGGGGGGTCGCCGTTCCCCCGGGCGGCGGGTCTTGTCCTGGAGAAGAAAAAGAAGATGTGGTTCCTCCCCTGGTCCGATCTGAACATCTTCAACCGCCGGATCAT
>Ga0334722_10001466_pt1 | contig 29358 bp, 34 predicted proteins | sample C3_bottom_MG_FD_207210 | JGI IMG/M metagenome (GOLD analysis project Ga0334722, IMG submission 207210) | Sediment microbial communities from Yellowstone Lake, YNP, Wyoming, USA - C3_bottom | ecosystem: Environmental > Aquatic > Freshwater > Lake > Sediment | place: USA: Wyoming | collected... | reverse complement strand
GAGTCGGTTGGGGCCATCCGCTGCCAGGTTCCGATTGGCGGACACGACACCGACGGCGGGTCCGGCGAAAATGCGTTCGTTGCCACGTTGAACTGGCGCGACTGTTCTGACGGGAAGCGGTTGGGAGGGCAGCATGCGTGAATTCTGGTTTGAGAGCACAGGCGTGCGGTTGTTCGCTGTCGAGGAGGGCACCGGCCGGGTGATTGTCATGCTGCATGGCGGGATGGCGGATCACCGGGCTGCCCTGCCCCTGATCGCGCCGCTGGGCTCGCGGTATCGGTGCATTGCCCCCGATCTGCGTGGCAGCGGAAAGTCCTGGAGCGGCGGCCCGCTGAGCTTCGCCCTGCTCGCTGATGACGTCGAGGTACTGCTGGACAGGATAGGCGCGCACCGGGCGGTTGTCGGCGGCGTGTCGCTCGGCTCAGGGGTGGCCTTGCGCTTCGCTCTTCGACGCCCCGCCAGGATCGACGGCCTGGTGCTCATCAAGCCGGTGTATGCAGGAGACGAACACGGCTACACGCCACAGCAGCAGGCGACATTCGCGATGATGGACGCTGTGGCGATGCGGGCGCTTGACGAGGGTGTGCAGGTCTTGCGGCCGCTGTACGAGAATCTGCCACCGCAATTGCGGGACAAGGCGCTGGCCATGATTGAAGGTTTCGACGCCGCAAGCGTCGTGGCGACAAGTCGCTTCGTCGCCTCGGGCATGCAGCCGTTCGCCTCGGCGGTAGCAGGGCTCCGATCGCTGCAATGCCCGACGTTGCTGGTACGCGGCAACGACGCGCTTCATCCGGCTGAGGTGTCGGACCTCTACGGGGCGAACATCCCCGACTGTACGGTGCTGCCGGCAACAACCACTGACGTGGCCGCCGCTATTGGCGAGTTCTGCGACCGGCACTTCATTCCGGCGCGCTGACGGATTGCAACTTCTCGACAGAGCGTGTGCCCCCCAGTGGGCGCAAGCAGCGGGATGGCAACTGATCAGGAGCACTTCCGGACACTGGGAAGAAATTCTCACATGGCTCGTTGGCCACGCCCGACGGGGCGTCGGCGAAGTTGAAGCCACCGCGGCACCTGGGCCGTGTAGTTCGCCCACTTCTCGCCGTACGTCCGGGCGAGCCATGGTTCCTCTCCGAAGACGACGCGCAGATGAAATGCCAGCGTGACCGCCAGCGCGTAGATCGTCAGTAGCCGCGAGCGGAAACCCAGCGCCCAGCCCCCGAGTACCAGGACGACGGCGATGTACATCGGATTCCGCGAATAGCGGTACAACCCGGTCACAACGAGTTCCTGCGGAGGCGCCCAGGGTGCGAGCGTCCCCTTGCCCGCCAGATAGAACTCTCGCACGCACAGGAACAACAGGACGATGCCGAAGGCGAGTGGAATCAACCCCAGCGCGTCGAAGAACCGGCGGGGCGCAAGGACGAACAGGGGGACGCCGAATGCGACGATCCCCGGAAGGGCCAGGAACGCGAGCACTGCCCGCCAGAACAACCTGTTCATTCGAATTCTCGCTGTCGACAAGTCCCGGCCGCGTCCGGCTCAACGCGGCCATGTGCGGCCGGCTGACGGACATTATGCCTCGGCCGGTGCAACATCCCGACCGGCCGGACCGTGGCTACAGAGCCTGCATCGCGCGCACGGCGCGGCCGGCGATGGATACTGGTTCTGCGGATGTACAGTCGCCGTATGGGATCTTGCGAATCCCGAGGGCAGGCTCGCGGAGGATCCTCCATCGAATCAGGCTCGTCTAAGCTTTAAGAAGCGCGTTGTCTGGCAACGCGTCACCTCTGACCCGACTGACCGACGAGGTGGGAGCGGCTCGGCTGGTGGCGCGGAGCGCGGACGGAATCGGGACGCGTGATGTCCGACAGACCCTTCAACCGTCTTGGGCACGCGATGACGACAGAACGAAAAGTGAGTCTGCTGTTCGCCACCAACGCGGTGATCAACTGGATCGTGTCGATTCAGGGGATCGTGGATCCTGCGGGCGCTGCGGGGATGTTTGCCGGCCAGGTGCCGAACTACCCGTCCATCATCCGATTATGGCAGGGGTTCGTGTTCATGTTCGGCTGTCTGTTCTGGGAGGCGAGCCGAGACGTTCGACGCAATGTCGTGTTGCTGAAGTACAACTGGATCGAGAAGACGATTACGGCTGGAGCACTTACGCTGGGGTACTTCGCGGGGGACATTCCGCCTCGCCTGATGGTTCTCATCACGTTCACGAATTGGCTGTGGATCCCTTTCATCTTCTGGGGCGACATGGCCGTGCGAAGGCTGATTCGTCTCCCCTCCGAATCCCATCGGGTCGGGTGAAGAAGCCGTTCTAGCGGCCTTGCGCGAACCACGGGGCGTCTTGCCTGTTGACCTTCGCGGCGCGGGTCGAACGGGCCGCGTGTCGCGCCCGCACCCCACCCTTCAGGCTACTGGTACAGCCCGGGGTCTCGGCGCGTCGCGTAGATCAGCGTCGCCGCCGCCAGTACAATTGCCAGCGCAGGACTGAGCCACAGGATGCGCGCCGCGGCGGCCTCCTTGCCGTGGATCACCTGGATGCCCATCAGCCAGGGGTAGTAGGGGCCGTACTTCCAGCTTGTCGCAAAGAGGGCCAGGAACGTCCCCGTGATTCCGATGCCGAGCGACACGGGCACCGATGACCAGCGGAGACTGACGAAGTTCTGGATGACCACGACCAGCAGCGACGCCACCAGGACCTTCCCGGCGCGGGCGAACGCGGTCGCGAAAGGAATGTCCGGCTGAAGCACGATCCGCTCGTTCAGCAGCGGACCCAACTTGGTGCCGGCCAACGACAACGCCACGAGGACCACGGTGGCCGCCACCACCATCGTCGCCACCACCGCGAGCTTCGCCGCAGGCACGGTCCATCGCGGTACGGGCAGAAGGAACATCCGCGGCCATCCCTGGGACGCGTAGTCGAGGTGATACACCAGCGTCACCACCAGCGCGACGAAGAGCGGCTGCATGAAGATGGCCCACATGGACAGCACGTTGGTCAGGAACGCCAGCCACAGATCGACATCCACATCAAAATCGCCGCGCGCGCCGGTCCAGATGAGGAGCTGGAGCAGCACGACCACGGCGGGTGCGACCACGACCATCCAGAGCGCCAGTGTCCGGCGCAGCTTGAGAAACTCGATTCGGCACATCGTTGCGAACATGTTCATGAGATCGCGCTCCGCTCCGCGTCTCGCACAATGGCGAGAAAGAGATCTTCGAGGTTTGGCTGCTCGAACGCGAGGTGAGACACCTTTACCCCGGCCGAGACGAGGGCGGCATTGACGGCGGAGCACGCGTCGCGGTCGGCCGCCGGGACGGCAAACGAATCGCCCTTCGCCGGCAGTCCGCCGTAGCCAAGGCGCAGAAGCGCCGTGCGGGCCCGTTCGCCATCGTCGACGACCAGGTGAAGCCGGCCTTGTTGCGTCGCCTTCAGGGCGTCCAGTGTGCCCTGGTAGCGGATGGCGCCCTGGCTGATAATGGCGATCTTGCTGGCGGTCTGCTCGAGTTCGGCGAGGATGTGGCTCGACAGGAAGATCGTCATCCCTTCGTCGGCCGCCAGGCGCTTGAGCAGCAGGCGGAGGTCCTGGATGCCGGCCGGGTCGAGGCCGTTGGCCGGCTCGTCGAGCACGAGCAAGTCGGGAGCATGCAGGAGCGCCAGGGCGATGCCGAGGCGCTGCTTCATGCCGAGCGAGAAGTGCTTGACGCGCTTGTCTCGGGCCGTCTCGAGCGACATCAACTCGAGTACCTCGCCAATGCGCCGCGGCAAGACGCGATGCGCCAGCTGCTGGATGCGGAGGTTCTCGGTCGCCGTCAGGTGCGGGTAGAGCGAGGGCGTCTCCACCAGCGCGCCTATTCGGCGCAGCGCGCCCGTACGATCGTCCTGCATCGGCCGGCCGAAGGCGCGAATCGTACCGGACGAAGGCGTCAACAAACCGAGCAGCAGTTTGATGGTCGTGGTCTTCCCCGCCCCGTTCGGCCCGACAAAGCCGAAGATGTCGCCGCGGCAGATCGCGAGATCGACGTTCGAGACAGCTGCGGCTGTCCCGTACGAGAAGCTGAGATTCCGCGTGATCAGTACCTCGCGCGTTGGGTCCATGGGCTTACTCCACGCTCGTGCTCGGCTTTGTCGTCCGGATGAACACGACGCCGTCCAGGATGTCTGGCCAGCGAGCCACCATGCGGGCGTGGCCCATCAGGCGCCCCCTGACGGGCTGTGCGAGCCAGTCCCGGTCGCGAACCTGGCCCCGCAGGTCGAGAAAGGCGAATTCTGGACCAGCCCGATCGAACGCGTCTTCGAGCGTGCCTGGCCACGGCGACGCGAGATCCGAGGGCCCGCCGCGCCACGAACCGAAGCGTCCGCGGGCAGACGTGAACCCGATCACGTACGTCCCGTTGCCAAACGCCTTCCAGAGGTGATGCCCCATCGGCACCATGTCGGCCTCGCCGATGGGCGGGCGGATCGACTGGCGGTTGCGCGTGAGGTGGGAGGTCGCCCCCCAGACGAGGATCTTGCGGCCGGCATAACGGTCTCGTGTGAGCCACAGGAGATTCTCGGCCATCTGGGCGTCGCGGATATTCATGACGGCCGGCACGGGCTTTTCGAAATCGACATTCCAGTAGAAGCGGGCGCACGCGACCGTGCTCCGGAGCACCTGTCGCATGAACCTCACCTCGGGGTCGCGGTGCCCGTCGAGTGCGGCGATGATCGCGTCGGCATCCGCGTAGAACTGCTCCCGGTCGCGCTGCCCGATCCTGCGAAATCTCGCCATTGAACGGGTCATCATGTCGATGACCGAGATCACCGCAGCCGAACCGGGCAGTCCGTCAGCCACACGCCTGAGATCGGCAGCCAGTCGGTCCTTGTTCAGCGTGCCCGTCAGTTGCATGTCAATGCCCGACAGTTCAAGCGGCGTGCCCGCTCGGCGCTGCTCCTCGAGGTACTCGATGAGCGGCGCGAACTGGGCACTGCCGGTCCACACGTCGAACACCGAGGCCTCCAGCATTTCGCGCGCCGGCCGGCCGGCGCGCATCGCGTCACCCGCGCGCTCGCAGGAGAAGAGGCCGCTTTCCATCGCGAGCACGTCGAAGCCGTGCCGCTCGTGCAGGAACTTGATGAGACGGGTCTTGGCCAGGAAGGTGCTGCCCTCGCCGTGGGTCTGCTCACCCAGCAGGACCACCGACGCCGAACCGATGGCCTTGCCGATCGGTTCCAGATCGTCAAACGTCGTGTCGGTGGGGTTGATGGAGCGAATCGGCACCGCGTGTCGTGCGATCCACAGGGATTCCGTCGTCGGCGATTTCGGCGCGGCATGGCACGCCTGGGCCGTGATGGAGATCGCCGCCACCAACGCCAGGCGGGGAACGAACTGAGGGGCACGGAGCATCCTCAACATAGACGCTTGTCTAGGCTCGCATGTTCCTGCAGGGAGGCCAAGCCGCCAGGACGCGCCCGGCACGGCCGTGAAAGAAACGCCGCGAGGATGCCCGGGCCTGCGGCGCGTCCCACGCAGTCCTATCGTGATAATTCCCCCGGTGCCGCCCGGCGGGAGCGACACAAATCGCAAGATTCATGGTGTCGCCACCGGCGTTCCGATCGTCTCATGAGACAACGAGCGGCTGCACACACTTCACGCCGCATGCGCGTTCGTCACATCGTGGAGGAGTAGATGAACCTGACTCTGCCCAACTCCGTCGGCATCGTCGTCTCGATTCTGTTCATGGCGTCCACCATTTTGACGGCGGCTGCGCTGGTGCTGCGCGTACGCCCGCTCCCATATGCGCAGGCACTGCTGATCGCCTCAGTGTCCAACCTGCTGGGCAAGTTCTTCGTTTCGGTTCTCCACTGGCCAGGGGCCGTCTCCTATTCGTTGCCCACACTATCTTTCTTCATCTTGTCGATCGTCTTCTTCAAGCCCACATTCCCGAAGCTGATCGTGTACTGGCTGGTCGGGTTCGCGATGTATCTGGCCATCCACATCGTCATCACGCTGCTGTTCGGCTGGTCGTTCATGTTCCCGTTCTGGGTGCCGAAACTGCCCGGGTAGGCGTGGCCGGCCTATGTTGCTACATTCGTCGCAGATGGGCCCTTATTACCGACCCGGGACGGAACGGATCGATGCGACGCGGGAGGTGTGATGGACAGGCGGCGATTCGCGGTTATCGGGTGCGCGCTCGCGGGCGCAGGACTCGTCATCCTCGGGCTCCTGCATTGCGTGCTTGGTGTGCCTTCCCTCCAGCGTGCGGTCGAGCGGGGCCTGGTGGCACCAGTGGTCGCGGGTCCCCAAATGGTGAACTGGATCTTCTCCGGAGGAGCCATGTGCCTGTGTGGCGCGCTGCTCGCTCTGTGGATTCCGGATCTGCAGCGGGGGCGGCGTTCGGCCTGGAGATCGGCGCTTGTAGTTGGGGGCTTCTATGTGCTGGTCGGCCTCGGAGCCTATCTCTGGGTACCCCACGCGAGCGTACTCGTGTTCAGCGTTGTGGGAGCCGCTGTGGTGGGTCCTCTGCTCTACGCCGGTAGCCAGTTCACGGAGGCCTGAATCAACCGATCGCGTCTGGTAGAGGTTCCGGAGGACGGGCGCGGGCGCCTCGGACGTGCAGCCGTCGTTCGTGGGGAGTCGAGACAACGTGGCACAATTGGAGGAGGGTTTACATGCCCGACATTCCTGAACCCGCAAGCCTTGGTCCCCTTCCAGTCGGGATGTGGCCGTTCGCACTGGTCTGCCTGACAGCCGGTGCGCTTGCCGTGCCGATACATCCCGTCGCGACGCCCGTTTCAGCGGCAGTGGCTGGACTTGTCGGCGTCGTCGGTCTATTCACGTGGCGCTGGTCGCGCTTGCCGAGCGCGATGGCAACGAATGTGCGCGCCGGCGCCGGTCCCATCGAGGACGCTGCCAGGGCAATGGGGCTGGGGCTGATCGTCGGACTGCTGCTGCTCGCCGCAATCCGCTGGGTGATTGAGCCTGCCATTCCGGCAATCGGAACCCGGATGGCGGCCGCCGCGCTTCTCCCTGTATGGCGGCGCGCCCTCATCATCTTCGTGGCCGCGGTCGGCGAAGAGACCGTTTTCAGGCTCGTCCTGCTCTCACTGGTGGCCGGCCTGACCTCTCGCCTCTTCAAGTCTGCAGGCCGGATTCCGACTGGCCGCACCGTTTGGGTGTCCAACGGCGTTTCGGCTCTTGCGTTTGCTGCGGTTCATCTTCCTTCGTGGAGTGGAGCCGGGCCCCTGAGCCCTGGTCTCGCGCTAACGGTGGTGGCACTCAACGCTCTGGGCGGTGTGACGTTCGGGTATCTCTTCGCCAAGCGCGGCATCGCGGCCGCGATGTGGGCGCACGCCGGGGCCGATTGCGTGATCCAGCTGCTCGGACCTCTCACGGGATGAACCGACGGGCGACAATCCGTTCCCGGTCAGAAAAGCCAGGCGGTAGGTGACCTCCTTCAGAGCCTCGTTCCAGTCGGTGCCGGCATGGAGGTTTGGCTCGCGAAGTGGAGTTCCCCGCAACCGACCACGACTTCGCGCTGCTGTGAGACAGCCCGGCCACCTTCGCGATCTTGCTAATCACGCGCGGCACCTGAACTTCCTCTGAACTCGGAGACGGCGGTCCCGATACGTGAAGTGTGGACGAAAGTACGTTATTGGTGGACCTGGTGAACCCACGACACGTGTTCCCCGAGGCGGGCCTCGGCGCTGCCGTCGCGGATCGGATCGCAGCGTTCCTTCCGGGCACAACCTTCGACCCCGGGTTGCACGGCGTGTTCCAGCGCCGGAGCCGGGCTCCCGTGCACTTCAGGATCACCGATTCCAGCCGGTCGCCTGTCGTCAGAGTGGCCATGAGCGGGTTCGACGACCTCATGGTGGTCGAACGGCTCGTCAGCAAGGACGGCTGGCAGGCAGTCGATCCGGCAACCGGTTCGTTTGCCGACCTGGGAGCGAGCAGGGCACACGGAAGAATCATCCACCTCAATGTCGCGGCCGGACTTGCTTCGCCGCCGGAAGCGGCGTCTCGCCGTCGAACGCGCGGTTGGTGGGTGGCGCTATTCGTCGCGCTGGCCCTGGGCGTTGTGTGGTTTCGTTGGTCGGCCGATCTGACCCCCTCGACCCGCGATCCGGTGGCGGCGGGCGCGGACTCGCTGGGATCGGCGTCAAGGGCAACCTCCCAGGGTGGTGCCGCGCCCCCGAGTGGCGCGACTCCAGTGGTGGCGCCCAGGGGCGCCGGCCTGATGGCGCAGGCCTTCGACGACGAGGCCGCGAGCCGAGCGGCGCAGCGCCAGAAGCGGGTGAAACTGTTGGCCAGGGAGTTGCTGACTGACCCGCCGCCGAATGCGCTGATGGACTACCTCGACGCCTCGGCCGGATTCAGTTCCCTGTTCTTCACGGATCTCCATCTCAAACCGCGGGACCTGAGCGATCCGGCGTTGTTCGAGCCATTCGGGGGCCGCGCATTCCTCCCTCTCGAGTTCGCAACCCCGTCTCGCCATGAGTACAGTTTCGACTTCCGCGGCGAGTGCGGCATCGTCCATCCCCAGTTCCCGGAGTTCCGCGATCTCTGCGCGTCGTTCGTCTACGTGGCGCGCCCACTGTCCCCGGCGGTGGGCAAGCCGAGCTTCGCGTTGCTGAGTTCGGACCTTCGGATCCACTACCGCCAGGATGGTCTGGAGCCCACGGAGGCCGACCCGACTGTCGAACCGTTGGGGCCGTCGACCGCGGCCGATCTGCCTGGTGGAACGGACCTCGAGTTGTCGTCCGAGGAGCGGCGCGGTGTGATGGGCATGTTGCGGCGTGCGTTCCTGGCCGTCGTCGACTGGGCGTTGGGTCCCGGCGGCAGGAAACAGGCGGCAGCCCGTCTCCACGAGTCGGTTGCGCTCGAGGATCTGCGTTGGTTCTCAGTGGCGGAGACGGCATTCTGCGAGCGGGCCGGCATGGGACGGTTCTACCTGCCGCCCGAGGCCCTGGCTGACGCCGGGCGACTTCAGGCCGCGGGGTTGACGCCCTTCCTCTCGGGATCTTTCGCGCAACCGCTGCGCTTGGGTTACCGCTACGAATTCATCGGCGAGCGCCCGGCTCTTGCCGAAGAGGTGCCGCCGGGACTCCCTCCCGTGTACGTGTCGTTCGTGTACCTCGCCCGTCCGGAAGAGCCCGGACCTCTGGGCCGTCGGACATTCGCGCTGTATCCCGACGGTTTGATCTTCGCGACGACCGATGGCCGCGTTCCCTCGCGGCGCGATGCCCCCGTTGTCGTACGCCGATAATCGGCGCGCATGACGCGGCGAAGACAACCACGGTGGGAACTGACGCGTGGCGTCGGCTGTATTCACGCTGCCTCGGCCGCGTTCGTCCGGGTCCACGGTAACCGCGAAGACATGACCATCAGTTCGTCGAGGGGCGCAATTGGCAAGAACTCGATGACCGAGGAGCCATTTGGCAGGCGATACTGGAGGAACGCTGTGCCCTGGTACTCGCGCCGAAGCGCGTCGGCAAGTCGTGGAAACTCCTACCGAGCACTGGGTCTTCTCGGGACAACTTACACGGCCAGACCGGCCTGATCCGATCAGAAAGTCCAGCGGTCAGAAATCATGAGCCGCGCATTCACTTACGCCATTCGGTCACTCAGGCGGGCGCCTGGCTTTTCACTGACGGCGCTGCTGCTCATCTGCCTGAGCGTTGGCGGGGTCACGACCATTGCGACCGCTGTGTACTCGGCCCTCGCTCGCCCGCTCCGCGGCACCAATCCAGTCGAAGGACTCGTCTGGCTGACCATGTCCTCGCCCCGAATCGCAAGGCCGCAGGGGCTGTCGTACCCGGACTACCGGGACTACTGCGAAGCCGGCAGGTCCGTGCTGACCGGATGTGCCGCGTACGAGCCCCTGCCGGTCAGTCTGGCGAGCGGACCGAGTTCTGCCGGTCCACAGGACCCCGCGCGGCTGACCGTGCATCTCGTCTTCGGGAGCTACTTCGCACTGCTCGGTGTGCGGGCATCGGTCGGACGCCTGTTCGATGATGCCGAATTGCAGCCAGGCGCCGACTTCGCTGTGGTCGTGATCGGCCACGATGTGTGGCGCAGCCGGTTCGGGAGCGATCCGTCCATCGTGGGCAGTGCGGTCTCCGTGAACGGACGGCCATTCACCGTGGTCGGCGTTGCGGCTCCGGGGTTTGCCGGCCCCGAACTTGGTGTGGCTGCCGACGCATGGCTGCCGGCGGGAGCGGCGCGCATCGCGTCGTCTGCGCGCGCAGCGGCGTTCCTGCGGCGCGACCGGCCGGCGCTGACCATGATCGCCAGCCTCGCTCAGGGAGTCTCGCCCGACATCGCCCAGCAGGCGCTGGCCCACACGTCGAAGCGGCTGTCGGCGGAGTTCCCGGACAGCCACGACGGCCTCTCTGTGCGCGTCAGCCGGGCGCACGGAGGACTTCCGCCAGGCAGTCTCGGCGAGGCCGTCCCCATGGCCACGCTGCTTGTCGGGCTCGCCGGGCTCGTGCTGGCAATTGCATACACGAACCTCGCGGGCGTGCAGCTGGCTCGGGAGCTGCAGAGGAGCCGCGACACCGCGATCCACCTCGCGCTCGGTGCCGGCCGGGCGCGGCTTTTCCAGCAGGTGCTGGCTGAGAGCATCGTGCTCGCTGGCGGCGGAGGCCTGCTTGGCGCCCTGCTCTCCATCTGGGTGGCAGATCTCGTCGCGATCGGAGGCGCCGAGTTCCGTGGCCTCACCGCGACCCCAGGGGTCTGGACGTTGGGCGCCGCCATGGCGCTTGCCGTGACAACGGGAGTGGCGTTTGGCGTTGGACCAGCATGGATTACGGCGCGCCGCGACGTCATCGAGGTCTTGAAGGAAAGCTCGGCAACGGCTACTCGGGGGGGGCGCCGGTTGCGGCTTCAATCGGTGTGTGTCGTTGCGCAACTCGCGATGTCGCTGGTTCTGCTGTTCGCCGCCACGCAGTTCGTGCGGTCCATTCATGACGCAAATTCGAGAGAGCTGGGCTTCGAGCCTGACGGGGTGGCCACCCTGTCGTTCGACCTGGCTTTGCAGAACTACGGCGACGAGCGCCAGACCCTGTTTGAGCGTGATCTGCTCGCAAGAATCGCCGCGCTGCCTGGGGTGTCAGTCGCTTCGCTCGTGAACGCGCCTCCGACGAGCGGCGTGATCGCCATCGACGACGGCGTGCCGGCCGATAATCCGTCGGCCCTCGCCAGACCCCTTGGCATCAACGGCGTTTCTCCCGGATTCTTCCAAACGCTGCGTATTCCGATCCGGCTCGGCCGCCCCTTTTCAGATGCCGATCGGCAGGGCGCGCCGCTCGTCGCCATCCTGAACGAAACCGCCGCGCGTCAACTGTGGCCAGGCAAGGACCCTGTCGGCCGGTTCGTCCGGGTTGGAACAATGGCGGACCCTGCTGAAGTAATAGGTGTTGCGGCGGACGCCAAGTACGACGACCCCACCGAAGATCCCATGCCCTTCGCCTACTTTCCGTTGGCGCAGCGGCGCGTGATCGAGCGGACCTCGCTCCTGGTCCGTTCGGCTTCCGGGATCCCGTTGTCTGCGCAGGTGCTGGGCGCGGTCGTGCACGGGCTCGACCCCGCGCTGCCGGTGTTCGATGGCACGACCATGAGAAATGTCGTGCGGATGAGGCTCGACCGCCAGTCCGCAATCGGCGGGCTCCTGAGCCTCGTCGGAGTCGGAGGCATGCTGATCGCGGCCGTCGGGTTGTATGGCGTGCTGGCGTACACCGTGACCCAGCGCAAGCGCGAGATCGGCATCCGCATGGCGCTCGGAGCAACGCCCCGGCAGGTGCTGGGCTTGATTGTCGCGCGCAGCCTCAAGCTCACGGCTGTGGCCATCTGCGTCGGTGCCGCCGGCGCGCTGCCCGTGGCGCTCCTGCTGTCGCGACAGGTTTTCGGCCTGCGTGCCGGCGATGTCGGGAGTTTCCTCGCCGCATCGCTGATGCTGGCGGGAATTGCGGCGATGGCCGCACTACTGCCCGGGCGCCGGGCAGCGACCATCCATCCGCTCGACGCGCTGCGCCTGGACTAGTGCACGCAGGACGGCGCGCTGGATGCGAACGAGAGACCAAAGCGGGCGACGATCCGTTCCCGGTCAGAAGCGCCAGGAAGATCGCCGGCTTCATTTCGGCGCCGTCACGCATCGGTGGCCGAGGTATCCCGGGGCCAGGTTCTTCGGAGTCGCGACGGTCTTGCCGTTGTAGACCACGCGAATAGCCATATCCTGACCGACTTCGGACGCCGTCCACCAGTAGATCACCTGAGTACGGGGATTCCACAGCGGCGGCTCTTTCTCGGGCGCCCCACGGTAGGTGGCCTCCCGCGACGCCTCGTTCCAGACACCTCCGCTGTTGACGCCGCGGGAGGTCAGTGAGCGGACCACCTCGTCGGCCGTCGGCAGTCGCCAGACCCCCAGCCGCGATGCGGAGAGCGCAAGTCCGTCTGCGGTCAGGTGTTCACACCGACTTCGGGCCTCATTCCAATCGGTGCCGGTATCGGGCCACCCGGGCCCTTGCGGTGCCCAGGTCAGGCGGACCCCGTTGCCCTCAACGACGCGGACGCCGGGATCGACGTCGCCTGCGCCAGTGAGAGCGCGGTACCCGGCGTAGCCGCCGCAGACGACCGCGGTGAGCACCGGGAGAATGGCGATCAGGCGCTGCGCGAGACGCAGTGGACGCGGGCGCCCCAGGGAGTAGCTCACGCCGAGCAGCACTATGGGCAGCGCAATCAGCACGCGCCCGGCAAAGCCGCTGAAGAAGAGCGCCGCGAAAATGCCGAGGCCCACATGCAACAGACCACCCGGAAGCGGCCACCGGAGGCTGCAGAGCGCAGCCAGCATGAACGCGAGCATCGGCGAAAGATACTGGACGAAGGTCAGCCCCAGGTTCTTCCACGCCGATCGGAGATACCAACCCTCATGAAAGGTTTCGATGCTGCCCCAGAACGCCCAGAAGCACGCCAGGAGGAGCGATACGCCAACCGCGGTCCAGCCGAGGCCATTGCGCCAGTTCCAATGCCGCTTCACGTGAGCCCCCCCTTCGCGTAAGAGTCAATCAGGTGCGGCTCGCCGGGCCGCCTCATTTCTTGCTAATTAGCCCCCGGTACGCCGGTCGCGCTCCTGACTTGGGTTTCGGCGATGGCTGGGCGTGCACGCTGCGCGGCGGCGTCGAAGCGTCGGGGTTGGATTCGAACACGCCCGCCGAATCAGGCGAGCAACTCACGGGTGGCTGCGACGGCCGGACAAGGTAGAATCCCGACAGGATGAATCTCGCACCAGGCACGCGCCTTGGCGCGTACGAAATCGTGGCGGCGCTTGGCGCCGGTGGCATGGGTGAGGTCTATCGCGCCCGCGACACGCGGCTTGGCCGCGAGGCCGCGATCAAGATCCTGCCGGAGGCGTTCGCTCGCGATGAGGAACGGCTGGCGCGATTCGAACGAGAGGCCAAGGCCGTCGCAGCACTGACGCATCCCAACATCCTCGCGATCTATGACTTCGGCACCGACCGGGGGTGCACCTATGCGGCAATGGAGTTGCTGGAGGGCGTGTCGCTGCGAGAGGTGCTCGCCGCGGGCGCTCTTCCGGCACGAAAGACGGTGGAATATGCGGGACAGATCGCCAGCGGACTGGCCGCCGCGCACGACAAGGGCATCGTCCATCGCGACCTGAAGCCGGAGAATCTCTTCCTGACCCGCGATGGTCAGATCAAGATCCTGGACTTCGGGCTGGCCGTTCAGGCGCTGCCCGGCGGTGGGGACTCAACCGTGCTGCCCGACGTCGCGGCCACCGCGCTGCACACGAGCGCCGGCTTGATCCTCGGGACGGTCGGGTACATGGCGCCCGAGCAGGCTCGCGCGCAAAAGGTCGATCACCGCGCGGACATCTTCTCGCTCGGGTGCGTGATCTACGAAATGCTCACCGGCGTGCGCGCGTTCCAGCGCGACTCGGCACCGGAGACGTTGACCGCCATTCTCCGCGAGGAGCCGCCGGCCATGGCGGCGCTCTCGCCGCCGGTGGCACCAGCACTCGAGCGCCTCGTGCTCCACTGTCTCGAGAAGCGCCCCGAAGACCGTTTCCAGTCGGCCCGCGATCTCGCATTCGCGCTCCAGGCGCTGTCGGGCCAGACCACGGCAAGCGGGATCACGGTCGCGTCCGTCCCGGCGGCGGCGCGGGGGCGAGCGAGAGCCATGAGTTCGCTTTGGATGGTCGCAGCAGGCATCGGGTTGGTCGCCATCGGCGGGCTTTCGGGACGACTGCTCTTGCCGGCGCCGCCCAAGCCCTCTGAGCCACGGGCCACCCGGCTCACCTTCGATCGCGGAACGGTGCGCAGCGCGCGGTTCGCACCCGACGGACAGACGGTGGTGTACGGCGCGTCGTGGGGCGGGCGGCCCTACCGGATCTTCCAGACGCGACCGGGAAACCCGGAGTCGTCGCCGTTGCAGCTTCCAGAGGCGGACGTACTCTCGATCTCGCCGTCGGGCGATATGGCGATCTCGCCGGGCCGGACCTTCACGCACTGGGTCGCGTCGGGCCGGCTCGCGCGGGCTGCGATAGTCGGCGGGGCGTCGCGGGACATGCTGGACATGGTGCGCGCAGCCGACTGGGGACCTGACGGCCGCAGCATGGCCATCGTCCGACGCGTCAACGGCAAGGATGTCCTCGAGTACCCGATGGGCACGGTGCTCTACGAGAGCAACGGCTACATCAGTGATCCTCGAGTCGCGCCAGCCGGTGGCGGCGTCGGCTTCCTGGACCATCCGGTGTTCGGTGACAATCGCGGATTCGTGGCGCTCGTCACGGGACCGGGAACCATGAAGCGGCTCGGACCGGAGTGGTCCGGCACTGGTGGACTGGCGTGGTCACCGGACGGAAGCGAGATCTGGTTCACGGCCGGGAACACGACGGACACGTACCTGATGGGCGTCAGTCGCGACGGCCGGCTGCGAGAGATCTGGCGGCCGCCGGTGGGAATCGTGCTGCTCGACATCGCCGCCAGCGGCCACGTGCTGCTGACACGATCGTCAATCCTGAGGACCGACATCACACACCTCGGCGATGGTGAGGCAGTCGGGCGCGACGTGTCCTGGTTCTCATTCTCGAGGCTGGCCGGGCTGTCGCGCGACGGCCGCCTGCTGCTGTTCAATCGCTTCGATGAAGGCGCCGGCGCGGACTACCAGATTGGCGTGCGCCGGATCGACGAATCCACCGCCTTCCCCGTCGGTCCGGGTGCGGCGATTGCGTTATCGCCTGATGGTCGACTGGTCCTCGGCCTCGCACCATCGGACCCATCAAAGCTGCTGGTGTTCCCGGTCGGTGCCGGAGAAACCCGCACAGTGAGCGCTCCGGGGTTCACCTACGCCAATGCAGCATGGTTCCCCGATGGCACACGATTGCTGGTCGTGGCGGATTCGGCGGGACAGCCGGGCGCCTACATCCAGGATCTGGCAGGGTCTGCGCCACGCCGCGTGCCGGTGGCGGCCGCTCTGCGCGCCAACAGCACAATCCTGGTATCGCCCGACAGCCGATCGTTCGTGGCCCGACCCCGCGACGGTGGCCCGGTGATCGTGCAGATGGACGACGGACGTGTGCGGCTGCTCGCGGGTCTCGGCCCGGACGACGACGCGGTGGCGGTGAGCGGAGACGGGAAGGCCCTGTTCGTCCAGCGGCGCGACCCGGAGAGCCAGATGCGATCACTGGTGCTGCGCTACGATCTGGCCAGCGGGCGGCTCGATCTCGTGCGCCGGGTCGAGCCCGCCGATCTCGCCGGTGTGCTGGATCGGCCCACCTGCTTTGTGACGCCAGACGGGCGTACGATTGCCTACGCGGTGCAGCGATACCTGACCGACCTGTACCTGGTCGAGGGTCTCAGATAGCGCGCCGACAGTAAGGCATCAACCACGCCCTGCTCTTGTCGAGCCATCGCCATGCCCGACGGGCTCAATCGACGCAGAGGGGTTGCACGCGAGCCGGCACGCACAAGGGCTCCGACCGTCATCAGGGCGTCCGGTAGCCGGCTTTCAGGCGACCAAGCCGGTCTTCCAGCAGCGTTACGGCGTTGCTGAGGGTATGCGGATCGCGGAGATCGATGTCGAGGAACCGTTTCAACAGCACGTCCGGCGGCGCGTCGAACCCGTTCTGCATCAACGAGATTTGCCGGCCAGAAACTGCTCCAGGTAGTACTGTTTCCGCGCGGGGTCCGCGTCGTGTGCGTACAAGTAGTCCGGCAGCAAGAGCTCGTTGAAGATGGCGAACGCCTCGAACAGAAAACTCGGTCCGGTGGCGTACAGGGGGAGGACTTGGCGCCGGTTCATCAGCTGGCGATGCACGGCATGGGTGGACTCGTGCATCAGCACGCGGACGTCGGTGTACGCCCCCGCGAAGCCCTGACTGTAGAACACGCTGTCGGTACCAATGAAGCCCCTCGAGAACCCTCCGCGCCGACGGTGGTCGCCGGGCACGATGTCCATCCGCCCATTCGCGGGATCGAGCAGCGACGCGAGCTCATGCCGGTATTCGGCGCCCAGCGGAGCCGCGGCCGCGAGAATCACGTCACTGGCCTCGGCAATCGTGAAGCGAGGCGGCGACCTGGCTGGGGGACGGAACGCCAGATCCCAGACGTTGACATCGTCATAACCCGCGAGTGCCTTGACCTGGGTGGCGCGCGCGCGTTCCCAGTCCTTGTAGACGTCCGCGCTTCGGGCAATCTGTTCCACCAGATCGTCGACCTCAGCTCTGGTCCAGTAGCGGTCGAAGTACGCTTCACTAGGCACGTCCTTCGACGCGATGGCTGGCCTGTCCTGGCCGATCGCCAATGCGCCGAGGCCTACGACGAAAGCGAGCACGAGTGCTTACGGGAATCGCGACGCGGGAATCAGATGCATGGTTCGACCAGCCTCGGCTACCGGCTGCGCAGTGGACTGTCGCCGCACCGGATCACCTCGGTTCTCAACGTCGAGTGTAGCGCCAATCGGGCCTCGTGCTCGTTCGCGTTCTTGCAGATCTCGGGGACGGGCGGCACCTACTCAACACGTCACGGCCTGGTCCCCGCTGCGCGCGTCGCCTTCGCAATAGCCGCGCGTGCAGACGAATTCGCAAGATTCGCTTCGCCAACGCTGGCCCGCCTGCGGCATGCTGGCAAGAAGAGCCATGCGATAACGGGTCGCAGGCACGAGGCTGTGTCGCCCTTGCAGACTCTCCCACCATGGTCCACACGCTGAAGCGCCTGCCCGATCTCTGGTTCGTCGGCGCCGCGCTCGTCGTCATCCTGTCGCTCGGCTGCTTTGTCGGCGGCCCTCTCACCGGCGACGACGACTATGTGATCCACAACCTCGCGTCGCCCAGTGTGCGCGACATTCTGTTCGCCTACAACGTGGATCTCGTGAAGGGCGAAGGCGGCGGGACGACTTGGTACGAGGGGTTCAGCGCGCTGCAGCGGAGGTACGTGCGGATCGTGCCCAGCGCGCTGATGGCGGTCGAGTACCGGACCTTCGGAAGCCACCCTATCGCTCTTAAGAGTGTCTCGCTCCTCGTACACCTGCTCAACCTCTTCCTGGCGTACCGCCTGTTGCGCCGCTACATGACAGACCCGCGCACGGCCGCCCTTGTCGTGACGCTCGTCGGACTTCACCCTGCGGCGGCTGAGTGTGTCGGCTGGTTTGCGTGCCAGCCGATCCTGTTTGCGGCGCTCGCGTCGCTCTTCGCCGTCGAGAGACTTCTGAGGCTGCGCCAGAAGGTGACAGCCGGACGGCGCACCGCATTCGTCGTTGCGTCGACAGGAGCGCTCTTCAGCTACGAAGCCGCGGTGGCTGTTCCTCTGCTCCTTGTCGGGCTGGATTGGTTCTGGCCAAGGGCTGGCGAGGAGCGCCGCCCGACCGACCGCTGGGCCACAGCGAGCATCGTCGCCGCGTATCCGCTCTACCTGCTCATCGCATGGTGGAACCGAGCAGGCACGACCCTGACCGATGCGTCGTACCGGGCGGGAGTCGTCGAACTCGCCGGCAACGTCCGAGTGGACCTGGCCAACTACCTCGTGAAGATCCTGCCAATGCCGCCGTACGGCCCCGATGTGTACGTCGCGATCGGGTCCTGGGCGGGGGCGGCCGTGATCGCGGTCGCCGTGGCATTCTGGCTGGTCTGGATGGGATCTTCGCGCGCCCGCACCCTGGGGTTGTTGGCCTTCGTCTTCACACTCGCTCCGTCCTTGCTGACCCGGGCGGCCGTCAGCGTGTTGAACTTCCCGACCTTTCGACAGATGTACTTCCCGGTCGCTGGGGTCGGTTTGCTCCTGTGCGCCTGGCGGCCAGCCGGATTCCGCCGAGTCGCCTCGTCGGTCGCCGGCTGCGTCGTTCTGGCCCTGTTCGTCTTGTACCAGGCGGTGGGGCCGACCCTGGCGCGCACGGACGACCGGACAGCCCACCAGGTTGCGGGAGGCAGGCTCGATGCGATTGTTGACGGAGCCGATCCGCTCGTCCCCATCGTCCAGATTGGAGACTCAACCTGCGGCTACAGTCTGGACTTCAATGCACGAGGACGCGAGGTCTGGAAACTGATTCCGCCTGCGACCTCTGGCCGGGTTCCGCTGCTGCGGTTCGTGGATGACCGAACGGTAGAGGTCAGGGCGCCGGACGGCGATAGCCTGGCCATTGTAGCCAGCGTCCCGCCGGAGGTCAGGCCCCGGCGTGTTCGAACGATTCCGTCGCTGCTTACTACGGGTTGGCAGCGCGTCGGAATTGCGACGGCGCACACGCCGCAACGGGCGGGCGACGCGGTGAGCGGATTCAGGTTGACGTTTGATCGTCCGCTCGGGGCGCACGTCCTGATCACGGTCTCGGGGTGTGTTGAGCTTGGCCGGTGGCAGGCTTCTGCCGCGCCTCGGTAGTCCTCTTCCGATCGGTCTTTCTGGCGGCGACTGACCGCGAAACCCGGGTCCGTGGCGGCCGCGTTCAACCTCCGGCCGGCGGATGACGCAGTGCCGGGGTGAGCAGCAACGCCATCTGGATGATGCTGAGGATTGTCCCGAGCGGAAGATACCACAGGCCCAGAACCGCACACACGAACATGCCGGACCACGCCCACGGCAACCGTAGGGCGAAGCAGACCGACACGGCGAGCCACGCGAGCCCCAGGCCGAGGTGGACGGATTTCATCAACGCTGACCGCGGCTCGATGCCGACCGCCGACACAATCTGGGACCACGCCCCAAGGCGACCCGCGTTCGGTCCAGAGCTTGGAGTGACGTAGTCGCCCGCGACAAGCGCGCGGCCGCCGTCGAAGGCGAGCCAGCCGCCTTCGATGAGTGCCAACACCACCACAACCCGCCCCGCCCAGGACATCTTGGTACGCCTCCGCCTCGCTCGATCGACGCGCGGCCTTGTGTTCCACTGATGAATCGCGTCTCCTCTCCAGAGTAACGTCACACCGCAGCGAACGTCTACCGCGTTCTTGCGAGACGGAACGCTGCTGCGGTCCAGCCGCGGCGGTTGAGGCGTACGGCCGCGTCACGGTGGGTGACGGCTGGAGTTCGGGACGACCGCCGACGCGGGATTCGCAAGAATCCGCACGACGGGAGCTCGGCGTTGTGCGTACTCTGGAGATCGATGCGGCCGGGATGCGCGGGTCGGTCTCGCTGGCGACCTTCCGCGTCAGCCAGAAGCGGTGGGCTGAGGCCAGACGTCCGTTCGAGGAACGCCTCGCGAAGGATGCCGGCGATCTGTTCGCGGCGTACCAGCTCGCGCCAGTGATTCAGAATGAAGGCGCTGATTTCGCGAAGGCCCTGCAGCTGTTCGAGGGGTATCTCTCGGGCTAGGCGATACTGGGCGTCCCGACTCACGCGGACGCGTGGTTTCGAAAGGGCCAAGTGCTCGACAGGCTCGGCAGACGGGCCGACGCGATTGCTGCCATGGAAGCGGCCCTGACGATCGTCCCCGACCACTTCAACGCGGTTCGCGAACTCAGACGGCTCAGAATGTGAACGGCTTCTCGCGTCTTGTGGTAGCGAGCATCAATAATGACGGAAGACAGATGTCGGATTCCACCCGATTCATTCACGCCCGCGGCCGCTCAGACGCTGGTGGGGGGCGGGGCGGGTCGCGTCACCGGAATCCTGGTGTACCCGCCGCGCGGGCAGAACGTCGTACTCGCGCGCAGAATCGGCTGAACAGTCCGTGCGAGGTCGCGTGCATCGGACTGGATGTGGCAGACATCGAGACATCTGCCGCCGAACGAGCAAATGGAGCCGACGCGCGGCGGGCACTGAACGCGGGCGGCTCATTCGCAGCCGGTAGCCAGACGGAGGATGTCGTGGTGGACGTGACGTTCCAGGTCTCAATCCCCACAGACGAGGGGTTTCTTGGGCGCGAGTGTCACAACCCTGACTGTAGGCGATATTTCCGCGTCCATGCCGAATCGACTAGAGACGAGTTGCGCTGTCCGTACTGCTGGCATCGGTCGGGGATTGCGGAATTTTACGCAAAGGATCACATTGACCACTTGCGGGACGTCGCGGCGGAGCACGCCAAAGAGCACATCTCCAACGAGGTCGCCAAGATGTTCGAGCACGCAACTAGGGATAGCCGGTCGCTAAGCTTCAAAAGGGGCACGCCATATCGAGCGAAGCAAGTGACGCCAAGGCACGTTAGCCCAACCGAGGAAAGACGATGACGTCCAACGAGATCGACGTCGTGAAGGCCTTCGTCGCGGCGATCAACCGACGGAGCCCTCCTGAGGTCTCGGACATGATGACAGAGGATCACACCTTCGTGGACTCTCGCGGCAGAATCCAATCGGGGCGCCAGAACATGACCGCCGGATGGAGCGAGTACTTCCGCGTGTTTCCGGACTACACAATACTGGTCGAAGCCATCCTGGGAGACCAGGACGTCGTGGCCGTTTTCGGGTCAGCCTCCGGCACGTACAACGGCAAGCGGGGGTCTGTCCCCGAGAACAGGATCGAGATGCCGGCTGCCTGGAGAGCTGTCGTCCACGATGGCAAGGTGAAGTGCTGGCAGGTCTATGCGGATTGGACGGAAGGCACCCGGACAATTGCTGAAGACAATGCGGTGGGCTAACGGATCTTCAATCGGAGCGTGACGCGCCAGACCCCTGGGCGGTTTCGGACGCGCGTGATCACCGAGGGCGTCACGCCGTCGCTGCACGCGTTGTGTTTGTTTGCCGGCCCGCCGACCGGCTTTCGGCAACGCGATGTGCGGGCGCATGTCGCCGCCCTCCAAGGCCGCTCGCTCGACGCGTACGGGCCCGGCGCCCTCAGCTACGATCTGCGCCGGTTTCGATTGCACGGGCTCATCGAGCGGATCCCCCACACGCATCGCTATCGCGTCACCGCCACGGGGCGCGTGGCCACGAGCAGCCAGAAGCCGCCGGGGTCTTCAACCGATGTGAACCGGATGAACGACTCGTCCCTGCTGCGAACAACAAATCCCCCGGCGGTGAGCTCACGTTCCACGATCGCCAACGACATTTCGTGAATGGCCACGAGTTCATGCCGCTCGAGATCTCGATTCTTGAAGTGAATCGGGTCAACCAACACGAGGCGGCCGCCCGGCTTCAGCGCCACGAGGAAATGCCGGAGCATCGCGGCGTGTTGCGTGAATTCGTGGTACGAGTTGTACACCAGGATCGCATCGTACGCGCCGGATTCCAGCCGTGGATCGACGATCGCTCCGAGCATCGGCTCGACATTCGCAAGCCCGGCGCGCGTGATTCGCTCCACCAGCTTGGCGAGCGAGCGTTCACTGATCTCCACGGCTCGGACCCGTCCGGAGGAACCCACCCGCATCGCGATGCGCTCAGTGTAGAAGCCATCACCGGCGCCGACGTCGGCGACCCGGTGGCCCGGCTCGAGTCCAAGCGCGGCGAGGAGCTGAGGTACGCGCTCCCACTTCTCGCGGCTCGCATCGTCCAGCTGGGCAGACGCGGCTGAGGCGCTCTTCCCTTTCGCCGCGCCGAGTCCGCCGCCAGAGATCCTGGTCAACGTGTCCGGGATCGGGTTCCGCACGGGTGCGCCCTGACTTGGGGCTTGCAGAGGCTGCTGGGCCGGCTGACCCTGCACCAAGGCCTGGGATGCCAATACACCGGCTGCATACAACGCGACCATCAACGGCAGTGCGGTCTTCAGGTACATGTCGCCTCCACGTGTTCAGTCAGTGACACTCGCGCCATCGCCGGGTCAGGACGCCAGACCGAAGTACAACAGACCGATCCCCAGCGTGTCCACGAAGCCATGGGCGAGGACGGCGGTCCACAGGTTCCGGCCGGAGAGCAGGTACGCCGCGCCATACACAAAGCCGGCGACACCCGAGTCGATCATGCCGGCGGGGCCCTTGTAGGCATGCCCGACGCCGAACAGCATGGACACGAGCACGAGCGCGAGCCAGTACGCTCCCGGCGATCGCCCGCCGACGTCAGCGGCTCGCCCAAGCAGGTAGCCGCGATAGCCGACTTCTTCCCCGACGGCGGCGAAGGTCCAGACCGTCAGCAACCACCGCCCTGCCACGAGAGCATTGCCGCGGATGGCGCTGAAGTCCTCGGGGGTGATTGTCCCAGTCCACCAGTGGGCCGTCAGTGTGTCGACCGCTTCGCCGATTACCATTCTCGCCACGGCCGCCGCCACGGCGATGAGGACGATGCCCGTCCACGACGAGGGGCGAACCAGCCCCATCGCCGCCCACCCACCGTTGCGCAGGCGGAACGAGATCAGGCCGAGCGCGCACAGGATCGGCACCTCGTTGGGGAGGACGTGAAAGATGTTGTAAGCGAATACGAAGAACGCCCCTGCGGCGAACTCGGCCGCGCTCAGCAGGCGGGAGTCCGGGAGGACGGAGAGCCGCCGTCGGGCGGAAGCGGCGGGGACGTCTGGGGGCACAGGCCCACCTTTCTGAGATCGGTCGCGGGGCCTGGGACGCTACTGGGCCGGCACGAGCGAGACTGGTGTCCGCGCCGCCAGTTCCGTCAGTGCCTCCGGGCGATCTCGCACCGCCGCTGTCGCCGTCAACGCACCGGCGGCCCCCGCCCCACGAGCATTCTAGATGCCGGCGGCGTCGGTCAACGACCGTATTCTTGCGATTTTCCGGCGGGCGTCTTCCGACGCCGCGTCACGTCGTTCACCGGCGTCAATGACCGTCTACCGGTCGGAAACGCCGCGTACCGGCCGCCGAGTTGGAGGAGGCGCTTCTCGCTGCCGGCTGCGCCCTGCTGAGAGCCAACGTGGAGGGTCTCCTCCGGTCGTCGCGCGTGTCAGCCGTTCGGGCGCCGACGCGACAGGAGATCCTGAGAAGAGTCGCCAGGGGCCGCGACTACATCGAGTCGCATCTGCCGGATCACTTCGCCCTCCGCGACATCGGCCGGGCGGCCGCCATGTCGGTCTTTCATTTCCATCGGTCGTTCGTCGAGGTGTTCGCCGAGCCCTCCCATGAGTACACCACCCGGAGGAGGCTCGCGCTCGCGAGGGACCTGCTCGCGTCCACCGACCTGACCATCGGCGACATCTCCTTTGCCGCGGGGTTCGGAAGCCCCACGTCGTTCAGCGCGGCATTCCGCCGGCACGAAGCGCACAGCCCGACCGCGTTTCGTCAGGCCAGGCGGTGTGCGCGGGCTTCCGGCCAGGATCGCGAAGTCAATCGGCGCGGCTCATCGCGGGTCAGTTCAATGGCCGGTGATTCATGAGCGCCCAGTACCGGATGGCGTCGATCCCGGAGGGCGACAGGAGCGGGTAGGTGGCGCGGGCGGGGGGCAGGCAATCAGCATGCATGTGCGGTTCGTCGACCCGTTGGTGGCACAGCCGGGCCTCTGGTCGTAGTCCGGCGCAGAAAGGTAGGTGTGAGCCAGTTCGTGGATCGCCAGGTAGGCGGCGTACCTCAAGTTCTGCTCGTACGAGCTGATGCCCGGGATGCAGGACGGCGTGCACTGCTGTGACGACGGGTCGCCGTACCGGGCTTCGTGGGGGTAGATGGAGGTGTTTTTGGAAAATCTCGTGAGATCTTGCGAAATGCAGGCGGTCGGCGGCAGGCGCCGCGACAACGAAGGCGGTTGCCCTGGCCCCCCGAGCACAGGGTGAGCGACGGAATTCGCAAGATCCATCGTGTCGTCACCGCCTTTCCGATCGTCTCATGAAACATGATGTACGCGCGTGAGCGCGCGAACGTTGGGCTGACGAACGCCAGGGAACTGGTTTCCGACAGACGGTTGCGACATTGTCAGGCTGATGACTCATCATCACTTCGCGGAGCAGCCCATCGGACCCGATCTCGTACGCTTCGTGAGCGTCTTGTCCAAACCACCCCGCTCCATGCCGTCGATGCCCATGAACCTTCCTCCCAGTGGCAGGTGGTTGCTGAAGATCCTCGGGAGGGACAAGAGGTTCATAGTTGGCCTGTACCGGCGCCACATGAAGGTCATCGGCTGCCTCGGCACGTTCGACCGACTCTTTGGGGTGCCGGTCAGCACGCGCAACTGGAATACCATGACCACGATCGCGGGTGTCTTGGGTCAAGGAGGGCCTGATCCATCGGGTCTCAAAGACGGAAAGACGAAGCTGCCCGACACTTGCAGCCGACGCCCTCGGTGCGATCGTGAAGCGGCGCGGCGGAAGCGCGGCGTTAGGCAGCCGTAGTGAACCGCATCCGGAGTGAATATGCGCCGAATTAGATATGCCGTTGCGGCCAGTCTCGATGGTTTCATCGCCGACCTGCATGGGGAGGCGGACTGGATCCCTCGAGACCCGGATATGGATTTTGCCGCCCTGATGGCTCAGTTCGACACGCTTCTGGTCGGCCGCCGGACGTTTGAGACCATGGTTCGGGCAGGCCGACCCACCATGCCAGGCATGAAGACAGTTGTCTGCTCGACTACGCTGAAATCTGAAGACTACCCCAGCGTGTCGGTGGTTCGTCGGGATGTCGAGGCGGTGATCACGGAGCTTCGCAGCGAGGGCGGCAAGGACGTCTGGCTGTTCGGGGGCGGAGAACTATTCTCGAGCCTCGTTTCGCTTGGCGCGGTCGATACCGTCGAAATCACCGTCGCCCCGGTGCTGCTTGGTGGTGGCGTTCCCCTGCTGCCCGTCGCTGGGCACCGCGTGCAGCTTGAGCTCACGAAACATCAGATATACCCGAAGTCTGGTCTGGTGCGACTCGAGTATACCGTGAGGCGCGCTGCCTAACCGGCGCTCGCTGGGTAAACAATTGCGCTCCACACAAAGGAACAACATGAAAGGGACCTGGAAGGTTGTGGCCATCCTGTCTGGCATACTGCTCCTGCCGAGCATGGTGCGCGGGCAGAGCGCGCAGACACCTAACACGCTCAGACTTGGCGAATCGGTGGCTCGGCCCAAGGCGACTCTCGCGGATCTCAAGCTGCTTGTCGGGCATTGGAGGGGAGGATTCCTGGGCTCAACGGCAGAGGAGGTCTGGCTGCCGGCGGCTGGCGGAAGCATGCTCGGCGTTGCCCGGCTCTTCAAAGAGAAGGAAGTCGTCTTCTACGAGATCATGATCGCCTTGGAGGAAGAGGGAAGCGTCTCAATCAAGCTCAAGCACTTCCATCCCGATTTGAAGGGTTGGGAGGAGAAGAACGAGACGGTCACCTTTCGATTCGTCAAGGCCAATGAGAACACGATCTGGTTCGAGGGCCTGACGTTCCGTAAGGGGCAGGATGGCTCCCTGCAAGGCTTCATCGCGATTCAACACAAGGACGGCAGCGTGAAGGAGGAGTCGTTCAGTTACCGGCCGGTCAGGGCGGGGGAGCCGACGGCGTAAGGCACGCCGGGGCGGCACACGATTTCCTCGCGAGGGCATTCGGGTTGTGAGTGGGGTGTCTCGGTCTACAGAGGTTATGCAGAGGTGGAATGGATTCGAGAAGGGTCGCCGCGTTTACTGGCTCGGATGGTTGGGGTCCTATACGTCCTCGAGGGTCTGACGTCGGTATTCGGCCAGTTGATTGTCCCCGGAAGGCTCGTTGTGTTCGACGACGCCGCGATCACTGCGGCCAATATCCTAGGGAACGTGTCCCTGTTCCGGTTGGGGCTCACTGCCAGCCTCCTCGCGGTCGCGTTCCACATCGTCCAGACGGTTCTTTTCTACGACTTGTTCAGGCCCGTGAGCGGAAGGGTCTCTCGACTACTCGTGCTGTTCAGCGTCGTGGCGATCGGTCTTCAGGCTGTCAGCAGTCTCTTTCAACTTCCCGCCCTGGTCGTCTTGCGAGGCGGGGGAGCCCTGAGCGCTCTTAGCGCCGGATAGTTGCAGTCACTGGCGCTCGTGTTCCTCCGGGTGAGGGAGCAGGCCTTCAACGTCTATCTCGTGTTCTTCGGGTTTCGGTGCGCCCTGATCGGCTATCTCATTTACGAGTCGATCTTCCTGCCCCGGATCATCGGCATCCTGATGGCGTTTGCAGGTTTCGGTTACCTCATCCTTCTGTGGCCGCCGCTCGCGAACTACCTTTCCCCCTTCAACCTGGCCCTGGCCGCCCCAGGCGAACTGTCGCTGGTGCTGTGGCTTCTCGTGGTCGGCGTGAACGTCGAACGATGGAAGGAGCAGGCCAGCGCCGCGCCGGGCCTCCCAGGGTGATGGGTCTCGTCTCACTCACACCGAAGGCCGGCCAGCGTGAGGCCGCCGGCGCGATGGGCCTGGGATTGATCGTCGGATGGCTGTTCCTCGGACCGTTGCGACTCGTGGTCGCGCCCGCCGTCCCTGCCATCGGGACGCGCCCGGACGCCGCCGTAATGTGGGCACCCGCGGAAGCCGATTGCGTGCTCCAGTTGATCGGGCCTCTCACAGGATGAATCAATGAGGGAGACATTATGAACTTTGGTTCCACCCCGGGCTTGCCCGCGCCACGCGCCGCTGATCCAGCTGTCGGCCGGACGTTTCCAGCGCGCATATGGATCCGGATTCCCGTGGTTGTTCGCGCCGTTGTTGTCGGACTCTGTGTTCTCGTGGGAGGCAACTTCCTGCCCAAGGACTGATCGCGGCCAACTTCCTGTCGCCGGCCCTGCCTTGGTCGGCAGCCTTGTTCGCAGCCTATCTCTGGCTGTACTGGCAGTACGTCGGCGGACGATGGTGGCCCGCGTCCACATCGGAATCGCGACGGCGGGACCTTCGCGCTGCCCCCCTGTCGGCGCAGTTGTGGAGTTGGTCCCTGGCCGCGGGTGCACTTGGAATAGCCGCGTTGATGGCGCTCTCCTATGCTCTGGCCCGGGTTGCTCCGATCGGCCAGGGCCTTCCAGACGTGCTGACGACGCTTCCGCCTCTGACTCTGGCGACCATCGTCGTGACAATTTCGGTGATGGCCGGCATCGTCGAAGAAGTGGCATTCCGAGGATACATGCAGGGCCGGATCGAAAGGCGCCACGGCCCGGTCGCAGCCATTTTCGTCGTCAGCGTCGTATTCGCCCTGGCGCACTTCCCGACGTCGCTGGCGGCTGTCCCTCGCATGTCCCTGATCCTCATCGCGTCGGTCGGCTACGGCATCCTCGCGTATCTGACCCGCTCAATCTTGCCAGGGTTGATTCTCCATGCCGCTCACGACATCGTTGGCTTCAGCCTGCTGTGGTATTCCGTACGAGGAGCATCCGTGCCCTCTCAATCGCCCGTGCCGGGGTTGAGCAATCCGATGTTCTGGGTGAATGGCGTCGAGACGATCGTCCTTGGCGTGCTGACCGTTTGGGCCTTCCGCCGACTGGCGGCTGCCTCAAGAGCGGTGTCCCGTCAGACGATATGATGCGGTAAACGTCGGGTCCCTGCTCACCGACCGGCTGGCCGTGATCGGCGAGTTCTGCGATCGGTGCGCCAGCCGCCATCCTGACTGCGGTTCTAGCGATGACTTGGCGCGCACACTGCGTGGCGTCGTCGAACTGTCGGGCTTGAATTCGAACAACCACGCCGAGTGTGGCGAGCAACTCGCGGATGGCTGCGACGATTCGTCCGAGCGTGTTGGATTCCGAGCATCAGTAATGATACCCAGTCAGCCTCTTCCCGGCGGCCAGACGAACCAGTCGGTGCGGAGACCGCTGCACTCCCGAGCATCCAGGCGGCAGACCCCGCGTTGGTCTTGGCTCGAATCCAGCATACGGACGACGATGGCCCTGAGAGCTAGGTCGAGCCGCGCTCCTGCCGAACCTCGAAATGAGCGGAACGCTCGTCGAAGCGATGAAGCACCGCTCGAGCCTTCGGCGGAACCACGGCGACGTCGTACTCAGGACCCGCGAATGCCCGCACGGCGTCGAGCGAGTCGAACCACATGATCGTCACGAACTCGGTCAGTTCTCCGTCTGAGCGCCGTAGCAATTCGATCCCGCGGTAGCCCGCAATTCCGCGCTCAGAGATCCCCTCGAAGATTTCGGAGCGAAGAAGGTGCTCGTACGCGTCCGCATTCGCGGGCGTCGTCCAGCCATGCCAGATGCGGCAGATCATGGGTCACTTCTCCTTGTGAGCGCTTGCGCACTTGCGTCGTGCCGGCGTGACGGTTCGCTGCAGTGGTAGCCTTCAATACTCTTACCGACCCGTATCCGACCCTGTCAATCTCGACGTGGTGTCGGGATGTGGAGGCGCAGGTCCATCTGACCCGGTATCCCACCTTCGAACTGGCTCGCCTCACTCGGCGCGAAGGGCGACCGTCGGATCGACCCTCGCGGCATGCCACGCCGGAATCGTGCACGCCGCGAGGACGACGCACACGACGATCGCCGAGACCGCCGCGAACGTGATTGCGTCGTGACCGGACACGCCAAACAGCACGCTCTCGAGAACACTGCCGCTCCACAGCGCGATGACCAGTCCGGCACCGAGGCCGATGCTGAGGATCCTCACGCCGTCCCTGAGCACGAGACGGAGAATGTCCCGGCGGGTCGCTCCCAGGGCAATCCTGACGCCCATCTCGTGCGTGCGCTGACTGGCCCCATAGGACATCACACCGTAGATTCCGACGATGGCGAGGGCCAGTCCCAGCAGCCCAAACGTCGCAGCGGCGGCGGCACCGACGCGCACCGGAAAGAAGCCGGGGCCGCTCCCGAGGGCCTCCGTCATCCTCTGCACGTCGTACAGGGGCAAGTCAGGCTCGCGGGCCAGCAACGCCCGCGCAAGTGCGGGCAACATCGTCTCAGGCAGTCTCGACGTGCGGACCTGAAGCACGCGGAGCCCGGTGTATTCCTGAGCGATCGGGACGTAGAAGTACGGTTGCGGGTCCTCGAAGAGGAACCGATACTTGCCGTTATCGGCCACCCCTACCACCTCGACCCATCGTCCGCCCCGGCCTGACGATCTGAAACGCCGACCGATCGGATCTTGACCCGGCCATAGGACGTCGGCGAAATGCTGGTTCACAACAGCCACTGGACGGGAACGTGTATCGTCG
>Ga0334722_10001465_pt1 | contig 29365 bp, 25 predicted proteins | sample C3_bottom_MG_FD_207210 | JGI IMG/M metagenome (GOLD analysis project Ga0334722, IMG submission 207210) | Sediment microbial communities from Yellowstone Lake, YNP, Wyoming, USA - C3_bottom | ecosystem: Environmental > Aquatic > Freshwater > Lake > Sediment | place: USA: Wyoming | collected... | reverse complement strand
GACGTAGGAGCGGCCCAGGCCGCGCGCCGCGGTCCGGTGCATGACATCCACGCGGCCGGGATGCCGCGCCGCCCACTCGTCGGCCAGCGCGCCGGTGCCGTCGGGCGACTGGTCGTCGACGACGAGGACGCGGTAGTCGTAGTGCGCCAGGATGTAGTCCAGCAGGACCGGGAGATTCTCCCGTTCGTTGTACGTCGGCACAATCACCAGCACGTTCATACAGACGCCTCCGCGCCGGCGGCCCCGCCCCGGACCTGCCGACGGGCCGTTCGCCGCGCCGCCCACCACGCTGCCGCGCAGACGACGAGCGCGGGATCGATCACCGGGATGCGGAACCGCTCCTGCGGAAAGAAGATCAGGCACACGGCGAGCGAGGCCAGCGCCATCAGCAGCAGCGGCCGGGCCGCGGGCGCCCGGCCGGCGGCGGCGACGAAGCCCGCGATCGCGAACGGAAGCAGCGACAGGTACGCGATGACCGACGCCCAGAAGTACAGCGGCGAGTGCAGCCGGTACGACGGGCCGACCGGCACCACCGAGTAGAACGCCTTCCGCGCCACGAGGGCCGCGGCGGCCCCGGGGTTCGCCGAGATCCAGTCCAGCGCCTCGCGGTAGTAGAGCGGTTCGAGCGCCTCGGGGCTCAGGCCGGCATGGCGGGCGCGGAACCCGATGTTCGCCCGCTTGATCTCCGTGTTGGCGGCCATGTCGCCCTCGCCGATGGCCAGCGGGTGGTTGCCGGTCCAGAACGTGATGCCGCCCTCCGACGCCACCAGGACGAAGCGCCCGTACGCCGCGACGTTGCGGGCGGTCCACGGGCTGACCACGAGCAGCGCGACGGTGGCGAACGCGGCCGCGGCGCGGATGCCGCGCGCCCGCCAGAGCCACGGCACGGCGAGCAGCACGAAGAACAGCATGACCGGCCGCGTGAGCACGCCAAGGCCTGCCAGCGCGCCGGCGGCGAGGACGCGCCGGCCTGCCCCGGGGGTGCCGAACGGGAGCCCGCCGCCGTCCGGCAGGGACGCATCCAGGCACGCCGCGCAGCCGAGCGCGAGGACGCCGTACAGCGTCTCGCTGAAGACGTACGCCGGCATCCACACGAGCGGCGGATAGCACGCCGCGATCCAGGCGGCGGCCGTGGCGGCCCGCGGCCCGGCGGTGCCGAGCGCGATGCGGGCGACCAGCCAGATGATGGCCGCGCCGATGAGCGACTGCGCGATCTTGATGGCCGTCACGAGGCGCCCCGTGTTCGACACCGGGACACCCGTGTCTCCCGTCCCCGGGGCGAGCCGGCTGCCGGTGGCGGCCACGAGGCCGGCGAGGAACGCGGGATAGGCGGGCGCGCGGCCGAAGTGCTCGCCCGGGGCCGGCGACCCGTCGGCCAGCACGTACGCGAAGCCCCGGCCGGCTGCCACGTTGTGGGCCAGCAGCAGGTACTCGCGCTCGTCGTGCGTGAGGGGCTTGTCCACCCAGTAGGCGAGGCCGAAGACCAGGCGTGCGACCAGGCCGGCCGCGACGGCCAGCCACACGCCGCGTGGCAGGACGTGGCTCACGGCGGCTACTCGCGCCGCTCGAAGCGGAGCGCGGCAATCTGCTCGGAGACGAGCCCCACGAGGAAGACGATGACCGCGAGCATGATCAGCAGGACCGACGTGTTCGCGATGTGCGACTGCGTGGCAATCGTCCACGCCGCGTACGCCGCGCCCACGAGGAACGACCCGACGCTGATCGGCATGAAGACCCGCAGCGGGTTGAACAGCGTGACGATCTTCAGGACGATGAGCAGGAACTTCGCGCCGTCGCGCACGAGCCTGATCTTGGACTTGCCGACCCGGCTGCGCGCGGCAATCGGCTCGAATGCGACGTTGTAGCCGGCCTTGACGAAGGCGAGCGTCGTGGTGGTCGGCGTCGAGAACCCGTTGGGCAGCAGGTGGAGGAACTCGCGGAGGTGCGTCGCCCGCGCGCCGCGGAACCCGGAGGTCAGGTCGGGCACCCGGCGGCCCGTCATGTAGCTCGCCAGCCAGTTGAGCGCGCTGTTGCCGACGAGGCGCGCGCTGGTGGCCTGCGTGTCGGACGACCGCGCCCCGACGACCAGATCGTAGTCGCCGAGCCGGGCGACGATCCGCCGCGCGTCCTCGGCCTGGTGCTGCCCGTCGGCGTCGATGATGAGGATGAACTCGCCGGTGGCGCGCCGGACGCCGGACTTGACCGCGGCGCCGTTGCCCTTGTTGTACGGGTGGCGGACCACGGTGGCGCCGGCGGCCGCGGCGCGTTCGGCCGTCGCGTCGGTGGACCCGTCGTCGACGACGAGAATCTCGTGCCACCCCGCGGCGGCGCGCAGGCGCTCGACCAGCGGGCCGACAGACGGCTCCTCGTTGAACGCCGGGATGACGATCGACGTCGATTCGGGCTCAGCCACGCTTCGTACTCCCGTCATCCTCCGCGCCGCCGCGCGGCCGCGCGGGCCCTTCGAGCTCCATGCGGCGGACGCGGTACAGCAGGTCCTCGATCAGCTTGCGCATGCCGGAAATCATGTCGGCGACGAGCCCGATCAGCGCGATTTCGAACCCGACGATCATCAGGACCGCCGACACGATCAGCGACTGGACGTGGCCCTGCCCGTAGCCGCCGAGGAAGTAGTAGACGAACCGCGCCGTGATGGCGAGGCCGGACAGGAACACCAGCGCGCCGATCAGGCCGAACACCTTGAGCGGCTCGTACATCGCGTAGATGCGGACGATCGTCGCCGCCGACGCCTTGATGTACGTCCAGATGCTCGAGAACAGGCGCGACTGCCGCGTCCGCGGATTCGTGCTGATCTGGACGTGGGCGATGGTGATGTGCTTCTTGCCCGCCTGGATGATGGACTCGAGCGTGTAGCTGAAATCGGACACGATCGTCAGGCGCAGGGCGGCCTCGCGCGTGTAGGCGCGGAAGCCGCTCGTGGTGTCCGGCACCTGGGTGCCCGACACCTGGCGCACCACCCAGCTGCCCAGGCGCTGCAGCCGCTTCTTCATCGGCGACATCGAGTCGAGGGCCTGCACGTTGCGGTCGCCGATGACGACGTCGGCCTCGCTGCGGACGAGCGGCCCGATCAGGCGCGGGATGTCGGCGCCCGAGTACTGGTTGTCGCCGTCGGTGTTGACGATGTAGTCCGCGCCGAGCGCCAGCGAGGCGTCCAGCCCCGCGGCGAATGCGGCCGCCAGGCCGCGCCGGTGCGGGAACCGCACGATGCGCGTGACGCCGAGGCCGCGCGCCACGTCCGACGTGCCGTCCTTCGACCCGTCGTCGACGATCACCACGGCAATCTCATCGATGCCGGGGATGCTCTGCGGCAGATCCCGGTACGTCCCCGGGAGCGTTTCGGCCTCGTTGAGGCACGGAATCTGGATGACGAGTTTCTTCACGCCTGTGCCCGTTCGCTTCCCACGAGTGCCTCGACCACCCCGTCCCAGGTGACGAGCCGCGCGCGCTCGAACCCCGCGTCGCCCATCGCCTGCGCCCGCGCGGCATCGCCGGCCAGCCGCTCGAACGCCTCGGCGACCGCGTCGGGATCGGGCGCGCAGACATACCCGTTCGTCCCGTCCACCACGAACTCCAGCGTGCCGCCCGAGTCGGTGGCGGTCACGACGGGCTTGTGCGCCAGGAACGCCTCGAGCGTCACGTACCCGAAGTCCTCGTCGTACGGCGCGTACAGCACGGCCAGCGCGCCCGCATAGAGCCGGAGCAGCGTCTCGTCGTCGACGGCGCCGGCAAACTCGACCCGGTCGGCGACGCCAAGCCCGGCCGCGAGGGCCCGCAGCGCGCCTTCGTGCGTGCCGGTGCCCGCGACAATCAGCCGCCGGACGGACCGGGCCCGCGCCAGGGCGCGGATGCCGAGGTCGACGCGCTTGACGGATTCCAGCCGCCCGACCGAGAGAATATAGTCGCCCGACGGGCCGGGCACGATCCGGTCGGCGAGTCTGGGTGGATGATACAGCGGTTCGGCGCGCAACCCGTTGTACTTCGTCACCCGGCTCGCGGTGTTGCCGGCGTTCGCGTAGATCCGGCGGCATTCCCCCAGCATCTCGGTGTCGAGCGCCATCAGCTTCTGCCGGAGGCCCACGTCCAGGTCGTCGTGCCGGAAGTCGCTGTACTCGGTGCCGCACAGCTCGTAGGCGGCCCGGTACTGGTGGATCAGCCACGCCGTCTTGTTCGGATGGCGCACGAAGTACGACGGGAACTTCGTCGCGATCACGAGATCGATCGGCGTCCCGTTGCTCTCGCTCAGGTCCAGCAGCCGCCACGCCGCCGCATGGGCCAGGATCTCCTGCTTCGGGTACCACTTGAACGGCACCGACACGAGCCCCACCTGGTAGCCGTGCGCCTCGAGCCGCGTCACCAGCTGGCGCACGTGCGTCTCGGCGCCGCCCTGCACGAGGGGCACCTGGGCTTCGCAGACGAGGATGGTGCGTATGGCCATGCGTCCTTCCGCCGATCCCGGACCTACGTCGCGAACCGCACGTTCATGATGTCGCCGTCGAGCACCGTGTACTCCTTGCCTTCGAGCCGGACCTCGCCGTGCTCCTTGCAGGCCTGCATCGTGCCGCGAGACGTGAGCCGATCGTACGCCACCACTTCGGCGCGGATGAACCCCCGCGACAGGTCGCTGTGGATCTCCCCGGCCGCCGCCTGGGCGTGCAGGCCCCGCGGGATGGACCACGCGCGGCACTCGTCCTCGCCGACGGTGAAGAACGAAATGTAGCCGAGCAGGTCGTAGCTCGCGCGGATGATGCGATCCAGCCCCGATTCCTTCAGCCCGAGATCCGCCAGAAAGGCCGCCGCGTCCGCCGGATCCAGCTGGGCGATTTCCAGCTCGATCTTCGCGCACACGGCCACGACCCCCGTCGAGGCACCGGCGGCCATCGTGCCGAGGCCGTACCGATCCGACAGGCCTGCCGCATCGAGCGCTGCCGCCCCGGCCACGTCCGCCTCGTCCACGTTGATCACGAGCAGGAGCGGCTTGGCCGACAGGAACTGGAACCCGCGCAGCCGCCGCCGATCGTCATCGGCGAGCGTCAGGCCCCGCAGGGACTCCCCGGCCTCGAGCCGCGCCTTGCACTGCACGAGGATCTCCTGCTCGCGCTCGAGCTCCGTGGTCCGGCCCTTCTTCAGGTCCTTGGCCAGCCGATCGAGGCGCTTCTCCACGACCGCCAGGTCCGCCAGGATCAACTCGTCTTCCATGCTCCGCGCGTCGCGCCGCGGATCAATCGAGCCGGCCGCGTGCGCGATCGCCGGATCGCTGAACGCCCGCAGCACGTGCACCAGCGCGTCCGCGTTGCGGTACGCCGCGACGTCGAGCAGGGCTTCCGCGCTGCCGCCGGCGGGCCGGGCGGGGATGTCCGCGAATTCGACGGTCGCCGGCACGCGCTTGCGCGGGTTGAACATGGCCGTCAGCACGTCCAGGCGGGGGTCCGGCACCCGGGCCACCCCGATCGACACCTCGGCCTTGCCGTGGGACGGCCTGGCGCCGTCGTGCGCCGCCGTCATCAACTGGAAGATCGTCGACTTGCCGACGAGCGGGTAACCGATCAAGGCAGTCCGGAGCATGGTGTGTATGTCAGCGTCAGTAGAGCGGAAGTGCCCGCAAGAAACCGGAACTTGAAATCCTACCATGCCCGTCCGGCCAGCGGTCCGGCGTCCTTGCCTCCCAAACGCACCCGGCCGGGCGAAGGAAAAGCGTAGCGATAATCCTCTAACCCTTTCTTGGTACAGGAATTAGCCGTTGACAAGGGTAGCCTGCTCCTCTAACATCCGAGTGGTCTTTGGTGGAGTAAAGTGGACCAGGTTGCCGTCTTCAGAGGGAACGCGCCGGCCAAGATCGACGACAAGGCCCGGCTCAAGATTCCCACGGGATTTCGAAGCGTTCTCGAAATCCAGTATGGCCGCGACGTCTTCGTCACGAGCCTGACGGGCGAGTCTGTCCGCATCTACCCCATGCCGGTCTGGATCGAGATCGAGCGCAAGCTGGCCCAGATTCCGTCCACCCATCCCGCGCGCCTCCGGTTCTTCAGCCGCGTCAATTACTACGGTCAGACGGCGGAAGTCGACAACCAGGGCCGCGTGCTCCTCCACGCCCGGTTGCGCGACGCCGCGGGCATGGCGGGCGAGGTTGACGTGTTCGGCCAGTACGACCATCTCGAAGTGTGGAACCACGAGCGATTCGTGACGAAGCTCGCGAGCGATCCGTTCACTGACGACGATGCCCGCGCGCTGGCGCAATTTGGAATCTAGCACCGACGACGGCACGGGCGGAACGGCCGTGCACGTGCCGGTGATGACGGCGGAGATCGTAGCCGCGCTGGATCCGTCGCGCGGCGGGGTGTTCGCGGACTGCACGGTCGGCCTGGGCGGCCACACGCGGGCGCTGCTGGAGGCCGGCGCGTCGCGCGTGATCGGCGTGGATCGGGACGCCGGCGCGTTGAGCCTGGCGGCCGGCGCGCTGGCGGGGTTCGAGGATCGGGTCGAGCTGGTCCACGCGGACTATCGCGACCTGCCGCGGCTGCTCGACGAGCGCGGCGCCGGCGGGATCGCAGGGGCGGTGGCGGATCTCGGGCTGTCATCGATGCAGCTGGACGAGCCCGGCCGCGGATTCAGTTTTCGGCGGGACGAGCCGCTCGACATGCGGATGGACCGCGGGAGCGGCGAGACGGCGGCGGATCGGCTGGCGCGCGCGAGCGAGGCTGAACTGGCCGACGTGATCTTTCACTACGGAGAAGAGCGCCGGGCGCGGGCCGTCGCGCGGGCCCTCGTGGCGGCCCGGGGGACGGCGCCCATCCGGACGACCGGCGAACTGGCCGCGGTGGTCCGGCGTGTCGTCCGCCGGAGCGGGCGGATCGATCCGGCGACGCGGACGTTCCAGGCGTTCCGGATCTGGGTGAACGCGGAACTCGAGGGTCTCGAGGCGTTCCTGCGGGCCCTGGGCGCGCGCCTCGCCCCGGGCGGGCGTTTCGCGGTGGTGACGTTCCACTCGCTGGAGGATCGCCCGGTGAAGCACACCTTCCGGGCGATGGCAGCCGACGGCGAGACGTTCCGGGTGCTGACGAAGAAGTCGGTGGTGCCCGGCGAGGCGGAAACCCGGCGCAACCCGCGCGCGCGCAGCGCGCGGCTTCGCGTCATCGAACGGACGGGGTGAGGGGCCGATGGCCGAAATCTCGAAGATGACGCGCCCCCTGGGGTTCGTCGTCCACCAGGACATCCCGAACCGCGCGATCCGGGAAGTGGACCGCGTGCGGCACCGGGAGATGTGGATGGCGGTGCTGGCGGTGGCGGTGCTGGTCGCCGCCGTGCTGGTGACGCTGTGGCAGCAGGCGGAAGTGCGGCGGCTGGGCAACGAACTCGACCGGCTGCAGAAGGCGAAGGCGGCCGAGGAAGCCGCCCGCTATCACCTGCTGGTGGAACTGGAGACGCTCCGGTCGCTGAAGCGGATCGAACAGCTGGCGACGGAGAACCTGCAGCTGGTCGCGCCGGCCAACGGCGAGGCCGTCGTGATCGAACGCGTCCGGCCGTCCGCCCCGCCCGCCAAGGGGCTGGTGGCGCGGCGGTAGCGGTTGGTCACCTGAGTCCGGTGGAATCGTCATGAGCGACGCCGTCAGACACGACTGGCAAGCCACGATACGCTCGCGCATCGTCGTCGTGGCGGGCGTGCTGGCGTTCTGGTCCGTGGCGATCGAGGCGCGCCTGGTCTGGCTGCAGGTGGTGCGGCACGACGAGTACGTGGCGCGCGCGGACAAGCAGCAGCGCAACACCGTGGACGTGCCGGCGCGCCGCGGCGACATCGTCGATCGAAACGGGCAGCCGCTCGCGCTGAGCGTCGACGCGGAGTCCCTCTGCGCCGTGCCCCGCGAAGTGGCGGACCCGGACGGGACGATCACGCAGATCTGCGACGCGCTCGGCGGCTGCACGCCGGACGAGCAGACCACCTACGCCAAGCGCCTGCGCCTGAAGCGCGCGTTCGTGTTCCTGCGGCGGCGCATCGCGCCGGGCGAGGCGGGCCGTGTGGCCGCGCTCAAGCTGCCGGGGATCAGCCTGATGACCGAGCAGCGCCGCTACTACCCCAATCGCGAGCTCGCCGCGCACGTCCTCGGCTACGTGGGCATGGACGGTGACGGGCTCGGCGGCATCGAGAAGGCGTACGACGCGAAGATCGCCGGCCAGAAGGGCGCCGTGCTCGTCGAGACCGACGCGAAGCACAACGTGTTCACGAAGCGGTCCAAGCGGCCGCCGACGGCCGGCGCCACGATCGAACTGACCATCGACCGGGTCCTGCAGCACTTCGTCGAGCGCGAACTCGCTGCCGCCGTGGCGTACCACCGGGCGGACGGCGGCACCGCCGTCGTGATGAACCCGCAGACCGGCGAGGTCCTGGCGTTCGCCAACGTGCCGACGTTCAACCCGAACGCCATCAACGACTCGACGCCCGACGAGCGGCGGAACCGCGGCATCCAGGAGCCGTACGAGCCGGGATCGACGTTCAAGCTGGTGACCGCGTCGGCCGCGATCGAGGAGCGGGCGTTCCGGATCGACGAACCCATCGACGTGAGCGCGGGCGCCATCCACATCGGCACGCGCATCGTCGAGGACGTGCATGCGTCCGGCGTCCTCAGCTTCACGGACGTGATCGTCAACTCGAGCAACGTCGGGGCGATCAAGATCGGCTTCCGCCTGGGCCCCGAGAAGCTCAGCCGGTACATCCGCCGGTTCGGGTTCGGCACCCGCCTCTGCCCCGACGTGCAGGGCGAGACGGCCGGCCTCGTCTCCGATCCGGCGCGGTGGAACGACAGCACGATGGCCTCGGTGTCGATGGGCTACGAAATCGGCGTGACGCCGTTGCAGATGGCGACGGCCGTGTCGTCGGTCGCCAACGGCGGCCACCTGTTCCAGCCGCGCTTCGTCCGCGCGGAGCGGCGCGGGGCCGATCGGAGCGCGGTGACGCCGACCGAGTTGCGCCGCTCCATCAGCCCCGAGACGGCCGACGAACTCGTGGCGATCATGGAGCAGGTGGTCGAGCGCGGCACGGGCAAGAAGGCCCAGGTGCCGGGCTACACCGTGGCGGGCAAGACGGGCACGGCCAGCAAGATCGTGAACGGCCGGTACTCCAAGAGCGAGTACCACTCGTCCTTCGTCGGCTTTGCGCCGTCGCGCAATCCGGCCCTGACGATTGTCGTGGTCATCGACTCCCCGCACCGCGGCAAGGACCAGATTTTCGGCGGTGTGGTCGCCGCGCCGGTCTTCAGCCGGATTGCGGAGGTGGCGCTGCGCCACCTCGGCGTCCCGCCGACGCTGAATCCGGTGCCGCCGGTCCTGATCGCGGCCGCCGCCGACGAGATCGGCCCTTCGCTGGTGCCCGCGTCCGCCCGCGCGCGGTCCACGCGCCTCGACGTCGTCACGGGCCCGCCGACCGTTCCGGATGTGCGGGGCCTGGGCGCGCGCGAAGCCATGCAGCGGCTCGCGCGCCTCGGCATCGTGCCGCGCCTGACCGGCAGCGGCGTCGTGACCGAGCAGGTGCCGCAGGGCGGCACGCCGCTCGAGCCGGGCGCAGTCTGTTACCTGCGGCTCGAGCGCATCGTGCCCCCGCCGCCGCCCGTTCCGCCTCCACCGCCCCCGGCGCCGCGGCCATGACGCTCCACGATCTCGTCAGCGCGCTCGACGCCCGCGGCCTTCTGGTGGCCGCCGGATCGTCGCCGATGTCCGGGGACGCCGGCCTCCGGCCCGTCACCGGCATCGCGTACGACTCGCGCAATGTCGGCCCCGGCGCCGTGTTCGTCGGCGTGCGGGGGGAGCGGGCCGACGGCAGCGCGTTTGCGTCCCAGGCCGTGGCCAGGGGCGCCGCCGCCATCGTGGCCGAACAGCCGAGCGCGGCACCGGGATCGGCCCCGTGGGTGCAGGTCCGCGACGGACGGCTCGCGCTGGCCGTGCTCGCGGCCGCGTTCTACGGCCACCCGAGCCAGTCGCTGCTGGTGGCCGGCATCACCGGGACCAACGGCAAGACGACCACGGGGTACCTCGTGCGCGAGATCTTCGAGGCGGCCGGCCTGCCGTGCGGCCTGCTCGGGACCGTGCACTACCGCGTGGGCGCGCTGCTGCGCGAGGCGTCGCGGACCACGCCGGAAGCCGTCGAACTGCAGGCGATGTTCCGCGACATGGTGGACGCGGGCTGCCGCGCGTGCGCGATGGAAGTGTCGTCGCACGCCCTCGATCTCCGGCGCGTGGACGAGACGCGGTTCGCGGCGGCGGTCTTCACGAACCTGACGCGGGACCACCTCGACTACCACCACGACATGGACCGCTACTTCGCGGCCAAGCGGCGGTTGTTCGAGTTGCTGCCGCCCGGGGCGCCCGCCATCCTCAATATCGACGATCCGAACGTGGCATCGCTGGCCGGTCAGCTGCCCAATGCCGTCACGTTCGCCGTGGACCGGCCGGCGGACGTCATGCCGGCGTCGGCGCCCGAGTCGCTGATGGGGCTGTCGTTCGATGCCCGCACGCCCGCAGGCCTGCTGCGCGTCGAATCGCGGCTGGTGGGCCGCTTCAACTTGTACAACCTGCTCGGTGCGGCCGCGACCGGCGTCGCGCTGGGGCTGCCCCTGCCGGCCATCGAGCGCGGCCTGGCCGCGGTCGCCGCCGTGCCCGGCCGCCTGCAGGTGGTGAGCGATCCGGAGGACGCGGTGGTCGTGATCGTGGACTACGCGCACACCGACGACGCGCTCAAGAACGTGCTCGAGACGGTGCGGCCGCTCGCGAAGGCCCGGATGATCACGGTGTTCGGCTGCGGCGGCGACCGCGATCGCACCAAGCGGCCGCTGATGGGCGCGGTGGCCGCCCGGATGAGCGACCTGGTGGTGATCACGTCCGACAATCCCCGGTCCGAAGACCCCGACGCCATCATCGACGACGTCGAGCGCGGCATCGCGCCGGTGTCGGAGCGGACGCGCGGCGCCGCCGGCGTCACCACGCGCAGCCGCGACAGGAGCGGGCCGGCCTGGATCCGCATCGCCGACCGCCACGCGGCCATCCTGCGGGCCGTCCGGGACGCCGGCCCCGGCGATGTCGTGGTGATCGCGGGAAAGGGCCACGAGAAGACGCAGGTGCTGCGCGACCGGGAGATCCCGTTCGACGACGCGGCCGTGGCGCGCGAGGCGCTCGGCGCCCGGCGCGGCGAGGCGGGATCATGAGCGCGGCGCCCGTGCTGCTGACCGCTGCGTCGATCGCGGGCGCCATGTCCGGCACGCTGGTGTCGGGGCCCGCGGACGCGGCCGTCCACGGCTTCTCGATCGACTCGCGGACCATCGCGCGCGGCGACGTGTTCATCGCCATTGCCGGCGACCGGTTCGACGGGCATCGCTTTGTCGGCGCCGCCGGTGCCGCTGGCGCCGCGGGATTTGTGGTGAGCGACCCCGCCGCGGCCGCGGCGGCCGGGCCCGGCGCGTTCGTCATCCGTGTGGCCGACACCACCGCCGCGCTGCAGGCGCTCGCGCACCGGATCCGCCTCGACTCGGGCGCGCGGGTCGTCGCGGTGACGGGCAGCGCCGGCAAGACGACGACGAAGGACATCGCGGCGTCGCTCCTCGAGACCCGGTGGCGCGTCTTCCGCACCCGGGGCAACCTCAACAACCACATCGGGCTGCCGCTGTCGCTGCTCGAGCTGCGGCACCGACCCGACGTGGCGGTGCTGGAACTGGGCATGAACCACGCCGGCGAGATCCGGCTGCTGACGGGCCTGGCGGAGCCGGACGTGCGGGTGTGGACCAACGTCGCCGACGTGCACGCCGAGTTCTTCGCGTCGGTCGACGCGATTGCCGACGCCAAGGCCGAGATCCTCGACGGCGCGACGGCGCAGACGGTCGTGATCGCCAACGCCGCGGACGAGCGGGTGATGGCCCGCGTCCGGCGGTCGCCGGCCCGCATCGTCACGTTCGGGCTCGACACGGCGGCGGACGTCGCGGCCAGGGACGTCGTGGCCCACGGCATCGCGGGGACGTCTGCCACCCTGGCGACCCCCGCCGGCACGATCCCGATCTCGACGCCGCTGCTCGGGACCGGTCATCTCTCGAACGTGCTCGCGGCGACGGCCGTGGCGATGGAATTCGGCGTGCCGCTCGATGTGATCGCGGCCCGCGTGGCGCTGCTCAGGCCGGCGCCGCGCCGCGGCGAGGTCTGGCGGCTGCGGGCGGGCGTGGCGCTCATCGACGACTCCTACAACTCCAATCCCACGGCGCTGCTGCGCATGCTCGAGATGCTGGCCACGGGCCGAGGCCGTTCAGGCCGCGTCGCGGTCCTGGGCGAAATGCTCGAACTGGGCGCCGTCAGCGTGGCGCGGCACGAGGAGTGCGGGCGCGCCGCCGTGGCGGCGGGCGTGACCCGGCTCATCACCGTCGGCGGGGCGCCTGCCGCCGCCATGGCCGCCGCCGCGGTCGCTGCCGGGCTCGACGCGTCCCGCGTCACTCACGTGGCGACCAGCGCCGTTGCGGCCGACCTGGCCGCCGCTCAGGTGCAGCCGGCCGACCTGGTGCTGGTGAAGGGCTCGCGTGGCGTCGGCACCGACGTCGTGGCCGATCGCATCAAGGCGGAGTTCGCGCCATGAGCGGCTTCAGCGTCGCCGGCCAGCACGTCGTCGTCGTCGGGGCGGCGCGCAGCGGCATTGCCGCCGCGCATCTGCTCGCCGGCCGGGGCGCGCGCGTCAGCCTGACCGACCTGCGGACCGCGATCGACGGGGCAGCCGGCCTCGAGGCGGCCGGCGTCACGCTGGTGCTCGGGTCGCACCCGGCGGACCTGTTCCGGGCGGCCGACCTGATTGTCGTCAGCCCGGGCGTGCCGGCCGGGCACGAGGCGTTTGCGGCCGCGCGCGCCCGCGGCGTGCGCGTCATCGGCGAGGTGGAACTGGCCTCGCGCTGGCTGCGCGGCCGGCTGATCGCGATCACGGGCACGAAGGGCAAGTCCACGACCACCGCGCTGACGGGCCGGATCCTCGAGGCGGCCGGCGCGCACGTGCTCGTGGGCGGCAACATCGGCAGCCCGCTGTCGGGCCACGTGGCGGCGTCCACGCCGGAGACCATTCACGTCGTGGAGGTGAGCAGCTTCCAGCTCGAGACGGCCGACACGTTCCACCCGTGGATCGCGGCGCTGCTGAACCTGTCGGCGGATCACCTCGACCGGCACGCGAACCTCGAGGAGTACGCCGGCGCGAAGGCGCGCATCTTCGCCCGCCAGACCGCGGACGACTGGGCCGTGGTCAACGCCGACGATCCGCAGACGCTGGCGATCGCGGCGCGCGGCCGGGCGCGGCAGCGGCGTTTCGCGCTGCACGCGCCGGCCGGCGCGGACATCACCGTTGCGGGCGGCGTGGTCGTCGAGCGGAGTCCGTCAGGCGAGATCGCGCTGATGAAGACGTCGGACGTCCAGCTGATCGGCCCGCACCTGCTGGCGGATGTGCTGGCCGCCTCGGCCATCGCCCGGCTGGCCGGCGCCGGGCCGGCGCACATCGCGGCGGCGGTCTCGTCGTTCCGCGGCCTCGAGCACGCGATGGAGCGTGTCGCCGACATCGGCGGCGTGCGCTACGTCAACGACTCGAAGGCCACCAACGTCGACGCGGCGCGGCAGGCCATCGACACGTTCGAGTCCGACCTGGTGGTGGTGATGGGCGGCCGGTACAAGGGCGGCGACTTCGGCAGCCTGCGCAGCTCCCTCGCCGCGCGGCACGCCACCGTCGTCGCGATTGGCGAGGCGGCGCCGCGGATTCACGAGGCGCTCGGACCGGCGATGCGGGTGATCGACGCGGCGTCGATGGGGGAGGCCGTGCGGGCGGCGCGCGCGGCGGCGGGCGGGAAGGGGACGGTGCTGCTGGCCCCCGCCTGCTCGAGTTTCGACATGTTCACGGATTACGCGGCGCGCGGCCGGGCGTTCAAGGACGAGGTCGCGCGTCTGGCGGGAGGGCAGGACTGACGACCCACGCCCGGTCGGGCCGTGAGCAGTCGTCAGTCGGCCTTGTCGAGGTAGGGATCAGGCTGCTGGGACCCCGCGCCGCCCCGGCGCGGGTAGCTGTTGTCTCTACTCGCGGGCTGACTGATGACTGCTGACGGCCCGACACCCGGGAGCCGGGGCTCCCCGGTGACAGCGTCGTCTGCAGGAGTTGTCGGTGCGGAAGCGGAGAATCTTTAGGGCATGGCGCGCAAGCTGAAGTCCGATCGGCTGCTGTTCTACACCACGATCACCCTGGCGTTCGCCGGGCTGGTCATGGTCTACAGCGCCTCGAACATGCTCAAGCCGCAGGCCGGCGGTCAGCCGGGACTCTTCCTCGCCAAGCAGATCCTCCTCACCGTGCTCGGGGTCGCCGCGATGGCGGCCACCATGCGCGTCAACTACCACGCCTACCGCCTGCCGGCCGTGCTCTGGACGATCCTCGGGGTCGCCCTGCTGTCGCTGGCGGTCGTGCTGCTGTTCGGCCCGCGCATCAACGGCGCCCGCCGGTGGTTCCAGATCGCCGGCGTGGGCATCCAGCCGTCGGAGTTCGCGAAGCTGGCGATGATCATGTACGCCGCGGCCGTGCTCGACCGCCGCATGGACCGCATCGCCGACCTGCGCTACTCGCTGGGCCCGATTGCGGTGGTGCTCGCCGTGGTGCTCGGCCTCATCTACTTCGAGCCGGACATGGGCAACTCCGTGGTCCTGCTCGCCGTGATCAGCGTGATGGTGTTCGCCGCCGGCATCCCCTGGAAGGTCACGGCGTGGCTCGGCGGCGCGCTGGTGCCGCTGGTGGGGCTGGTGGCCGTCCTGCAGCGGTACCGCATCCGGCGCTTCCTCGTCTTCCTGAATCCGGAGTCCGACCCGCAGGGCGACGGCTTTCAGCTGATCCAGTCGCTCATCGCCGTCGGCACCGGCGGCATCACCGGGCGCGGCCTCGGCGAGAGCATCCAGAAGATGCTCTACCTGCCGTACCCGCAGTCGGACTTCGTCTACGCCGTCACTGCCGAGGAACTGGGGCTGGTGGGCGTCACGCTGATGCTGCTGGGATTCGTGCTCGTGGCGTGGCGCGGCCTGCGCGTGGTGTTCCGGGCGCCCGACGCGTACGGGTCGCTGCTCGCGCTCGGCGTGACGACGATGATCGCCGTGCAGGCCTTCGTCCATATCAGCGTCGTGCTGGGCCTCGTGCCCACCAAGGGCATCCCGCTTCCGCTCGTCAGCGCCGGCGGGTCGTCGCTCATCGTGACGCTGGCCGCCGTGGGCGTGCTCCTCAACATCTCGCAGCAGGCATCGGCCGAAGGGTAGGGACCAGGCGCATGTTGGGTCGAACACAGCGGGTGCACTTCGTCGCCATCGGCGGCATCGGCATGAGCGGCATTGCCGAGCTGCTGGTCAACCTGGGCTACGGCGTGTCCGGGTCGGACCAGAAGGCGTCGGACGTGACGGCGCGGCTGGAGAGCCTGGGCGTCCGCGTGTACATCGGCCATGCCGCCGGGCAGGTCGGCGATGCCGACGTGGTCGTGTACTCGTCCGCCGTGCACGCGGGCAATCCCGAGCTGGTCGAGGCGCGCGAGCGCCGCATCCCCGTCATTCCCCGGGCCGAGATGCTGGCCGAGCTGATGCGCCTGCGCTTCGGGATCGCGATCGGCGGCGCGCACGGGAAGACGACGACGACCTCGATGGTGGCCGTCGTGCTGGAACAGGCCGGGCTGGACCCGACCGCCGTGATCGGCGGCAAGCTGAGCGCGTTCGGCAGCAACGCCCGTCTCGGCGGCGGCCAGCACATGGTCGTGGAGGCCGACGAGAGCGACCGATCGTTCCTGCGGCTGTCGCCGACCATTGCCGTCATCACCAACATCGACTACGAACATCTCGAGGCGTACCGGAACTTCGACGACCTGTGCGGCGCGTTCCTCGACTTCGCCAACAAGGTGCCGTTCTACGGCGCCGTCATCGCCTGCGCGGACGACGCGCACGTGCGCGAGCTCCTGCCGCGCATGACGCGCCGCGTGATCACCTATGGCCTCGAGACCGCGACGGCCGACGTGCGCGGCCTGGACGTCCACCAGGAGGACGGGGTCTGGGTGTGCCGGCTGGAGGCGGGGCCGGGTCTCGCCGCGGCGCTCGGGCGCGCGGCGGCGGAGTTCCCGTCCTGCGAGCTGCGCCTGCAGATCCCGGGCCGGCACAACCTGCTGAACGCGCTGGCGGCCGCCGCCGTGGGGCTCGAGGTGGGGGTGCGCCCCGCGACCGTCGCCGCCGCGCTCGCCTCGTTCAAGGGCGCCGACCGCCGGTTCCAGCGCCGCGGCGAGGCCGGCGGCGTGCTCGTGATCGACGACTACGGCCATCATCCGACCGAGATTGCCGCCGTGCTGACGGCGGCGCGCGCCACGCTCGGGCGCCGCATTGTCGCGGTGTTCCAGCCGCACCGCTACTCGCGCACGGCGCGGCTGCTCGACCAGTTCGGGCCGGCGTTCCAGGCGGCCGACGATGTCGTCATGACCGACATCTACCCGGCGGGCGAGGCGCCGGTCCCCGGCGTGACGGTGGAGGCCCTGGCGGCGGCCATGAACCCGCACCTGCGGGCGCCGGTGCATGTCGTGAAGACGATGGACGCGCTCGTGCCGGCCGTGATCATCCGGCTGCGGCCCGGCGACGCCGTGCTGACGCTCGGCGCCGGGTCGATCGGCGGCGTCGGCGACCAGTTGCTCGCGGCACTGAAACAGGCGGAAGGAGGGCAGGGCTGAGATGGGCGTCACCGTTCCATCCGACCGTCGCTTCCTGCGCAGCCAGGTCCAGACACCCCGGCGCCGGCGTTTCCGGCACCGGGCCGTCTGGAGCGCGTTGCGGGCCGTTGTGTTCGCCGCCGTGCTGGGCGTGGCGGGGTACTGGGCCGCCCGCGCCACGATCGACATGCGCTGGCTGCGCGTGCAGCACATCACGGTCACCGGCAACCACCGCGTCGCGACGAGCGAGATCGTGGCGCTGGTCGACGGCCTCAAGGGCGACAGCCTGCTGCTGGCCGACCTCGAGCGCTGGCGCGCGCGCCTGCTGGCGTCGCCCTGGGTGACCGACGCGACGTTCCGGCGCCGCCTGCCGTCCACCGTCGAAATCGAGGTGCACGAGCGCGCCCCGTTCGGCGTCGCCCGCGTCGGGCGCGAGCTCTACCTGGTCGACGCGGCAGGCACGATTGACGAATACGGCCCGCGGTACGCCGATCTGGACCTGCCGATGATCGACGGGCTGTCGGGCGCCAGCGGATCGCCGAAGCCGGCGATCGATCGCGGGCGGGCCGCCGTGGTGGCGCGCCTGATGGCGGATCTCCAGGCGCGGCCGGCCCTGGCGCGCCTCGTGTCCCAGATCGACGTGCGCGACGCCCACGACGTGCACGTGCTGCTCACCGGCGAGTCGACGGTGGTGCGGCTGGGCGACACCCAGTTCGCGGAGCGGCTGCAATCCTACGTCGACCTGCAGGCCACGCTGCGGCAGCGCGTGCCGGCCATCGACTACGTGGACCTGCGGTTCGGCGAGCGCGTGTACGTGGGACCCGCGCGCGCGACCATCACCACGAGCAGATAGGGCGGAGGACGCGTGTCACGCAAAGAGCGGCATCTGGTCGGGCTCGACATCGGCACCTCGAAGGTGGCCGCCATCGTCGGCGAGTTCCCCGACGGCAATCAGGTGAACATCGTCGGCCTTGGCGTCGCCGAGTCCCAGGGCATCCGGCGCGGCGCCGTCGTCAACCTGGAGGCGGCGGTCGAGTCGATCCGCAAGGCGATCGAGGAAGCGGAACTGACCGCGGGCGTCGACATCGACAACGTCTACCTGGGACTGTCCGGCACGCACGTCAAGGGCTTCAACAGCCGGGGCGTGGTGGCCGTCGCCGGCAAGAACCGCGAGATCTCCCGCGACGACGTCCGGCGCGCGATCGAGGCCGCGCGCGCGGTCAGCCTGCCGACCGGCCGCGAGATCCTGCACGTGCTGCCCCAGGACTTCGTGGTCGACGAGGAGGACGGCATCGGCGATCCCGTGGGGATGATCGGGTCACGCCTCGAGGTCAACGTGCACATCGTCACCGGCGGCACGAGCGCGACGCAGAACCTGGTGGCCTGCGTCAACCGCGCCGGCGTCAACGTGCGCGAATCGCTGCTCGAGCAACTGGCGGCCAGCGAGGCCGTGCTGACGCCCGAAGAAAAGGACCTTGGCGTCGCCGTCATCGACATCGGCGGCGGCACGGCCGACCTGGCCATCTACGAGCGCGGCTTCCTGTGGCACACGGCCGTGGTGCCGTTCGGCGGCGACCACTTCACCAACGACATCGCCGTCGGCCTCCGGATGCCGATTCCCGAAGCCGAGAAGCTCAAGCGCAAGTGCGGCTGCGCGCTGTCCGCCCTCGTCGACGACGACGAGCTGATGGAGGTGGCCAGCGTCGGCGGCCGGCCCGCGCGGACGATGGCGCGGCGGCTGCTGTCCGAGGTGGTGCAGCCGAGAGCGGAACAGCTGTTCCACCTGGTCTGGGACGAGATCGATCGGGCCGGCTACGAGAAGTCGCTGAACTCCGGCATCGTCCTGACCGGCGGCGCGGCCAACCTCGACGGCATGCCCGAGATCGCCGAGCAGATCTTCGACCTGCCCGTGCGGCGCGGCGTGCCGACCGGTCTCGGCGGACTGGCAGACCACATCGCCAACCCCGCGTTCGCCACGGCCGTCGGGCTGCTGCTGCGCGCGCGGGACCAGCGGACCCAGGCGCGGGAACACGCAGGAGCCACATCGTTCGGCCGGCTCACCGAGGCCCTGGCCGGAGTCTTCAAGCAGTTCTTGTTCATGGACGACAGGCGCGGCTAGCATATACGCGGCTGCGATGAGACAATAAGCGACCAGCGGAGGCCGTTGATGCCACACCCGACAGAACCCAAGCCCCCCACCGACGAGCGACGCACCGGCTCGCCGTTGCGGCTGACCATCGACGACATCGCGCAGCGCGGAGCCCGGATCAAGGTCATCGGCGTCGGCGGCGGCGGCAGCAACGCCGTCAACCGCATGGTGCGCGAGGGCTTTACGGGCGTCGAGTTCATCGTCGCCAACACGGACATCCAGGCCCTCCGGCAGAGCCCGGCCCCGACCAAGATCCAGCTCGGCGAGAAGCTGACCAAGGGCCGCGGCGCGGGAGCCGATCCCGCCGTCGGCCGCCAGGCGGCGCTCGAGGACACCGGACGGATCATCGAGGCGCTCGACGGTGCGGACCTCGTCTTCGTGACCACGGGCCTCGGCGGCGGCACGGGCACCGGCGGCGCGCCGGTCATCGCGGCGCTGGCGGCCGAGCTCGGCGCGCTGACCGTGGCCGTGGTGACCCGCCCGTTCAAGTTCGAAGGCCGCAAGCGGTCCGTGCAGGCCGACGCCGGCCTCGCCGAGCTGCGCGACCGCGTCGACAGCCTGATCACGATTCCCAACGAGCGCCTGCTCGCGACGAGCGGTCAGCAGCCGCTGGTGCATGCCTTCGCGACAGCCGACGATGTGCTGCGGCAGGCCATTCAGGGCATTTCGGACCTCATCCTCGTGCCCGGCCTGATCAACCTCGACTTTGCCGACGTCAAGACCATCCTGACCGGCATGGGCGTGGCCGTGATGGGAACCGGCATCGGCGAAGGCGACACGCGCGCCGTGGATGCCGCCCGGACGGCCATCTCGAGCCCGCTGCTCGAAGACGCGTCGATCGAGGGCGCGCGCGGCGTCATCATCAACATCACGGGCGGGTCCGACCTCTCGCTGCGCGAGGTGAACGACGCGTCGAGCATCGTGCAGGAAGCGGCCCACGAAGACGCCAACATCATCTTCGGCGCGGTCATCGATCCGGCACTCAACGGCCGCGTGAAGATCACGGTGATCGCCACCGGCTTCAACCGCGACGGATCGCGCGCCGTGGTGCCCGGCACGCAGGGCGAAACGCCGGTTGACCTGACGCACTACACGTCCTGGCTGAGCCACCAGCAGAAGGGCCCCGGCGTCAACGTGCCCGGTGTGTCGCTGACGCGCCGGTTCGGCATCGGCATGCCGGTGACGCCCATCCCGGTGTCGCAGCAGGGCGGGCGTCCGGCGGGCGCCGAAGCCGCAGCGGCCGACGATGCGGCGGCGGAGGCTACGGCGCCGGTCCCGGCGTTCCTGCGTCGAACCCGGCGCGCGTAGCGGCGCGGCCCGCCGCGCCGCCGTCGCCGGCGTCACGCCGGCCGGGCCCGGCCTCGCCCGGCCGCCCGTGGTACACTGCAAACCACCAGCGAACCTTCGAGCGCCGGCGCCTCAGCGTGAGGCTCACCACCGCCGGCGGGCGGCGGGGCCGCCGGCCCTCCGGACGGGCCGCGTCATATGCGTCAACCATCAGGGCGTGAACAGGCACGGGACCTCCTGGCCCGCGAGGTCGGCTACGTCCGCAAGCCGCACGGCGGCCGGCTGCGCGTGGCCCTCGCGTTTCCGAATTCCTACTTCGTCGGCATGTCCAGCCTGGGTTTCCAGGCCGTGTACAAGCTGTTCAACGACGACCCCGATGTCGTCTGTGAGCGCGTGTTCCTGCCGCCGAAGCAGCAACTGGCCGACGAACTGCGGACGCCCGGCGGGCTCGTCTCGCTCGAATCGCAGATGCCGGTCCGCGACTTCGACGTCTTCGCGTTCTCGGTGTCGTTCGAGTGGGATTACACGAACGTCCTGACCCTGTTGCGCCTCGCCGGCCTGCCCCTGTACGCCGCGGGGCGTGACGCGCGGCACCCGCTCGTCGTCATCGGCGGCGCGGTGACGTTCGTGAACCCCGAACCGCTGGCGCCGTTCGCGGACGTGGTGGCCGCCGGTGAAGGCGAAGTGCTCGTGCCCGCGCTCGTCCGGCACGTGAAGGCCGGCGGCGATCGCGCCGCGCTTCTCGACGCGCTCGCGACCGAGCGGGGGTTCTACGTGCCGTCGTACTACGACGTCCGCGACGCACCCGGCGGCACGATCGAGGCCTTTGCCGTGACCGGGGGGCGGACCGCGAGCCTGCCCGTGCGGAAGGCCGCGCTGCCGTCCGCGGCGAGTGTCGACCCGCCCGCCACGAGCATCTTCACGCCGGATACCGAATTCGGATCGCGCCTGCTCGTCGAGATCGTCCGGGGGTGCGCGAACCTCTGCCGGTTCTGCTGGGCGGGCTACAACTACCTCCCGGTCCGGGCCTTCCCGGCCGACCGCATCCTCGAGATCGCCGAGGCGGCGAGGGCCCATGCCAGCCGCATCGGCCTGGTGTCGATTGCGCTGTGCGATCACCCGGAGATCGAGCGGATCCTCGCCCGGCTCCTGGAGTTGGGATACGGGATCAGCCCGGCGTCGCTGCGGCTGGACGACCTGACCGAGCCGATCGTGCGCCTGCTGCGCGAAAGCGGCGAACGCACGCTGACGTTTGCGCCCGAAACGGGATCCGACCGCCTGCGCCGCGTGATCAACAAGGTGATGACCAACGACGAAATCGTCGAGCGGAGCGACCAGGTCTTTGCGTGCGGCATCGAGAACCTGAAGCTCTACTACATGATTGGGCTTCCGACCGAGGAAGACGCCGACCTGGAGGCGATCCGGGACCTGACGGCGCGGATTCGCGACCGCATGGTGGCCCACGGCCGGGCGCGCGGGCGGGTCGGCCGGATCAGCGCCAGCGTCAACCCGCTCGTGCCCAAACCCGGCACCGCGTACCAGTGGATGCCCATGGAGGCGCCGAAGACGATCGAGAAGAAGATCAAGCGGCTGCGGTCGCTGATGGCCGGTCTCGACAACGTCCACGTGTCGCTCAAGTCCGAGCGCACGTCGTTCTACCAGGCGCTGCTGTCGCTCGGGGACCGCCGCGTAGCGCCCGTCATCGTGGCCGCCGAGCGCAACGGAGGAGACTGGCGGGCGGCACTCGACGAGGCGCAGGTGGACGCATCGACCTATGTCTTCCGCGACAGGAGCGGCGACGCGGTCCTGCCGTGGGACATCATCGACGGGGGCATGAAGACCGCCTTCTACCGGTCGGAGTTCGAGAAGAGCCTGCGCGGCGACATCACGCAGCCCCCACGCCATCCCGGCGAGAGCGCCGCGTGGCTCCCCATGGTGCCGTAGGCGCACCGCCATCGCGCCGCACCCGCCCGCGTCGAAACGCCGCCCCATCACCCGCCACACGTTATTCCGCGACGGCGAGCTGCGTCTCGTATTCGGTGTAGGCGTTGAGGATGACGTCGCGCAGCCGGTCCTGGCTGGCGCCGTCGACCGCCGGCCGCAGCAGCGCGAAACTCCGCCGCTCGCCGTTCACCGAGTACTGCCGGGCGGGGAACGTGACGTTGCGCCCTCCGCCGTTCCGGCGCTCCCAGATGCCGAACCCAATCAGCTTGAGGCCTTCGAGCGAGCCCTCGACGAAGTGCAGTTCGGCGTCGGCGAGTTTTCCGGGCGGGTTGCCCTTGTCGTTGGGTGAGAACTTGACGGTCATGATGACCTCCGCGTCACGCCGGTCGCGCCCGGGCGTCCACGCCGCAGGCGGATGGAACGGCGCGGGCCGGGAGAGGGCGGATGACCCCAGGCGTCTGATGACCGGCACATGTTGAAACCGGCCCGCGACACCCGTAACAGGAGGCAAACCGGGTGCCGGTCCCGGCGCGGTTCAACGCTGGCCGCTCAAGTGACGGACCGGACTGGCGTTCGGGTCAAGGGCCGTCCGACGTCAGGGAAGGGGAGGCCGTGCGGACTGGCGATTGCGCAACCGCCGGTTACCTATTCCTTCCGGGCGAGGAGTACCTGGGCGAAGGCGAGGGCGTCGGAATGGGTGATGGTCAGGAGCGAATACGACGCGCCGAGGCGCTGAAAGTGCCGGAGGGCGGCGCCGCGGAACACCAGGCGCGGCGGGCCGCCTTCGCGGACGACTTCGATGTCGCGCCACGTGACGCCATGCGTCAGTCCCGTGCCGATGGCCTTCATGGCCGCTTCCTTGGCGGCGAACCGGGCCGCGTAGTGCTGGGCGGCGCGGTGCTTGGTGGAGCAGTAGGCAATCTCGGCTTCGGTGAACACCCGTTGCGTGAATCGATCGCCAAACCGCTTGATGGCCTGGTCGATCCGCGGAATGTCGGTGGCGTCGATCCCGATGCCGATGATATTCATAGGATCACAGTATGCCCGAACTGCCGACGTCTCATCCATTTGCGTGGACCGACTACCCGTGGGGCCCGGCGCTCCGCTGCCGGGCGCTCGCCGGCGTGGCGGACCACTGCTTTACGACGCGGCAGCCCGACATCCCGGCCGATGTCGCGAGCGACGGCGAGGCCTGGCCCCGTGTGGCATCGGCGTTCGGCGTCACGTCATCCGAGGTGGTCCGGCTCCGGCAGGTTCACGGCGCGCGGGTCGTCACCGTCCGGCGTGGCGAGGCACGGGAGGCGGCCGGTACGGCCGACGTGCGCGACGACGCCGATGGCGTCGTCGGCAACGACCCGGGCGTGGCGCTCAGCGTGCGGGTGGCGGACTGTGTGCCGATCCTGATGGCGGACCCGACGAGCGGCGCCGTGGCGGCCGTTCACGCCGGCTGGCGCGGGGCCGCGTCGGGCATCGTCCCCGCCGCCGTGGACGCACTGCGCCACGCCTTCGGCGTGCGCCCCGCCGATCTCGTGGCGGCGGTGGGCCCGTGCATCGGACCCTGCTGCTATCGCGTCGGCGCTGAACTGCGGGATGCGTTCGTGTCGGCGGGCCATGCACCGCAGGACGTCGGCAGGTGGTTCGCGGCGGATGCGCCCGCGCGCGCGGCCCGCGGCGTTCCCGGGACCGATCCGGCGTCAGCCGCCAGCCGGCCGGCGCTGTGGCTCGACATGTGGCGGGTCGTCTCGGATCACCTGGCACAGGCGGGGCTCGCGCCCGACCACGTGCACGTCTCGCGGCTCTGCACCTCGTGCGGCCGCGACGTCTTTCATTCGTTCCGGGTGGACGGCCCGGCGGCCGGGCGGATGGTGGCGGTGATTCGGGGCCGGCCCGGGCGCTAGCGCCCTGCCGGCGCCGGGCGGCCCGATGCCACGCACATCGCGGCCGCCAGGGCGGGGTCCACGACCGCGGCCGGTCCGAACTGAAACAGGCCCCTGCGCCAGGCGGTGGCGAGCAGGCCAACCGAGATCTGCGGCGCGACCGGCCCGAACGGGCGTGTGTCCAGTGAGAGATGCGTGCCGGCGGGGCAACCGCGTTCCAGCACGGCGACCGCCTGTTCGACCCCCGTGCGGGTTTCTCCGTTCCACGCTTCGAAGGCCCGGCGGTACGAGGACAGCGGGCCGAGATTCAGCACGAACATCAGGGCGCACATCGCCGTCGCCACGCCCGTGACGATCCGGGAGCGGGCCGCCAGCCAGGCCGGCACCGACGCGAGGATCGCGGGTGCGAGCGCGACGAATGCGAAGACGCCGATGTTGGCCAGGTAGCGGTTGAAGTCGACGAAGTTGCGCCCAATCATCCCCCCCCGGGTTGCGGCCACGGCGAGCGCGAAGGCCGCCGCCGCCAACGTCCCGGCGGCCAGTCCCTGCAGCGGCCGTCCCCGCAGCCGCCGGCGCGCGACGGCCGTGCCGATGATCGCCGTCGAGACGGCGATTACGGCGATGCCGGCCGCTTCGGTCCCGCCGAAGAACCCGCCGACCGAGCGGAGGACGAGCCGGACGCCGACCTCGACGCGCTCCGCCATCGGGACGGCACGATCGAGGACCGAGGATGTGCCCGCCCACCGCACCCACGCGATCCAGGCGGCGACCGGCGGCAGGAGCGCCGCGGCAATCCAGGCCGGCGCCTGCCGCCAGCGCGCGGCCAGCAGCGAGACGACGAAGGCGGAGGCCGCCATGGCGATGGCGCTGTCGAAGCCTGTCGCGGCGAACAGCGCGAGGACGACGGCCGCCGCGGGGCCCGGCCCGGGCTGGAGCCGGATCACGACGAGCCCCGCCACGAGCGCGAAGAAGACGGCGAAGTTGGTGTAGAGGAGGACTTCGAAGACCATGCACTGCGCGCCGGTGCCGAAGTACGCCAGCGCCAGCCCCCCGACAACCGCCGGAGCCGGCGCGAGCCCCAGCCCGCGAAGCGTGACCGCGATTCCGACGTGCAGGGCGACGAGACTCAGGACGAACACGCCGTAGACCAGGGCGTGGTTCGTCAGGCCGAACCACTCGACCTGCGCGAGGAAGACGAAGTACCCGAAGAACTGCAGATGGCCGTTGAACGGCTGGAAGGCCGCTCGCAGGTGTCCGCCGTGCGGGGAGAGCACCCGGGCGATCCAGCTCCACTCGTCGTAGAAGAACCAGGTGCGGCCGTAGGGCGTCAGGACGACCGCGGTGGCGGCGAGGGGGAGGGCGGCCCAGAGCAGGACCAGGACGAGGCGCGAACGGGCCGTCATCCCGCGCCTAGCGCCGGGCGGCGTCCATCGCCCGGTTGGCGAGCGCGTCGGCTTCGGTGTTGAGTTCGCGGCGGACGTGGACATACCGCACCCGTTCGATGCGGCTGGCGAGCCGGCGGGCCTCGGCGTGCAGCGCCTGCAGCCCCGCGTTCTTGACGCGGTACTCGCCCTTCATCTGGCAGACCAGCAGCAGCGAATCCGACTTGATGGTGATGTCCTGGCACCCGTGCTCGACGGCGTAGCGCAGGGCCGCCAGCAGCCCCTGGTACTCGGCGACGTTGTTGGTGGCGATCCCAATCGAGGCGTGGAGCTCGTCGACGAGACGCCCGGTGCCGTCCGCGACATGGACGCCGTACCCGGCAGGGCCGGGATTGCCGCGCGATCCGCCGTCAATCGAGAACTGCATTATTCGTCGGTCCACCGGTCGTGCGGCTTCGGCGGCTCCGGCGGCGCGGACGGGGCCGGCGCGGCGCCCGTGAAGTAGAGGAAGCGCTGGCAGCTCTCGCACTGGAACAGCGCCTCGTTCCGCCGCAGTTCGTTGTACGTCTGCGGGCGCATGCGGACCTGGCAGCCGCTGCACCGGCCGTCCTGCACGGTGGCCACCGCCGACATGGCGCGGTGCTTCAACACCCGCTCGAAGGTCGTGACCAGGGCCGCGGGGATCTCGGCCACGAGCGCCTGCCGCTCGGCGGCCACGCGGTCGAGGGAGGTGCGGGCCTCCGCCAGATGCGACGCCAGGCCGACGCGTTCGTCCTCGATGGCCTTCTTCTGGTCCGCGAAGCCCTTCTCCGCGGCCTTGACGTGCTGGCTCACCTCGTCGAACTCCAGCATACGCTCCAGCAACTGGTCCTCGAGGGCCTGGATCTCGTGCTGGGCCGTCTCGATTTCCTTCTGCATCGCCTGGTATTCGCGGTTGGTCTTGACCTCCATCAGCTGGCCCTTGTACTTCGACAGGCGGCCCTGCTGTTCGGCCAGGTGCTTCTCGATCTCGCGGCGCGCGGCCTGGTTGGCGGCCAGGCGCTGCTTCTCGCCGTCGAGGGCCTGCTGCGCCGCCGCGATCTTGGCCTCGAGTTCCTGCTGCCGCACGGGCTCGTCGGCAATGGTCCGCCGCGCCCGCTCGGCGGCGTCTTCGAGGCCCTGGAGCCGGACGATGCGTTCGAGATCAGGATGCATGTGAGGTCCTGGTGGGCCCACCAGGATTCGAACCTGGGACAGGCCGGTTATGAGCCGGCGGCTCTAACCACTGAGCTATGGGCCCGATACAGCTTACCCTAAGCGAGCGGGCCGGCACGGTGGCCGGCCCGCGGCAAATCACTCGGACCGCCCTTCGAGAAACGCCCGCAGCTTCCGGCTGCGCGACGGGTGGCGCAGCTTGCGGAGCGCCTTCGCCTCGATCTGGCGGATGCGCTCGCGCGTCACCGTGAAGTTCTGGCCGACTTCTTCCAGCGTGTGCTCGGATCCGTCGCCCACGCCGAAGCGCATCTTGATGACCTTCTCCTCGCGCGGCGTCAGCGTCTTGAGCACCGAGTCGGTCTGTTCCTTCAGGTTGAGGTTGATGACGGCCTCGGCCGGGGACACGACGTTGCGGTCCTCGATGAAGTCGCCAAGATGCGAATCTTCCTCCTCCCCGATGGGCGTCTCGAGCGAGATGGGCTCCTGGGCGATCTTGAGGACCTTGCGGACCTTGGACACCGGGATGTCCATGCGCTGCGCGATCTCCTCGGACGTGGGTTCGCGCCCCAGTTCCTGGACCAGCGACCGCGACGTGCGGATCAGCTTGTTGATGGTCTCGATCATGTGGACCGGGATGCGGATGGTGCGGGCCTGGTCCGCGATCGCGCGCGTGATGGCCTGGCGGATCCACCACGTCGCGTACGTGGAGAACTTGTAGCCGCGGCGGTACTCGAACTTGTCGACGGCCTTCATCAGGCCGATGTTGCCTTCCTGGATGAGGTCGAGGAACTGCAGGCCGCGGTTCGTGTACTTCTTCGCGATGGACACCACGAGCCGGAGGTTGGCCTCGACCAGCTCCTTCTTGGCCTGCTCGGCCTGGGCCTCGCCGCGGCGGATGACGTCGAGCGTCTGGCGGAGGTACAGGGGCGTTTCGCCGAGATCGTCGGCCAGGCGCTTGACCTCGCCGCGCAGTTCGCGGTTCTTCGCCATCGCCACCTTGCGCTCGTCTTCCTTGAGCTTCGACTTGCGCGTCTTGGCGGTCAGCTGCTTCTCGATCTGCTCGACGTCGCGCTGGGCGCGCTGGACGCGCTCGACGCCGTCCTTGATGTGCTCGATGAGCCGGCGCTTGACGCCCTCGGTGAACTCGATCACGCGGATCAGCTGCGACACGTGGATGCGGGCCCGCATGGCCTTCCACCGGGCGCGGCGGTACTTCCGCTTGTCCTTCTTCGGCGTGGCGTCCAGCTTCTCCTGCATCTTGTCGTAGAGCGCGCGGGCCTTCTTCACCGCCTCGATCTGGCGCAGCACCTCACGGGCGCGCTCCTCGAGCCGCTCCTCGGTGATCTCCTCGTCGTTGAAGATCACGAGTTCGCGGACCGTGCGTTCGCCCGCCTTGAGCTTCTCGCCCATCTCGATGACGCGCTCGGCCACCGTCGGCGTCCGCGAGATCGACTTGATCACCGCCAGCTTGCCGCGCTCGATGCGCTTGGCAATCTCGACCTCGCCCTCGCGCGTCAGCAGGGGCACCGTCCCCATCTCGCGCAGGTACATCCGGACGGGATCGTTGGTCTTGTCGAGCGTGCCCGGCGTCAGGTCCAGCTCGAGGTCGTCGGCATCGGGCTTCTCTTCCCGGAACTTCTGGTCCGAGTCGACCACCTCGATGCCGGCGTTGCCGAACGTGCTGAACAAGTCATCCAGGTCGTCCGATGACGTGATGTCGGCGCGCAGCAGGTCATTCACCTCGTCGTAGAGGAGGTAGCCCTTTTCCTTGCCGATGATGATGAGCTGCTGAACTTCGTCGAACTTGTCCTCGATTGACAAGGCATCCTCCCGTTATGTTCCTGTGTTACCCAGCGTCCGCACCCGCCGTTCGGTCTCGATCTTCTTCAGCAGCAGGGCATTGATGTCCGCGCCGTCCCCGGCATGCTGGACCCGGTCGATGTCCTGCTGCAGTGCCGCCTGCTCCCGGTCGATCCGCCGCCGCCGCAGTTCCCGTGCGCATTCGTCCGGCGGCGGCGGCGCCGTCGGATCCGCGCCGATGCCCGTGACCACCGTGGCTTCTTCTGTACTTAGACGCTCGAGAAGCGCCCCGGGTACGACGTCGCCCGCGTCGTCCAGCAGCCGCAGCGCCTTTTCGAGGATCGTCGCGGTGGCCAGCCCGTCCATGTCATCCGGTTCCAGGGCGGCCATCGCCCGGGCCGCCCCGTCCGCCTGGTTCATCAGGGCCCAGATCAACCCGCGCTCCGCCGGCTTCAACTGCCCGAGCGACGGCATCTCGCGGACGCCGACCGTCGTCCGCCGCTCGACGGCCGCCTTGCGGATCTCGTCCCGGACCACCGACTCGGTAATCGAGGCCCGGTGGGCGAGCCGGTCCGCGAACTGGTCCCGCGTGGCGGCGTCCGGGATCCGGGCGGCCACCGCCAGCATCTCCTGCAGGAACGCCCGCCGGCGGTCGTCGTCCCGCAGGTCGTACGCGGCCACGGCGCGGTCGAGCAGGTATTCCAGGTAGCGCTTCGACTGCTGGAGGAGCAGGGCATAGGCCCGGCCGCCCTGCTTCTGGATGAAGGTGTCGGGATCGTTGCCGGCGGGCAGGATCGCGACGTTGACGTCGAAGCCCTCCTGCACCAGCAGGTCGCACGATCGGACGGCCGCTCCCTGTCCTGCGGCGTCGGGATCGAAGCACAGGACGACCTTCGACACGAACCGTCGGAGCAGTTGCGCCTGCTGGACCGTCAGCGCCGTGCCGCACGACGCGACCACGGGCACCGTGCATTCCTGCAGCACCTGGGCGAAGTCGAAGTAGCCCTCGACCAGCAC
>Ga0334722_10001464_pt1 | contig 29400 bp, 26 predicted proteins | sample C3_bottom_MG_FD_207210 | JGI IMG/M metagenome (GOLD analysis project Ga0334722, IMG submission 207210) | Sediment microbial communities from Yellowstone Lake, YNP, Wyoming, USA - C3_bottom | ecosystem: Environmental > Aquatic > Freshwater > Lake > Sediment | place: USA: Wyoming | collected... | reverse complement strand
GTAGATGGCGCGGGCGATTCGGTACCGCAGTTCATCATCGTAAATGGAGACCGGCAGGACCGTGATGCCGTTGATCACTCGCTTGACGCCCGGGACCTTGGCGACCCGGTTCTCGATGTCGTCGCGTTTGAAGGGCATCGTCACTTTGCCTGTCAGGGTGATCACGCCCTGGTCAATCGACGCACCCACGTCGTCGAAGATCGTGAATCGCGTATACCTGAGGACGGTATTCGAGACGTCCTTGAAGATCTGAAGATCCTTTCGCTCGTCCTGCGCCTGCGGTCCGGGGGCCGCGAAGGCCGGTGCCGCGACCAGCGCGACGAGCATCAGGCTTGTGAGGAGGGGGCGAATGCGAGACATTGGTCGTACTCCTTGCTATGGCCAGGCAGCTCTGCCCCTCCTTCTTCAAACTGTGTGCCAGTGAGCTTGGACGAAATCGGCCGAGTTCTAAGCTGATTCCTCCATAGACCGCCGCGCCCGCCGGCCTCCACAGGGGACAGAGGAACAGACCGACAGGCGGGGAGAGGTGCCGTGGCGCTTCGCGAAGCGTCCCCTCGAACCGAGCCGACAGCCAGCCCTGAGCGCAGTCGAAGGGCGTTAGTTCGCAAAACGAGCCGGACGGGCCGGGATAGGCGTGGGGCTGGGGGCCCCCACGCGCGTTCGGCAGGAGAACCCGGGAGGCACGATTTTGCCGGCGAGCGTGAGCGGGGACGCGGAGCGAAGCGCCGCGGCACCTGCGCGCTGGCACCGTGGCGATTAGCGAATCGCCCCGGCACCTCAGCCTTTGTCAGCCAGAGCGGCGACTCAGAGCAGCGTTACGGTGAGAATTCCGGCCCCCACGAGGATGACCTGGCGGATGGCGCCACCTTCTAGCGGGCTTCGGTGCAGGCTGGGGATCAGGTCGGACATCGCGATATAGAGGAAGCTCGCGGCCGCCACAGGCAGGAAATACGGCACGATATACCGCGATCGATCGATTGCGACGTACGCCAGCAGCACCCCTCCAGCCGCCGACATACCCGACAGCGCATTGAGCCAGAACGCCTTCATGCGCGAATAGCCCCCGTGCAGCAGGATCGCGAAGTCACCAACTTGCTGAGGCACCTCGTGAGCCGCCACGGCAAGCGCGGTCGTCACGCCGAGGGGAATCGACACGTACGTCGCCGCGGCGATCATCGTCCCGTCTATGAAGTTGTGGACGCTGTGACCAATCAGGATGAGCGGCGCTGCCGCTTCGTGGGACTCACAGTGATCGTCGTGGCAGTGATGCCACAACACGAGCTTCTCGAGAATGAAGAAGGCCAGGATGCCTCCCAGCAACAGCCCGAACACCGTCGTGGGTTTCAGCGATTGCAGGGCCTCCGGCAGGACATCGAGGAGCGCGACGCCAAGCAGCGTCCCGACGGCATAACTGACGAGCCACGGGATCAACTTGGTTCGCACCGACTCGCCGAAGACGAGCAGCACCGCTCCGAGCGCGATGCCGCCCACGCTACCGAGGATAGCGAGGATGATGGCAATGAGAAGCAGGGACATTCCGGAGGATTCTATCAGGAGAAACAATCACTCCCGGAGTGATTGTTGCAACCACTGGTCGCGATAATCACTCCCGGAGTGATGGTCTTGCCTGCCGCCGGGCGGCGATCGATGTGCGGCACAGGTGCGGTTGACATCCTGAAACTCACCCGATACAAGCTGACCTGCCGGCCCGAAGCGAGCGGAATTTCGAATAGTGATTCAGTGCCGGGAGCCAGGACGTCCTGCGCGATGAACGCATGCGTCGTCCCGACGTACATGCCGCGCCGGTCGAAGAGAAAGACCACGGCTTCGAGATGCTGCACTCGGGATCCGGCAGCGGGGTTCCGCACCATGCCATGAATGGTGACGCGGTCTCCGTCTCGCGCCGACTCGAGCGCGACCAGTTCGAGGGGCGTCGCCACTCGCGCCGCCGCTGGCGAGAGCGTGGCGGCCGCCGATCCGCTGTAGACAATCGCCCATCCAATGACCGCCGTCAGAATCAGCGCTCCGGATCCGACCGCCAACACAAAACGACCAGCGCCGCTGCCACTCGAGTTCCCTGACTCACCCGGTGCTGGCGCCTCTGACGCCTCGACTTCGGCTTGAACGGAGGTCTCCGGTGGGGCGCCAGTCTCCCCCGGGCCGACAACGTTCAACGCGGGAGCAGCGGTCCGCACGATGTCGACATCGGACCACCGGGCGTTCTTGTCGTCTCGTTTCACGGGCGGCCAAGTCGGCGTGCTTGCCGCTGGGGCCTGTTCCTCAGCCCGGCGCGTCACTCTCGATCGAACCACCGTTCGAGCGGCAGAGGGCTTTCGTTCGAGTCGAATCACCCGCCACGTGATCACCGCCATGATGGTGGCCATGCTGAGAGAGAAGAACGTGACCGCGACGAGGAATCCATCGACCATGTTCTTCTTTTCGGTCGATCTGTGTTCGAACTTGCGCCTCTTGGCGCGCCAGTTGGAAATTTCCGGCGGTTACACATGGGCGGGACCGGTGTCTAATGTTGCGATGTCACCCTTTTTGCGATTCCGGCGCTCGCGTGGACCGGTTGAACTGGCCGCCGACATGGCAGGCGTCCGCATGGGCGAGCGCGTGCTCTACGTTGGCGTTGGCGTTCCCCGCGTGTTCGCCTTGATTTCGTCCAAGGTCGGCCTGACGGGTCGTGCCTGCGCCGTGGTTGACAACGCTTCAGCGCAGGCGATGCTCGAGCGAGCGGCGGCCCAGCAGGGAGTCCTCGTCGAAGTGGCGCTCGTGCCCGGAGGATGCTGGCCTCACGATTCTTCGTCGTTCGACGTGGCGGTCGTCGACGCCAATCCTCTATCCGCGACCGCGACAGGCGATCTCCAGAGCAGACTGTCTGACACCGTTCGCGCCGTCCGTCCCGGCGGGCGCGTGCTCGCCATTCGGCACCGGCCGCGGGGAATCGCCATGCGGCTGGGCTTCGACTTCGCCCGCAGCACACACGGCGCGGAGGCGCACAACCTGGTCCGCGCCCTCGAATCGGCGGGCTGCAAGCCAGTCCGCGTGCTGGCGGAGCGCGAGGGCCTCACCTTTGTCGAGGGCTTTCGCGCCAGCCTCTAATCCCGCTTGTCCGCCGTAGCCTTATGACAGGTGCGAGGCGAAGGCGGAAATCCCGACAGTCCTGTCTCCCAAGTCCCCCCGTGATATAGTTTTCGGTTGTGAAAAAGCCAATTGATATTGCTCCCGCCACAGGAAGACTTGGCGTGATGCTCGTCGGCCTCGGCGCCGTCAGCACCACGTTCATCGCAGGTGTCCAGGCTGTCCGCAAAGGGGTGGCCAAACCCATCGGGTCGATGACCCAGATGGGGACCATCAGACTTGGCAAACGGACCGAAGGCCGCGTCCCGCTCGTCAAGGACTTCGTCCCGCTTGCCGATCTGGGCGACATCGTATTCGGGGGCTGGGACATCTTCGAGGACAACTGTTACGAGGCGGCGAAGACCGCCGGCGTGCTCGAGGACAAACTGCTCGATCAGATCAGGCCGGAACTCGAAGCCATCAAGCCCTGGAAGGCCGTCTTCGACCGCCAGTACGTCAAACGGCTGGACGGCCCGAACGTCAAGAAGGGCCGCAACAAGCGCGACCTGGCGGAGCAGTTGCGCGAAGACATTCGTGCATTCAAACAGAACAACAAGCTCGATCGCCTCGTGATGGTCTGGTGCGGCAGTACCGAGATCTTCATGACGGAATCTCCCGCGCACCAGTCGATCGAGGCCTTTGAGAAGGCCCTCGAGACCAACGATCCGACCATTCCCTCGTCGATGGTGTACGCGTACGCGGCGTTGAAGGAAGGCGTGCCGTACGCGAACGGCGCGCCAAACTTGAACGTGGACGTGCCGGCGCTGATGGACCTGGCCCAGCTCAACCAGGTGCCCGTGGTCGGCAAGGACTTCAAGACGGGGCAGACGCTCATCAAGACGGTGATCGCCCCAGGCTTGAAGGCCCGCCTGCTTGGCGTCAAAGGCTGGTACTCCACCAACATCCTTGGCAATCGCGACGGCGAGGTGCTCGACGATCCGGAGTCGTTCAAGACCAAAGAAGAGAGCAAGAAGTCGGTTCTCGATTACATCCTCCAGCCCGACATCTACCCCGACCTCTACAAAGATCTCTGCCATGTCGTCCGGATCAACTACTACCCGCCGCGCGGCGACAACAAGGAAGGCTGGGACAACATCGATCTGGTCGGCTGGCTCGGGTACGACATGCAGCTGAAGATCAACTTCCTTTGCAGGGACAGCATCCTGGCGGCGCCCATCGTGCTTGATCTGGTGCTCTTCCTCGACCTGGCCAAACGAGCCGGCTGGAGCGGCATCCAGGAATGGCTGTCGTTCTACTTCAAGAGCCCGATGCATGCGAAGGGTCTCTACCCGGAGCATGACCTGTTCATTCAGTCGATGAAGTTGAAGAACACGCTGCGGTACCTGAAGGGCGAGGATCTGATCACGCATTTGGGAGCGGAATACTACGACTAGGGATTAGGGATTGGGGATTAGGGATTAGCTAACCCCTAATCCCTAACCCCTAAACCCTGGAACGGAGTGCATCCATGAAGTCCAACGCGATGCTGATGCCGGCGGTGTGGGGCGGCTTGCTGATCGGCGTGCTGTCGGCCCTGCCCCTGGTCGGCGCAGCGAACATCTGCTGCTGCATGTGGGTCATTGCGGGCGGCATGATGGCCGCTTATCTGCTCCAGTCGAACAATCCACAAGCCATCACCACCGGCGACGGCGCCCTCGTCGGCCTGCTGGCCGGCGTGATCGGTGCCGTGGTCCACACCTTGGTGTCGATACCCATCCACCTGCTGCTCGGCGGAGTCACCCAGCGCGTTCTGCAACAAGTCGTCAACAACGCCCCGGACGTTCCAGAAAACCTCCGTCAGCTGATGGAGAACATGAGCAACTCCGCCGCGTTCTCAATCCTCGGCGTGCTTGTTGGCTTCGTGTTCTGGCTGTTTTGCGGCTCCATCTTCGCGGCCCTCGGCGGATTGCTCGGAGCCGTCTTCTTCAAAAAGAAGGACGTTCCCGCGGTCTAAACCAGCGCCCGGGTATTGCCGATACAGGTGGTGCCGTGATTTCTGTCACTCACCTCTCGAAAAAGTACGGCAAATTCGTCGCCGTCGACGATCTCTCCTTCGAGGTCAAAGAGGGCGAAGTCCTGGGATTTCTCGGGCCGAACGGCGCCGGAAAGACCACGACCATGCGAATGGTGACCGGCTACCTGCCGCCGAGTATCGGCCGGGTCCGCATCGGCGGATTCGACCTCTACGACCAGCCCATCAAAGCCAAACGCCTGATCGGGTACCTGCCGGAAAATCCCCCGGTGTACCCGGAGATGAGCGTTCGCCGGTACCTTCGCTATGTGGCGGCGCTCAAGGACGTGCCCCGAAACAAGGTCTCGTCGGCCGTGGATCGCGCCATCGAGAAGGCTCGCCTCGGCGAAGTGGCGGGCAAGCGCATCGCCAAGCTGTCGAAAGGCTTCAAACAGCGCGTCGGCCTCGCCCAGGCCATCGTCCACGAGCCGCGCGTGCTGATTCTCGACGAGCCTACTTCCAGCCTCGACCCGAAACAGCGGGCCGAAGTGCGCGAGTTGATTGCCGGCCTCAAGGGCGACCACACCGTCATTCTCTCGACGCACATCCTGCCCGAGGTCAGTGAGGTGGCCGACCGCGTGTTCATCATCAACCGGGGCAAGGTGATGGCGGTCGACACGCCGAAGAATCTGAGCACCAGCCTGCAGGTGCGCGAAGTCGTCAATGTCGAACTGCTCGTGCCGGGCTCCGGAGAGGCGACAACGGCCCACCAGCTGGACGCTGTGCGCACGGCATTCGAACAACTGGGCCATGCCGGCCGCGTCGAGGTCAGCGAAACGGACACTGGCACGATTCGAGGCCGGCTCGAGAGCGGCCTCGGCGTGGATGTTCGCGCCGATGTCGCGGCACTGGTGGTCGGCCGTGGCTGGAGGCTGCTGGGTCTGGCAAGCGAGACCCTGTCGCTCGAGGAGATCTTCCTGCGCCTCACCCGCGACAAAGAAGGGAAGGAGTAGGCCCGATGCGCCACGCCCTGGTCATTGCGCGACGCGAAATCGAGTCGTACTTCGTCTCGCCCATCGCGTACGCGGTGATGACGATCTTCACGTTCGTCACCGGCCTGTTCTTCTCGAACATGCTGGTCTACTACATCCGCCAGGCGGCCCTTGCCGATCAGCAACTGCAGCGACTCGGGCGTTCGGAACTCCAGCTGGATGTGCCGACGATGGTGCTGGCGAACTTCTTTGGCAACGAAGGCTTTCTGCTCATGTTCGCCCTGCCGCTGCTGACGATGGGCCTCATCACCGACGAGCGGCGAAAGGGCACGCTCGAACTGCTGATGACGTCGCCGGTACGCGCCACAGAACTGACGCTCGGCAAGTTTCTGGGCGCCTTCGGCTTTGTGGTCATCATGTTCCTGCCGCTGCTGCCCATGTTTGCCTTTCTGGCACAGGGCGGCCCGTGGGAGCCAGGTGTGGTGTTCACCGGCATGCTGGGCCTGTTGCTGCTGGCCGCCGCGCAGATTGCCCTCGGATTGTTCATCTCCTCGTTGTGCGAAAACGTCCTGGTGTCCGCGATCGGCACCTACGGGCTGTTCATGACGATGCAGTTCATCGACACATCGACCAGCGGCCCCGACTCGCTCTGGGCCAAGTTCGTCAGCTACTTTTCGTTCTATATGCGCCACCTCAACTCGACGCGCGGCGTGATCGAGCTGACCGATCTCGTCTACTTCGCGTCCTACATCACGCTGGGCCTCTTTTTGGCGCAACGGTCCATTGACGCCATTCGGTACAAGCGCACATGAAGAAGTACGCCTTCCTGCCCGGCGCCCTCATGGCCCTTGCTGGCGTCGTGTGGGCGGCGCTCACCCTGAAGTGGAACCCGGCATCCGTCACGCTGGCGGCAGGTGGCGCGGCGGCACTGGCCGTTGGTCTGGCCGTCAACTGGCAGGACATCCGCGACTGGTTCCGGGATCCTCGAGGCGTGTTTGCCGTCAACACCGGCATGTCTGCCCTCCTGCTCGTGGCGATCCTTGGAATGCTGAACGCCTCGACGGCGTTGAAGCCGATGAAGTTCGACCTGACGGCGTCAGGCCGCAATACGCTGGCAGCCGAAACCAGGAGCATCCTGCAGAAGCTGCCCGGCGACGTCGCACTGAGACAATTCGGGCGGACACCGGATCCGCGGCTGGACGAATTGATCGCCTCGATGGCCCGTGAAAGCCAGCGAATCAAACCGCAGTTCGTGGACGCGGAGAAATCGCTCCAGCAGGCCCGCGAATATGGCGTCTTGCGCAATGGCACCGTGATCGTCGAGTACGGTTCGAAGTTCCGGAAGATCGAACAGGTGACCGAGCCGGCGATCGTGACAGCCCTCCTGCAAGTCACCAGCACCCAGGAACTGCTCGTCTGCTTTGCCCAGGGCGATGGCGAACGCGGATTCGGAGACGAGGGATCGACGGGCCTGTCGACGTGGGCAGCGGCGCTCAAGGCGTCGAACTACCGGACCGAGTCCATCAGCATCGCGCAACAGGATGCGCCGAACACCTGCAACGTCGTGGTCGTGGCCGGCATGGGAAGCGGATTCGGACAGGGGCGGCTCGACCGCCTTGCGCGCTACCTGTTCGCCGGAGGCCGCATCGCGTTCCTGCTGGATCCGCCCGTCGAGGCCGAAGTCGCTGCCTGGCTGCGGCCGTTGGGCATTGGCGTGGGCGCCGGCATTGCGATTGACAACAGTCCAAGCGGTCGGAGCGTTGGAACTGGCCCGGAAATGCCTCTGGGCGTGGCGTACAACAACCACCCAATCACACGGGGGTTCGGCGTGGCCACGATCTTTGATCGCGCGGTTCCCCTGCGGGTTGAGCGTCAGGACGTGGGTAAACCCGTGCCGCTGGTCGCAACCGGCGCCGGGAGCTTCGAAAGACTCGACTTGATCAGCCAGTCGTTGACGTTCCGCGAAGGCCGCGACAAGCCCGGGCCGTTGACCATGGCCATTGCCTCCACCATTCCACGGCGAGGATCGGATGCCGCGCTGCCAGAACCGCGCATCGTCGCATTTGGCGATTCGGATTGGGTGACCAATGCCAACATCAGTCGCCAGGGGAATCGCGACCTCGCCCTGAGAATGGCCGCCTGGCTCGCCGGCGAAGAAGAGACTCATATTGTCGCCGCGGGAGACCGCGAGAACCGCCGCATCAGCATGACCGAGGGCATGCGGCAGACCATGTACATCGTGAATCTGTTCCTGCTTCCCGCCATTCCGTTCGTGGCAGGCCTGATTCGACTGCTCCGCGCCCGCAAGTAGGGGCGGGCGCCGGCTCTGCCGAATCTGCGGTCCCGCCCGGGCCCGCAGGTCTAATGCTTCCAACACCATAAGCCGAGAAACAACCCAGGGGGCGGATGCGTCTCCCGACGCGTCCGCTTTCGGGGAATGCATATGACATCCAGAACACGCTCAGCGGTGGTCAATGCGGGGCTGATGGTCGCGTTTGCGGTCTTCGCCTCGACGGCACCTTCGACCGGAGCTGCCGCGCAGGCGCAGAAGCCTGGCCCGGCCGTGGGCGCCCGGACGGCGTCCCAGCCGGTGGTGACACAAGTGCCGCTGCCGACGACGCATCAGACCGAGATGCCGCCGAACCCGCGTTATCAGGGACAGCAGGCGCCCGGCTTGTCGCCAATCGCCGTGAGCCAGCTCGAAGAAGGGCGCCGGTCGGACACGCTCGAGCAGACGCTGTCGCTGAACTTCGCCGAGCCGATTGCGATTCGCGAGCTGCTCAGGTTGCTCGTGGCCGACACGAACATCAGCGTCGTGCTCGACCCGGACGCCAGCGAAGGCAGCTTTACCGGGGAACTCAAGGCCGTATCGCTTCGACAGGCGCTGGATCTGATCCTGCATCCGCTCGGTTTCGAATACACCATCAACGAGGGCGTGCTTCGCGTGCGGAAGCACCAGATGCAGACACGCATTTTCAACATCAACTACGTCGCGCATCGGTCCAGTGGGGGCTACGGTGGCAACAACCAGGGATTCGGCAACAACAACGGGCTGAACGGCCTCGGCGGCGTCGGCGGAGGCCTCGGCGGTTTTGGCGGCGGCGTGACGGGCACAAGCTTCGGCGGCGGTGGCCTTGGTGGCGTTGGCGGCGGCCTCGGCGGGATTGGGATGGGCGGCTACGGCGGCTACGGCGGTTACGGCAATACGGGAGTGGGCTCTGGAACCTCGGGCAGCGGGCTCGACACCTTTGCCGAGATCGAGAAGGGCATCGCGATGCTGATGTCGCAGGACGGCCGGCTCAACATGGACCGGAAAGCCGGGTTGCTCCAGATCACCGACTACAGCGACAAGCTCGACAAGATCGCGAACTACCTCGAGACAGTCGAGAGCCGCGTGCTTCGCCAGGTCCACATCCAGGCCAAGGTGATCGAAGTCGAGATGACCGAGCAGTACTCCGCGGGGATCGACTGGTCGGTGGTGCTGCGCAGTGCGGCCAATTCCGTGTCGCTTACGCAGAAGCTCGCGCCCACGAACAGTCAGAGCGCCTTTACGATGGGCCTCAACATCAAGGACTTCACAGGCCTGCTCGACGCCTTTGCCAGCCAGGGGCGCGTCAACGTGATGGCCAGCCCCCGCGTGATGGCGATGAACAACGAACCCGCCGTGATGCGTGTGGGCACGCAGGACGTCTTCTTCGTGACGACGTCGCAGATTGATTCGGGGACGGGACAAATCCTGCAGACGTCGGTCACACCACAGGCCATTACCGAGGGCATCACACTCAACGTCATCGCGCAAATCAGTGATGACGGGATGATCCATATGAGCATCTCGCCGTCGATCACCGAGCGCACCGGTGTGGCCACCTCCAGGCTTGGCGACCAGGTGCCCATCGTGAGCGTTCGCGAGACCGACACCATCGTCCGCGTGCGCGAGGGCGAGACGATTGTCATCGCGGGGCTGATGCAGGAACGGGCCACCGGCGAGAAGACCAAGGTGCCCGTGCTTGGGGACATTCCGATTCTTGGCGGGTTGTTCCGCCGCGACGATCGCAGCAAGAAGAAGGTCGACCTCGTGATCCTGCTGACGCCAACCGTTGTGACGCCAGGCGACGCGGCGGCCATGAGTGCGTCGGACCAGCAGCGCTTGTACGAAGAACAGCGCGCGCCAGTTCGCAAGTAACCGCGAGGGGCTGGTAGTGCCGGTATCATCAAGAAGACAGGGCGTGGTCGATGTATGAGGACTATTTCGGATTCACGGAAAAGCCGTTCAGCCTGACGCCAGACCCGCGCTATCTGTACAAGAGCGAGTCGCACGCCAACGCGTTCGAACTGCTTCAGTACGCGATGCGGCGGCGCGAAGGCTTCGTCGTTGTCACCGGCGACATCGGCACCGGAAAGACGACGCTGTGCAGGGCGCTGCTCGAACAGATCGACCGCCGCACCTTCACCGCGCTCGTCCTGAATCCGTTCCTGTCCGAAGACGACCTGCTCAAGCTCATCCTGCAGGATTTCGGCGTCGTTTCGCGCGACGACGTCAAGGCGGGCAGACTGGCTGGCGTGAGCAAGCAGGAGCTGATCGATACCCTCTACGACTTTCTGCTCGGGCTCCTGCCGCTGAAGGCCAACGCGGTGCTCATCATAGACGAGGCGCAGAACCTGCCCTTGCAGGTGCTGGAACAGCTGCGCATCCTCTCGAACCTGGAGACCGACAAGGAAAAACTGCTCCAGATCATCCTGGTGGGCCAGACGAATCTCAAGACCATCCTGCGGTCGCCGGAGCTGCGGCAGCTGGATCAGCGCGTCTCGATTCGCTACGAGCTCAAACCGCTCACCCAGGACGAGACCACGGCCTACATTCAGCACCGCCTGTACGTGGCCGGCGGGGCAACGGCCGTGACGTTTCTGCCGAAGGCCGTGCAGTCGGTGTTCCAGTACTCCGGCGGCATTCCGCGTCTGATCAACCTGATTTGCGACCGCAGTCTGCTGGGTGCCTTCTCGATGAAGGTCAATCGGGTCTCGCAGGATCTCGTGATCCGCGCGACTGAATCTCTGGAACTGCGGCAGGTGGAGAAGTCGCGATTCTCGTGGCTGCGCCGCCGTCGTCCGCTTGTCGCCGGACTTGGCGCGACCACGTTGTTTGGCGGGTGATGATTCCATGAGCCGCATGCTTGACGCGTTGCGTCAACACCGCGTGGCCGCGCAAGGGCCCGAGGTGCCGCCGGTCAAATCGGCAGGCATGGCGGAAGATCATGTCCTGGCATCGCTCGGCTATGCCACGTCCGAACCGGCCTCGACTGGAATGCCGGCTGCAGCTCGTGTTGCGGTTGGCCTGGCCCTTGTCGTCGTGGCCGTGGCGCTGGTGTGGCAAGTGGCCGCCATCAACAAGCTCGTCTCCGTCGGCCCGCTGGCACTGATCACCGGTCAGCGGCAGACGCCAGTGCGCCCAGCGACCAAGCCACCGATCCAGCGTCCGTTGACGCCCCCGGCCAACGCGGCGAAGCCTTCGGCACAGGCGCAACCGCAAACCGCCTCGACGCCCGGGCCGACGACCCCGCCCGCGTCGTCCGCTCTGCCTTCGTCTACGTCGTCGAGTGCTCCAGGCACAGCCCAGGTAAGACCTCCAGCACCGGCCGCTCAGCGGACTGCGGAGCCTGCCACGCCCATCGTCGCGCCGCCCGCCGTCCCGCCGAGCGCGGCGCAGACGACAGGTGCGCCCGTCTCCGCCGCAGCCGCGCCGCCAAAGCCGCCGTCGTCGCCAGTGACGAACGTGCAGCGACCGCCAGCGCGAACCGCGTCATCTGGGTTGCCAGCACCGTCGAAGCCGGCGCAGCCTGCGGGACAGCCACTGCAAGTCGTGACATCGCCGGCGCAGCCGACGCAGCCGCTCCCGGTCCCGCCCGCTGGGACAGGGGTGACGTGGGGCGCTGGCCGTGGTTCGTCGGGTGCTGCCACTGGCCCGGCGAGCGAAGCCAAGAACTTTCAGCTTGCCGTCTACTATCAGCGCACCGGCGACTTCGAGAAGGCGCTCGTGCACTATCGCGCGGTGCTCGAGGTCAACGAGCTCAATGCCGAGGCGCACAACAACCTCGGGCTGCTCTATCAGGACAAGAAGCTCTACGACGAGGCCATCAGCGAGTTCAATCGAGCGATCTTCATTGACGCGAAGTACAGCAAGGCCCACAACAACCTGGGCGTCGCATTGCTGCGATCGGGCAAGTCAGACGCGGCCGTCACGGAATTCCGCTGGATCGTGGCGCAGGATGGCCGCAACGTTGAAAGCCTCACCAACCTCGCGCTGGCGCTGCGCGCCGCCGGCCGGCTGAGTGAGGCGCGCGATCACCTGCAGCGCGCGCTCTCCATCGACAACCGCTACGCCAACGCCCACTACAACCTCGCGCTCGTGCTCGAGGAGAGCGGCGAAATCTCCCGCGCCATCGAGCACTACGACCAGTTTCTCTCGCTGGCCGGCGCCGACAGCGCGGCGCTTGCCGTCGAAGTGCGTGGCCGCATGCAGGCGCTTCGCGCGAAGATCCTCAAGTAACCCCTCCCTTTTTTGTTGCTGCGGTATGCGCCTCTTGTGGCTTTTGCTGGCGCTTTTCCACTCCGCGATCTGTAGTCCCTCAAAGTGACTCTCTCCTGGAAGTGATGGCCGCGCCGTCGTGTGCAGAATCGCGAGATCATGAGAAACCCCAGGAATATCGAGGAAATTCGCTAGTTTTCAGCGCAGAAATCGGCAGGGCACGTCCCTTGCTCTACACCGGGCAACGACCGTCACGAAGACGGTTCCTGGGTTGAGCGTCAATTGGAGGATGTGTCATGAACGCGCTGAAGAACAACGAACGCGGCTTGTCGCTTGTCGAAGTCACAATCATGTTGCTGGTGCTGATGCTGTTGACGGGCGTGCTCGCGCCGTCAATCTTCGACTTCGTCAACGATGCGAAGTGGGTCAAAGTCAAGGAAGACTGCGAAGCCATTGGCCTCAGTGTGGCGCGTCTCACGCGCGACGTGGGTCCCTGCCTCAAGTTCCGCGGCAGTGAATCCTGCACCAAGAACAACCGGGTGGACCTGCTGCATAGCGATGGTCCGGTGGTTGACGGCCAGAGCCTCGGCCAGTACGCCGGCGCCGTGCGCAACTCGAACTTGAAGGCGGGCCAGTTGAACTGGGACTACGACCGTACCGATTCGATGGAGAACCAGTTTGTCACCAACGGCAGCGAATCGCCGTATGGGACGCCGGTGATGCTCGGGACCAGCAGCTCGGTGGGACCACAGACCGGCCTCGGCTGGCGCGGTGCGTATCTGTCGCCGCCGATTAGCGCCGATCCGTGGGGCCACATGTATCTGGTGAACTCGGCGTTTCTCGCGACGGCCAGTGATGCCACGTTGGGCGGACCGCGGGGCGGGGGACACGACGGTGAGGGCAGCCGGAACCAGGGCAATCACCACACCAACGGCGACACGGAAGGCAGCATATGGGGTGGCTGGTCGTACGACACGTTCTGCATCTCGTCCGGGCCGAACGGGGTCTACGAGACGCCGATTGGCGGCAGCGGCAACGGCGGCGTCCTGCGCCTGGGCGACGACTTCGTCTTCGTCATCTCCGGCGGCACGCGTTAGCAACAGGGTCTAGATACGACGCCATCCCGCGGGCGTTCCCGCGGGTCTCCACCTCCCTCACCCAGGGTGCCCGAGAAGAGCATGGGGTTTCGACCTGGTTCGCATGAGACCCGGTTGTGACTCCATGCTCATCGCGCAACGGCGACGGGGAGCACGCGATCGCGGCACGCGACGCGACAACGACACGACGTGATGAACGTCATCCCGAGCAGCGGCCGGTGAGGCTGCAGCCGCAAGTGGGTCACCGACGAGCGTATCGTCACCCACGTTGATCTAGCGTTAGAACCGCGAGGGTCGCCGATGTCCGGTCTCCAAACAGCCACCGCCAGAAGCCACCAGGGCTTCACGCTCATCGAGCTGACGGTTGTGCTCGCCGTGATCGTCACGCTTGCCCTGACGCTCACGCCGTCCATCTCCGGCATCATCAACGACTCGCGCATGGCCCGCGCCCGAACCGACTGCCAGACTCTCACGAGCGCCATTGTTCAGTTCTATCGGGACAACGGGTTCTATCCCTCCTGGAAAGTGGCTCAGAACGGCGGTCCGGGACTCCCGGCCAATCGACTTCAGCTTCTGGTCAGTCCGGGTAACGCCGCAACAGAGGACCAGCCGAGTCCGTGGACGACAGGCGTCGCAGGCCTGTTCGCCGACCAATTGCTGACAGACGGTCCAGGGTATGGTCTGAGGACGCCGACGTCTCAGAACGGATGGAACGGACCCTACCTCTCCTCCGAGATCAATCCGGATCCGTGGGGCAACCGCTACGTCATCAACATCGACCTCATCGACAGCTCAGCCTCTCCGACGACCAGGAGTGGCGGGGTGAAGATGGCCGTATGGGTCCTGTCGGCTGGCCCCAACGGCATCATCGAAACGCCATTTCGCCAGTCCATCCTGAGCGCCGCCCTGGCCGGCGACGACATCGGCACGCGTCTGCAGTAGCGAGAAGCAGAAACAACTCGCTATCTTCCCGCTGGAACTCCCTCAGGTCTCCAAGCTCCCTCACTCAGGGCCCGAGAAGCGATTGGGATGACGACCTGGCTCGAGACATGCCGGGTTCCGGCTCCGTGCTCTTCGTGCATCTGCTCCAGTGAGCACTCCCACTACAACGGACACGACCCGGGCCAGGTGCGCCTGGCAGATCAGCGGAGACGTCTTCGCTTGTTTCGTCAATCGCGATCCTGCGATGGAGACGACCAGATTATCTGCACCCGAAAACGTAGCGTGGCTCGGCGCCAAAGTGCTGTTTTCATGCTCCGTTGGTGGGTCGTCCCCATTTGTGGGGCTAGTCTCGAAACCAGTCAACGCTTTGTGTGGGTTCGAAATCTGAGGCCCGGGGGTTATCCGATAAGTGTCTTTTGGTCTGCAAGTTGCGGCAGGTATGTGGCTGGGGTCAGGGAGATGACGGACCGGCTGACCGCCCAAGTGGCTTGTTCCGCATCACCGCATTTCGTAGCGTCCGCGCAAACGGTTGTAGGACAAGTGGCTGATTATTCCCAATTTTGCGTTGTTTTCGTCTTTTGTTTGCGTCTCTGCGCAGTGGGTACGGTGGTTGCTGTAGGGAAGGCAACTCTCCTCAGAAGCTGGGGAGCAACCGACCGGGCTCGTGGGTCAGACGAGTGGTCGGAGGGGAGAGTAACCGGTGCCGAGCGGCATCGAACCGTTTACCTCAGAACCACTTCAGTGTGGAGGCCAAGACAATGAACAAGATGATCAAGGGACAGAAGGGCCTGTCACTGGTCGAGGTTACCATCATGCTGCTCGTGCTGATGCTCCTCACCAGCGTTCTCGCTCCGTCAATCATGGACTTCGTCCACGACGCACAGTGGGTCAAGGTCAAGGAAGACTGCGAAGCCATCGGCATTTCCTTCTCGCGTCTTACCCGCGACGTGGGTTCGTGCGTGAAGATGGTCGGAAGTGGAAGCTGCACGAAGGACAACCGGGCTGACGTGCTGGTGAGCTTCGGATCGACGCCGACGTCAGAGCCTGGGGACTACACGAACGCCAATATCAAGGACGGCAGCGTCAACTGGAACACGGCCACCAACACCTCTTTGATGGACGATCAGTTCGTTACGAACAAGGCAGGCTACCTCACTCCGTACGATAAGAATTCGCTGCAGTTCTTGGCGGAGTACCCGGTTGGCCCGCAGTTCAACCTCGGCTGGCGCGGTGCCTACCTTGCTCCCCAGATTGGTCCCGATCCGTGGGGCAATCGGTACTATGTGAACTCCGTCTTCTCGAGCGTTACGACTGACGGCAATGGCGCGTATCAGGGTAACCCCGGCAACTGGTGGGAGAACGACGTGTTCTGTCTGTCGGCAGGTCCGAACTCCATCATCCAGACCCCGATTGCCAAGAACGCACCCAACTATGGGACGGATCGCGCCGCAGACGACTTCGTGTTCGTCATTCAGGGCAGCAGCCGGTAGTCGCGATTGCCGTCAACGGCCTGGTGATGAGCGTCACAAATGTCCGACCATCATCCAAGGCAGTTGACGGCTGACGCAGAGTAGCGGGGACTTGGGGGTCGAGGCATGCGCCTCGGCCCTGCCCTCCACGCGTTAGGTTGGTCGGTGCCGGGGGGCGAGTTCAACTGTGCTCCCCGAACTTGGGTTCCCGGTGCCGGACGACATTCGCATCGTGTCTGGTTGTGGTCGTGTTTCAGTAGAACCGTGGGGGTCGCCGATGTTCGGCAGACGAACTTTCACCGCGCGAAGCCGCCAAGGCTTCACCCTTATCGAGCTCACGGTGGTGCTCGCGGTGATCGTTACGCTGGCCCTGGTGCTGACCCCATCCATTTCCAACTTCATCAACGACTCACGCGTGGCCCGCGCCCGAACTGACTGCCAGACCCTCGCCAGCGCCATGGTCACGTTCTACCGGGACAACGGGTTCTTCCCTTCTTGGAAGCTGGCCCAGAACGGTGGTCCCGGCACTGCAGACAATCGCCTTCAGCTCCTTGTCAGTCCCGGCAACATCGCGCAGGAAGACGCGCAGAGCACGTGGTCGACGGGCACTGCAGGGTTGCTCTCTGAGCAGCTGGTCAAGAACATTCCGGGTTACAGCCTAAAAACCACGACGTCCGCAAACGGGTGGAACGGGCCTTACCTGTCCAACGAGATCAACGCGGATCCCTGGGGCAATCGCTACATCGTCAATGTCCAGCTCATCGACTCGTCAGCCACGGCGGTCACCCGCAGCGGTGGAGTGAAACTCGCGGTATGGGTGTTGTCGGCCGGTCCCAACGGCATCATTGAGACGCCGTTCACGCAGTCCATCCTGACTGCCGCTCTCGGCGGCGACGACATAGGCAGCCGGCTCCAGTAGCCCAGAGGCGTCGATCCAGGCCCCCGATAGCTGATCCTGCTATTTGTATCCCCTTTGTATCCAGATTCTTGTTGAATGTCTCGTAACAAGACAACGTTTCTTGTAGCTAGATAGCGTCACGACGCAGTCACTCACCTACAAATCATTGTTTGTCAATGCACTACAGCCGTCGTGCTGACGCGATTTCTCTGCCAGTCCGCTTCCACGCTCCAGCGTTGTCCCGTTTTGAGACAACACAAAACGTAGGTATCTGCCAGCCACTGTCCAAGAAACGACCACTTTACCTAAAGAATCGGTAGATTGTCCGTTTCCTTTACAACACTTGTTGTAGGCACGGCCGTTGCTGAATGGATCACCGCTCTCCCCGGAGCTGGGGAGCACCCGATCGTCTCGTGGGTCAGACGAGCGACCGGTCCGGGGAGGTGTGCGATGCCGAGCGGCATCGACCTAGTTCACCTCAATACCACTTAAGTGTGGAGGCCAAACAAATGAGAATGATCAAGGGACAGAAGGGCCTGTCGCTGGTCGAGGTCACCATCATGCTGCTCGTGCTGATGCTCCTCACCAGCGTGCTGGCTCCGTCAATCTGGGATTTCGTCCACGACGCCCAGTGGGTCAAGGTCAAGGAAGACTGCGAAGCCATCGGTATTTCGTTTTCGCGTCTGACGCGGGACGTTGGACCGTGCCTGCGCGCCGATCCGGCAAACCAGCTCTGCGACATGGCGAACAGGCTTGATGTCATGTACAGCGACGGAGACACTCCGACCATCGGCCTTGGCACGGCGGTCGTCAATGCGAACATCACGACGAAGAACTGGACCGCCACCCCAGGTGCTCGCACGGATTCGATGGACAACCAGTTTGTGACAAACCTGGCGGGCTACGCGACGCCGTGGGACAAGTTTCAGGTCTCCGGCACGTTTCCCGTGGGTCCGCAATTCGGACTCGGCTGGCGGGGGGCGTATCTGTCGCCCCCAGTCGGTCCGGATCCTTGGGGCTCGAAGTACTTCGTGAACTCCGGTTTCAATGCCGTGGCCTCAGGCGCTGCCGATGGAACGGTGGACGGAAAGTTCGGGGAATGGTGGGAGCGGGACGTCGTGTGCCTGTCGGCCGGGCCCAATCAGACGATTGAAAGTTGGTTTGGGCAGTACGCATCCGGCAGCCCGAACTACGGCGCGAACCGCCTCGGAGACGACTTCATCTTCGTCATTTCCGGCAGCGGACGGTAGTCGAATCTGTTGCCAACGGCCTCGTGGTGAGGGTCACGTATGTCTGATCTTTGCTCGAGGCTGTTGGCGACTGATGTAGAGTAGTCAGCGGGTCAGGGGTCGAGGCAGCGCGCCTCGGCCCCAGTCGGTTGAAAGTGTGGTTCGTGCCGGGGGAACGAGTTCAACAGTACTCCCCGAATTCGGGTTCCCGGCCACGGACGACAGATGCGCAGTGTGCGGGGTCAGTCTCTCGGTTGTACAACCCAGAGGGTCGCCACCATGTCTGGCCACAGGACTATCTCTGCCAGAAGCCGGCAGGGCTTTACGCTCATCGAGCTCACGGTTGTGCTCGCCGTGATCGTGACGCTCGCGCTGGTGCTGACGCCGTCGATTTCCAACTTCATCAACGACTCGCGGGTGGCGCGCGCACGAACCGACTGCCAGACCCTCGCGAGCGCCATCGTGCTGTTCTACAGGGACAACGGGTTCTTTCCATCCTGGAAGCTGGCGCAGAATGGCGGCCCGGGCCTCCCAGGAGATCGCGTCCAACTCCTCATCAGCCCGGGGAACATCCCACAGGAAGACCAGCCCAGCCTGTGGACCACGGGTACCGCTGGGTTGCTCTCGGAGCAGTTGATCAAGGACATTCCCGGCTACAACCTCAAGACGGCGACCTCCCCGAACGGGTGGAACGGACCCTATCTGTCGAACGAGATCAACGCGGATCCGTGGGGCTACCGCTACGTCGTAAACATCCAGATGATCGACTCGTCCGCGACGGCGACGACGAGAACCGGCGGGGTGAAGCTGGCGGTGTGGGTGCTGTCGGCTGGTCCGAACGGCGTCATTGAGACGCCCTACTCGCAGTCCATTCTGACTGCAGCCCTCGGGAACGACGACATCGGCACGCGGCTGCAGTAGACGCGACCAACCACTGCACACTTCTGCACGTGGTATTTTCGTGCCAAGGGCTATGTTTCCGGCATCCTCGAGCCGAAAACACTAGTGACATATGGCGAACCGCGTTGGCATTGAACTGCTTCCCCACGTGTGTCGGATCGTCGAGATCCGAGAAAAGACCGGTCTGTTCGGTCCGAAGCGCGGCCGGATCGCCGAAACGCGGGTCCGCGCGTTTCGAGAGATACCGTACACCCCGACCACGCCTGGCCGGCTGACGACCGAACTCCGCCTGGCTCTCAAGGGTCGCGGCCTGAAGTCGCGCACGGCCCGCGTGGCCGTCTGGGGGCTTCGCAGTTCGCACCTCGGTCTGCTGCTGCCGCCTGCCGCCACCGGCGACCTGCTCTCGCTGGCCCGCCGCGAAGCCAAGGCCGGCGCGGGAAACCAGCCACAGCCAGCCGCCGCGCCCTCGTTCACGTCCGACGGCATCCTGGTGGGCGAGCTTCGAGAAGGCGGCAAGCGCGAAGTCGGCTATGTGTCGGCGAACCCCGACGAGATCAACGGGCGCCTCCAGGCCGTTCGTGACGCCGGATTCGACATCGAGGCCGTTGTCACTCCCGCCTTGGCCCACTCGGCACTGGTTCGGCAGCGTTGGTCAACGTCGCCCGATCAAGTGACGGCCGTGCTCGCCGTCAACACGCGCTCGACAGCCATCAGCGTGCTTCGGGGCACGGTGGTGCTGTTCTCCCGCGAATTGCCGTGGGGGTCAGACACCGACAGAGCCGATCCGGCAGGCGCTTCCCAGGACACGGACTCGGTTGCCGTCAAGCTCGCCTCAGAACTCAAGCGGTCGCTGGTCTACATCAAGCAGAACCGTCAGGTTGACGTCAGCCACGTCCTGGTGTGCGGCGACATGCCGGACCTGCGCTCGCTGACCGGCCCGCTGATGCACGAGCTGAACGTTGAGGTCGAAACGCTCGACGGGCTCGAAGGGCTCGACGTCGCCCACCTTCCGGAACCCATTTTGGAGTTCCGCGCCAGCGTCGCCGCCCTGAGACCTGCTCTCGCTATTGCCGCCGAAACGACGCTTCCCGTGAACCTGCTCCCCAGAGGCTCCGGGGTCAAGGTCACCGTCACGCACGATACGCAGCGCAGGCTGGCCATTGCTGCTCTTGCGGGCGTCGCGCTGGTGGGCCTGGTGTGGGCCGCGGCTACCTACCTGCAGAACGCCACGCGGAGCCAGATTCAAGGTCTCCGCCAACAGATCGCGAAACTCGAGCCCGAAGCCCAGCAAGGGGAGAAAGCGCGCCTTGCGGCCCTCACTCGATCGGTACGGCTCGCCGCCCTGGAGGCCTTTTCGACGCAGGGACCGAGACTGGCCCTCGTGCTGGACGCATTTCGGCGCGCGCCTCACGACCTTGCGATGACGTCATTCGATCTCACGAGCTCGCCTGCCGGCACGTGGCCAATCAAGGTGGATGGCCAGGCCAAGTCTCCCACGACAGCCGACGCGCAGGCGTCGTTTTCAACGTTCCTCAGGTCTGCGAGTTCTTCTCCTTACTTGGGGTTGCCGAGCCGATCGCCCCTCATCAAGATTCATATTCAGGAGCCGCCAGCGAAAGGCGAAAAGCCCAAGACCGGAGCGACGGGTGTTGATGCGATTCCGTCGATCAGGCTCGAAGACATTCCTCCTTCTGAACGGCCGCGCGGCGTCGACGTCGTTGGCGTGCGCAATGTCCTCATTTATAGAGGTTGTGAGCCTGTCGGCTACCGAAGAAAGTTCACGGTCGCCGTGCCGATGTACATCAAACGGCAGGGCTTCGTGCCAAGAGAGTGGATCGACCGCGTGGCGGCCTACAACGCGCTCTGGGACGATGAGAAGAGCTGCCGCGTGCGAACCGCGGAAGCCCGGGGCCAGGTCCCCGCTCCCGAACCGCCGCCACCTCCACCCTTTGTGGGAACGGTCCTGGACTTCGGGCTCAATTTCGAGGTGAAGAAGTGAGCGCCGCCTCCGATCGCCTCAACGATGTGCTCCAGCGCGTGCTGCCGATCGTAGTGGGCATCATCATCGTCGCGGCAGGCTACTACTGGCTGCTGCAGCCCGGTCTTGCCAGCTACCTCCGGCTCAGGAACGAAGCCAGGCCGCTGGAGTCGCGAGTTCGCATGCTCGAAGAGGCGGTGGCTCGCGGTCGCGGAGTCGCGTGGCCCGACGAAAACCAGGCCATCAAGCTCTTCGAGCAGCGCGTACCGAAAGAGGACTACGTCGCCGACGTCGCCGAGCGGTTGACGCGAGCGGTGACGGAAAGCGCGACGGATGGCAAACTTCGGAATCTCGCCCTGGGCGCCGGCAGCCAGCCCACCATTGGCCCGGCGTCCGCTCAGGCTCGCCCGGCCGCCGCACCAGCCGAAGTTGAGACGATTGATCCGCGGTGGAGCCTGTTCCCCTACAGCCTCTCCCACACACCGCTCACCCTAAGCTTTGACGCGTCGTACGAGACGATCACGAATTTCTTCTCCAAGATCCGCGACTTGCCAACCGCCATTGAAATCCGCTCCGTGACGCTGACGCGCGGACTCCCGCTGATGAGCGTCGAATTGACCGTGTTCGTCTTCCGTCGAGGCGACTTCCAGCCGGCAGCCGGCGCAACCGCCGCTCCGCTCGAACCGGCGCCTGGCATGCTGCGGCCGCCTGAGACTGGTGGCCAGCCGTTCAACCCTCTGGCGCCTCGAGTAATCGAGGGTCGCGGGCCGGGAGGCTGACGCGCCATGAAGGTCAAGAAACTGCATCTTCAGCTGGCTATCGGCGTACTGGCCCTTGCCGTCTTGTGGAGCTTTTGGTCGATCATTCGAGGGCCAGCCCGTCCCACTCCGCTCGCCGCGGACGCAGGACAGACGCCCCTGCTCGCGGCAGACCGGCCCGGCCCGGCGCGCTCGACGGTGCAGCGCATCGATCCGGCCAGCATTCAGGCGCCGCCCGCCATTGAAGGCGCGGCCGGCTCGTCCAGTGCCAGGGACCCGTTTCTGTTCGGCGACGAAGTCCGCGAAGTCAAAGAAGCGCCGATTGCCCTCGGTGCGGAACCCGTCGTCCGTTCCATTCTCTTCTCGGCAAGCCGGCGGCTCGCGCTCATCGAGAACCGCATCGTGCACGTGGGCGACCAGGTCGGCGACTTCAGAGTGATCCAGATTGAGCGAGACGCCGTGACCTTTGTCGCTCCCAACGGCGAGCGGCGTCGCGTCGTCATCAAGGGCGTGGTGGGGATCACCAGCACTGGGGCCTACCGATGAACTGGCGAGGGGCGCGCCCCGAGCCCACGACGGATGGAGTCCCGCGGGCCGTTCGGACGCGGCTGCGCCTCCTGGTGCTGCTGCCGCTGACGATGGGTCTGCTGGTCGCCGCCACCGGATTCTTCGCCGCCGGCACGTCGCGCCGCATTCACATGCTTCACGGCGTGATCTCGCCAACCACCACGATTCAGTTGCAGCAACTGGACGTCCAGCTGGGTCTCATCGCGTTGATCGCGGCCGTGCTCGCCTTCGGTATAGCCTTTGGCGTGGCGATGCCTCTCCGTGCGTTCACGCAGCGCCTCGAAGCATTTGCATCCGGCGACATGAGCGGTCCGATCCAGATGGAAGCGACGCCCGAGGTCGAGCGGCTGGCCGGTGCCTTCAACGACGCACTGACGTCGATGAACCGATACATGTTTCAGACGATGACCGGGGCCGTCGTCACCCTCGACACGCACGGGAGAGTGATGGCGTCGAGCCCGGCTGCCGAAATTGTGCTGGGATACCGCGAAGACGAAATCGTTGGCAGACGATTCAGTGAGGTGTTCGCGCCGACCGACACGGGCAGGGCAACGCTGGCCGCGTTCGAGACGGCCATCACTCATCGAAAGCCCATGCCCATAGACGAGGCATTCATCGCGACGAAGGAAGGCCGCCGCGTTCGAGTCGGGCTGTCGGTGTCGTACCTGCGCCCTGCCGTCAAGTCTGCCGAAGCACCTGGCGCGGACGATCCATCGGCGGAAGTGATCGGCGTAACGATCGGATTCAAAGATCTCGCCGAAGTGCGAATGCTTCGCGAGAGCCTTCGGCGGGCCGACCAGTTGATGGCGCTCGGCACCGTCACGGCCGGCGTGGCGCACGAGCTGCGCAACCCGCTGGCCTCGATGCGCGGGCTCACGGAACTGCTTGGCCGCGACCTCACGGAAGAGGATCCCAGGCGCCGCTACATCTCGACCATGATCGAGGCGATCGATCGGCTCAATCACATGGTCGAGAACCTGCTGCTGCTCTCGTCGGACAACTCCCGGACAAGCGAGTCGGTCGATGTCGACGAGCTGGCGAGAGAAGTCGTGAGTTTCGTCAAGCACGGCCTCGCCGACCGCAAGGTCGACATCCGTATCGAGCCGGGATCCCAGTCCCAGCCGATCGTGACGTCGTGCAATCGCGGCCGGCTGATGCAGGCGCTGCAGAATGTCGTGCTGAATGCCGTCCAGGCGACCCCAGACCACGGCGTCGTGTCGGTGAGAACCCAGGCGTCGGAGGACACGATTTCGGTGCGCGTGCACAACACGGGGTCGTACATCCCTCCGGACACCATGAAGCGGCTGTTTGTGCCGTTTTTCACGACAAAACCCAGCGGAACCGGCCTGGGATTGGCTATTGCGCGGCAGATTATCGGGGCCTCTGATGGGCGGATCGACGTCGAAAGCGACCCGGCAGCGGGCACGACCTTTACCATCAACCTCGTGGCGGCCAGAGGCGGGATGCCGACCGGCCGGCTGGAAGGGCAGACGCCTTCGGCGTTGACGCAGGACGCCTGATGCGCTTGACTGTACTCTTATGTTCCATGTCCTAGTTATCGACGACGACGAGCAGATGCAGTTCTTCCTCAACGAGGCCTTGCACCGGCAGGGCTACGCGGTGACGCTCAAGAAGACTGCCGAAGAAGGACTCCAGGCGCTCAAGGGCGACGCGGTCGACCTGATTCTGCTGGACATCCGGTTGCCCGGAATGAGCGGACTCGAGGCGGTCGAGGAGATCCTGAAGATCGATCCCCGGGTGCCGATCATCATGATGACGGCCCACGGCACGCGCGACAACGCGATTGACGCGATTCGCCGGGGCGCGTACGACTACTTCACCAAGCCCTTCCGCCTCGAGGAAATGGAGATCGTCATCCGTCGCGCCCTCGAAAAGCGGAAGCTGCACTTCGAAATCGAGCGCCTGAGAGAGGAACTGGCCACCGTGCCGGGACACGGCTGGGCGACCGGGGCTTCGCGCGCGATGAGCGAGGTGATGCACCTGATCGACCGGGCATCCCCAACCGATTCCACCGTGCTCATCCTGGGGGAGAGCGGCGTCGGCAAGGAACTGGTGGCGGAGGCCATCCACGAGCGCTCGTCGAGAAAGCACCGGCCGTTCGTACGTCTCAATTGCGCGGCGATTCCCGAGACGCTCCTCGAATCGGAACTGTTCGGCTATGAGCGCGGCGCGTTCACTGGCGCGCAGGCCCGCAAGCCCGGCAAGTTTGAACTGTCGGACGGCGGCACGTTGCTGCTCGACGAGATTGGCGACATGACGCTGGCGACGCAGGCGAAGATCCTCCGCGTGCTGCAGAGCCGGCAGGTGGAGCGCGTGGGCGGCACGTCGACCATCAATGTGGATGTCCGCATCATCGCCTCGACCAACAAGGATCTGCTGCGAAACGTCCGCGAGGGAACGTTCCGCGACGACCTGTATTTCAGGCTCAACGTCATCACCATCAATGTGCCGCCGCTGCGTGAGCGCCGCGAGGAGATTCCGGCGCTCGTGGATCACTTCCTCGCCGAAGCCAATCAGCGCCTCGGCCGGACGATCAGGCGAGCCTCGTCGGATGCCATGGCCGCCTTGATGTCGTACGACTGGCCCGGCAACATCCGCGAACTGAAGAACGCCATCGAGCGCGCTGCGGTCGTCACTGACGGCGAGGTGGTGACGCTGACCAGCCTGCCTCAACCGATTCGTCCGGCTGGCGTCGGACTCGTCGCCGGCGTGGCGTCGCAGCAGTGGGAATCGCCCGGCAGCGTCTCGCTCGACGAGAAGATCACGCAACTCGAGCGCGCCTTCGTGATCGAGGCGCTCTCGCGCACCGGCGGCGTGCAGGCCCAGGCCGCTCGCCTGCTCGGCATCACCGAGCGCAGCGTGTGGCATCTCGTGAAAAAGCACAAGATCGAGGTGGAGAAGATCAAGGAGCGCAGCCAGAGCGGAGGCATCGGCACTGGATCATGATCGGCCAGCTGCTCGTTTCGACTCGTGCCATCAGTCAGGACCAGCTCGACCAGGCCCTCAATGAGCAGCGCCGTACGGGCGCCTTGCTCGGCGATGTGCTCGTGTCGATGAAGTATGTCAGCGACGAGAATCTGGCCAAGGCGCTCGCGCAGGAAGCGCGCGTGCCGTACATGTCGCTCGACGGCGTGACTCCGGAAGCAGACGCCGCCAGCCTCGTGCCAGAAAGCCTGGCGCGCCGGTCGATGGTGCTGCCCCTGTCGCGTTCGTCGGTTCAATTGAGGGTTGCCCAGGCCGACCCGTTCGACGTGATGGCCATCGACGAACTGCAGCGCGGAACCGATCTGCCGGTCGACGTGGTCTGCGCGCCGCGCGGCGCCATCAGCCGGTTGATGGACTCGGCGTACGGCCCGTCAACGGACACCCGGCTCAAGGATCTGATTGCCGAGTCGGTCGCGCTCATCGCCAATCCCCGGCACGACATCGCCACGGAAGACTCGCCCACGGTCAAGTTGATCGACACGATCATCGAGGATGCGGTACGGGCCGAAGCCTCGGATCTGCACATCGAGCCCGAAGAAAAGCTCATTCGCTTGCGCCACCGCGTCGATGGCGTGCTCGCCCATGTGGACATCCTGCCGAAGGAACTGCAGTCGTCGCTGGTCAGCCGGCTGAAGATCATGGCGGGCCTCGACATCGCAGAGCAGCGGCTGCCGCAGGAAGGCCGCATCACGCAGATGGTGGCCGGACGCTCGGTGGACTTCCGCGTCTCGTCGTTTCCGACGGTGTTCGGCGAGAAGGTGGCCATCCGCATTCTCGAGAAAGAAAAGCTCATTCGCCCGATCGAGGAACTGGGGTTCAACCGGCGCAATCTCATGCTGCTGAAGGATCTGCTCAGCCGGTCGCGCGGCATCGTGCTGGTGACGGGGCCCACCGGGGCCGGTAAGACGACGACGCTCTACTCCGCGCTCAACATCCTCGGCGGCCGCGAGAAGAACATCATGACGGTCGAGGACCCGGTCGAGTACGAGTTCCCCTCGATTCGCCAGACGCAAGTCAGACCACGCGCGGGCCTGACGTTTGCGACGGCCATCCGGTCGCTGCTGCGGCAGGATCCCGACGTCATCATGATCGGCGAGATCCGCGACCCCGAAACGGCCCAACTGGCCGTTCGAGCGGCGCTGTCCGGCGTGCTGGTCTTCAGCACGCTGCACACGCAGGATGCGCCAGGAGCCGTGCCTCGTCTGATGGACATGGGGGTCGAGCCCTACCTGATCGCATCGGCGATGGCCGGTGTCGTGGCCCAGCGCCTCGTTCGGCTCATCTGTCCGCATTGCAAGGCGCCCGCCTCCTACTCGGCCGAGATGCTGGCCAAGGTCGGCTTGACTCCGGCAGATGGCGTCGCCTTCTACCGGGGCACCGGCTGCAGCCGCTGCGAGCATTCGGGCTACCACGGACGCACCGGAGTCTCGGAAGTGCTGATGGTCGATCCATCGATTCATGAGTTGATTCGCGAGCGCGCCGATTCCCGCCTGATCAAGGAGGCCGCGGTGCGCGGCGGCTTCAAGTCGTTGCTCGAAGATGCCTTGTCCAAGGCCGTGCTTGGGCACACCACGCTCGACGATGTGGTGCGGGTGAGCTACGAATAGTCGGGAGGACGATGCCGGATTTCGCCTACGTTGCAGTCGGGCCTGATGGCGAGCGGATCGAGGGCACCGCCTCGGCATCCAACGAGGACGCGCTGGCAAAATTGCTGCGGTCTCAGGACCGGTTCCTCGTCGAAGCCAACCCGGCCAAGTCCGACATCATCGATCTGTCGCAGATTCGGGTGCTCGAGCGCCTGACCCGGCGCGACGTCATCTTCTTCACCACCCAGCTGTCGACCATCGTTTCGAGCGGCGTCAACATTGTCGATGGCCTGGTCGACGTCGAACTGCAGGCGTCCAAGTTTCTGCTCAAGCGCATCACGGCGAATGTCCGGAAGGACATCGAAAGCGGCCTGTCGCTCTCGGCCGCGCTCGAACGTCAGCCCCAGGCGTTCGACGAACTCTACGTCAACATCATTCGCGCCGGGGAAGCCACCGGCCGGGTCGATCGCGCGCTCGACGACCTGGTGAAGCAGTTGGAATGGCAGGACAACCTGGCGGCACGCATCCGCGAGGCCACGACATACCCGCTGATTATCGTCGGCCTGTTGTCGGTGCTGCTCACGGTGCTCGTGGTGTTTACGATTCCGCAGTTCGCCAAGGTCTATTCGCAAATCAACAGCAGGCTCGAGCTGCCGCTGGCCACACGCCTCGTGCAGGGTGTCGCTCTCGGCATCGGATCCAACTGGTATGTCATCGTCGCCGCCATCGCGGTGGCGTATCTCTGGTACCAGTCGCGGGTCCAGACACCCGAAGGCGCCATCTGGATGGCTCGGACCGTGCTGCGCATACCGGTGTTCGGCGATGCGGTGCGCAAGATCGCGTTTTCGCGATTCGCACACTACTTCGGCACACTGCACGAAGCGGGGCTCGAGGTCGTGCCGACGCTGGCGCTCATGGAGCGCGTGATCGGCAATCCGTACCTGTCCCATCGGTTCAAGTTCGCCGTCAATCGCGTGCTCGCGGGCGATTCGCTTTCGCGCGCGCTCGCCTCGGTTGGCGAATTTCCGCCCGTCGTCATCCAGATGCTCTCGCTGGGCGAGAAGACGGGCGAGATGGCCAAGTCCCTGGAACAGGTCAGGACGTACTACGATCGCGAGGTTGATGCCTCCGTCAAGCGTGCGTTGACCCTGTTCGGCCCGATCGCGCTGATGGGCCTGGCCACGATTTTCGTGCTGATCGCGGTGGCGTTCTACCTGCCGATGTTCAATCTGGCAAAGGCCATCAAACCATGAAGAGACTTGCGCATCGCCCCGGCGGTTTCACGCTGATCGAGATGGTCATCATCGTGGCCGTGCTGGCCATTCTGGCGGCCGCGATCACCCCGATGGTCCTGCAGCAGCTGGTCGATGCCAAAGTCGCCGCCTCCAAGTCGAGCGCCAAAACGCTCTACGAGGCCATGGCGGGCCGGAGCGACGAGAAGGGCGTGTACGGGTTTCTTGGCGACATGGGTCGCCTGCCCGTCAACCCCGACGAATTGGTCAAGCCGCCTGCCGGCGCTCCCCTCTACGACGCGACGAAGTCCTTCCGCGGTGTCGGCCTGGGCTGGAAGGGCCCATACGTGGCGGTTGGGGAAACCAAAGAGGGATTCCTGCTTGACGGATGGGGGCACGCGTTTCAGGTTTTCCCGTCCGGACAGGTCCGCAGCGCGGGCCCCGATGGGGCGTATGGGAACGACGATGACGTGGTCTACCCGCCCGAGCCACCCAAGCTTGGCAGCCGCGTGATGGTGACGGTGAAGCGAGAAGACGCCACTGGCCAGGGCTCGACGCTCGATCCGGTCGGTTACGAGGTCCGTCTCTACTACTCAAACAACGGCCAGGAGGCGTTCTTGACGGCAACCAAGGCGCCGTTTGCCTTCGAGAACGTTCATCCCGGGCTGCACGCGATTGCGGTCGTGCGTACGAGCGGCGGCCTGGTGGTGGCGCAGGACACGATCGAGGTCCCGGTCAACAGCACGAAACTGGTCGAGCTGTTCTTTCGACCGTAGCGAGCGAAATTCGGGCCGGCTCATTTCGCTACCTGCGGCCGTCGCGCCGAAGCGGCCGCACGTAGTGGGTCAGTTTGCGCGGCGTCCCCGCTCACGCTCGCCGACAAAACGATCCTTTCGGGGCTCGTAGCTGTCCTGACGCTTCGGGGGCCCCCATCCCCGGCAGCGTGACTTTGGCCCTTACGGCTCGTTTTGTGAACTGACGCTCAACGGCTCGGTTCGAGGGGGCGCCTCGCAATCTGACCCACTACCCGGCCGCAGACCGCGAAGGCGGACCGCCACCGATTGCAGGCCTCCGTGTTACACTTTCCCGTTATCGCCGGGAACCGTCAGGCCGGCGACCCCGTATCTCCCTAGAGAGGAATCGTCGGAC
>Ga0334722_10001463_pt1 | contig 29411 bp, 24 predicted proteins | sample C3_bottom_MG_FD_207210 | JGI IMG/M metagenome (GOLD analysis project Ga0334722, IMG submission 207210) | Sediment microbial communities from Yellowstone Lake, YNP, Wyoming, USA - C3_bottom | ecosystem: Environmental > Aquatic > Freshwater > Lake > Sediment | place: USA: Wyoming | collected... | reverse complement strand
AGATTGGCCCCCCGACCTCAAAGTCTGCGGCTACCGTGCAGTCAGCGGTAATCAATCCTGTGGTGTAGGTGTTATCGGTCAGAGTACCGTTACAGCCTGTCACCGAGGCAATGCGGTACCCGATATTTGGCGTTACGGTGAAGGATATTGTTCTGTTGTACTTCACATTTTGCGGCGTTGCAGGGCTGATGCTGCCGTTGGCCCCTGCTGAGGGAGTTACAACAGAATACTCGTTGCAATACCCGATGCCGATGGTCCCGTTATTATAGTGTTGCAGAATTTCAGTATCTGGCAGAGCCTTATTGTACAGGGCCAACGCGTCTAGAACTCCGGTAAAGTGATAGCCCTCATTGAAATTAATCCAGCCAATGTTCAGTGGAACCGTTGCATTAAAACCGCTCGTGTAAGACGTCCGGACAGAGTTTTCTCTCTTCCCGTCCACATATATGACCAGTGCATCTGTTCCCGCATCTCTCACCGCGGCGACGTGGTGCCAGGTATCATCCGCAATATTGCTTATTCCGGTCACATCACTGCTGACGCCGCCAGTGTCCCGCAGGAAAATCTCCATGCTGCCATCAGTGCAGGCTACGTACCAGTGAAGAGGAGCCAAGCCGTCATTCCTTCCGGCTATAACCTGTGTCCCTGAACAGCCGGCAGTCTTCAGCCAGAATTCCACAGAGAAGCTGTCATTAACTCCCCAGTTCGCCGTATCGCCGTCTGCGTTAAGCTGAGTGTTCGAATCAAACTGCTGTGCGCCGCCGATAATCCCGGTTGCCGCAGCAGGGCAATTGGTAGTACAGGCGGCAGCGCTGAATCCAAAGACATCCTCATAGGACTGCCCTGCTAATTCGTCGAACTTCCAGTAATGCGTCATCATCTCTGATGAGCATGTCCACGGCTTAACCACCTGTATCGTAAAGTTTTGCGTATTTTCCCCCTTTGAATTGATGGCTTTGACCGAGACATCGACGTTGCCAGTATTGGCAGGCATCCATGAAATCAGGCCGGTGCTGGAATTAATCGTCATGAGAGACGGCGGAGATACCAGGCTAAATGTGGGGGCAGGAAATCCCGTGGCTGCCACATCGTAGAAATATGGCCAGCCGATATACGCTGCTGTATTTGCAGATGAGACGATAAGAGGGGCAGTTTCCCCACATAAAGGCAATATTTCGGTTAATGCCGCCTTCCAGACGTCTGACATTTTGTTATAACCTGCGGCATTCGGGTGGAGCGTACTCGCCAAATCCGTGGCATAGTTCAGGGCATGTTCCTGGTCGACAATGATAATCCGGTCGCCGGCTGTAATGCGGGCCTTTGCCATCGCTTCCACCGCATCATTGAATGCCGTTGTCGCAAGGATCTTATCTGTACCATCATTGCGATTTATGATACGGGCAAGGATGACCACGATGTTTCCACTGATCAGGTCAATGTTGTCAAGTATTTCAGCTACATCGTTGACATTCTGCGTCCCGTCTGATATGTCATTCGTGCCGATATGCAGCAGTACAACGTCAGCAGGGTTTGCCGTCAACAACTGTTGCACATAGGGAGCGATTCCCCCGCCATACGCCCTTGGCAACTTGGCTCCCCAACCGCCGTGACCCTCATGATCAATGTCAAATAATGCAATGTTTCCATCATGCTGGCTTCCGACAAAATCAAACGAATATCCGGAGCTAAGGAGGGCCTGATAAAGAGGTTGCCGGTAACCCGTTACCAGCAACGGATCATCCGGCGGTTCGCCGTACGTGATCGAGTCCCCCAGCGGCATTATCCTGGCAGGATTTACACAGCTGCAGTAGCCCCAGCCTAACCCTATAGAGCCATCAAAGTAATGTTGTCTGATCTCATTTTCGGATAATACCCTGTTGTACAGTGAGACCTCATCCAGCGTCCCGGTAAAGTGATAACCGACAGGCAGATTTATCCAGCCGATATTCAATGGCGCTGAAGAACTGAACCCACCGCTGAAAGTCGTAACCACCGCCTGCTCGATAGCCCCGTCCACATAGACCCGCAACTCATTGCTACCGGTGTCTCTCACTGCCACAATATGGTGCCACTTGCCGTCCGCTATGATTGTTGTCCCACTGGCCTCACTGATCTTCCCGTCGGAATCGGTAAAACGTACTTCAATATTGTCGTTTGTGCATGCCACATACCAGAACACGGGGGTCCCCCCATCATTCCTCCCCATGATCACCTGGGTTGTAGTGCATGAACCATTCTTCTCCCAAAATTCTATCGAAAAACTGTCGTTCAGGCCCCAGTTAAAGGTATTGTCATCTACCACACTGAGCCGGCTGTCGGCACTGAATTGCTGTGCACCACCGATAATACCGGCGGCTGCAGTTGGACAATTCGTACATTCAGCGGCATTAGCTCCATAGAAGTCTGCGTACGGAGAGCTGTTGCCATCCAACTTCCAGTAATGACTGATGCCGGAAGGACAGCCCTCTGTCTGAGCCAGCGCTCCTGACGGATAGTTGAATAAACACATCAATACAATAAAGAACACAATCAATCCGAGTACCCGCTGGTTTTTCATGGCCGTTTCCTTTCCTGATCTGTTTGTCGGTTAATAGATAGATACGTTGATTTCATGGTGAAGTAATGTCCGCCGCTTTACGATCCCATATTTCGATATTTTGAGCCTGCCTTTCGTCCTGTGCCAATACTTGACGTATGACACTTATGTATTCCTCTGAAAATCTCTCCCGGGTGTGATGCGCCCTGGCAAATTCCCATGCTTTCCGACTCATCAGCCTGAGGTTTTCAATCGGAAGAGAAGAAATAAACTGTATGTTTTTTTTGATTTCATTTATGGAACAGTTATTGAGAATAATGCCAAAACTTTCATCCACGTTGACGCTGGTTTCATAACTTACTATAGGTATCAACCCTGCATGCATACAATTTATTACGCTGCCCGCTGCACTTTCCGAGCAGGATGGATATATAGTGCCAATACATTTATTTAATATTTCAATCGCCTCAGGCCCTTTGATATCAACCCACCCAATGGTATGGATATTCGGCGTTTGATAAAGCTCTTTATAATAGGCTGCCTCAAAATCTTTCTCTGTTGGTTTGCGGTAATCCGTTGAATCTAATTCTTTTTCGATATCCTCTTTTTTAGTTATCGGACCACATATATACAGATGATAATCGGGAAGTTCGGCAAAAGTCTCCAGGACCAGGTCAAGTCCCTTATGAATCAGACCTTTACCGCCAAACCACACAAAGTTTTTCCTGCAGTTTTCAACATACTTATTTTCCGGCCAGGGATACGTATATTGCGTTCCGATGGGAATCCGAAATACTTTTTTACTTGAATAGCTGCTTGAACAGCTATATGAATCTGACGTGAACGGACCCCCCTTTAATATGAGAACATCAGTATATTCCGCGGAGGAATTGGGCGGCAGAAGTCTCGGCGGCTTTGAAACAATTCCCTTTCTGCGCTGGAATGACAGATGTCTCTGATATTCGCCCGTATTATGGGATAACCAGTGGGCAAAGGAAGGCTGATATATCTTCGTGCAGTCATCATCAAGCAGGGGAGCTATTCTTTCCATATTTGAGAGGACGTCAAGGAAGACATGATATTTTTTTTGCGGAATGAATTTGGTGTTGTTATAGTTGATAACATCAACATTATATCCCAGTGCCCGGAATGTCAGGGCTATCTGGTAGCATTCCCAATCACATGAATGGCTCTCGTCAAAGGATTCACCCTGCTTTGGGAAAAAGGGGCTGATAGTATAGGATAAAAGAGCATTGCCATTATATTTTTTTTCGGTTTGCAACGCTACAACTTCATTTACCTGAACAGGCGGGTTATAGCGCGATATTTCAATCCCCAGTCTCCTTGTCAGCCGTTTAATTATTGTTTTCATTTTTCCGTTTCTCCAGGATATTCCCAACAATCTTTCTGTATTGTTCTGAAAACATCTCTCGGGTGTAGTGCTGTCGGGCAAATTCCCATGTCTTCCTGGACATGCGTTGAAGTTTCTCAGCGGGAAGACTGGAAAGCATTCCAACACAGTTCTTAATCTCATCGATGGAACACTCCTTTAAGAGCAGCCCAAAATCATCAACCTCCACGTCTGATTCGTAACTAATAATCGGTATCAGACCGCCATGCATACAGGTTAACACTGATCCTGCCTGGCTTTCGGAGCACGAGGGAAAGATGAGACCAACGCATTTTTCCATGATCTCAATAAATGCGGGACTGCTGATATCGACCCATCCAATGGTATGAATATTGACCGTTTGATAAAGCTCCTTATCATAGGCTTTTTGAAAATCTTCTTCCTGGTGTATCGGCCCACAAACATACAGATGACAATTCGGCATCTCCGCGAAGGCTTCCAGAACCAGATCCAGCCCCTTATGCACCAACCCGCTGCTTCCAAGCCACAGGAAGCTGTTTCTGCAAACCTCAAAATCTCTATTTTGCAGCCACGGGTAGACAACACTCGTTAAAACAGGTATTCGGAAGAGGGGCTTTTGTGCATATCGGTATGTGTCCATAGCAAAGCTGTTTCCGTCAATAATTGCATAGTCAGCATGCTCAATCGCCATATTGCTATCCACTGTTTTCATTCCTTTCAGTGTTACTCCCCTTCTCTGCTGCAATCTCAGACCACGGCTCAATGACGCCCAGTTATGGAACAGCCAATGGGCAGTATCAAGCTGAACCACTTTTATGCAGTCATCATTCAAGCGTTTCCCTATCTTTTCAAAGTTGGTCCGAAAAGAAATAAAAAAATCGTATCTTTTTTGGGGAATGAATCCGCCATTCAGGTAATCAATTACATCGATGCTATAGCCGAGGTCAAGGAATATCCTGGCTATCTCCAGGGATGTAGCATAATGGGAATGGGAAACCGGAACGGGCTCTCCTTCCTTCAACAGAAAAGGAGAAAGCCAGAGGGCGAGGAGGGCAGAGCCCTGCCCCTTACTCTCCGGCTCCAGCGATACGACCGTCGCAGCGCAATCCGGGGCATATCGTGTCATCTCGACGCCGAGCATCCTGAATATTCTTTTTATGCTTTTTTTGATCATGCCTCTTTGTAGCTGTTCTTTGTCAACTTCGCTACGATTTTTCCGACCAATCCAGTTGAAAGGAGTTGGCTCCTGACCTGGTCTTCTGTCCCCGGTTTCGAAGGAAGCCAGACCTTGATCACATTTATGGGAATGGCGCAGCGAAACTCTGCAGGCTGGTTCGGAGTTTTCTCGCTGATAAAAGATTCTTCAGACTGCCATTGCCAGTCATCATACCAGGTCCAGCAATGGTTCCTTGCATAGAGACTTTTTACCGTGTGGGCCAATTCGATATTCGTCTTCACGGTCACATGCTCCAGGTCAGTTTTATTCATATAATCCATCATAAGCCTGAAAGATTTATTGCTGGCATAATTTGAAAACCACACCTTAAACCGCATTGATTCCTGCAGATCACTGATCACCCGATAAACCTGAATGTGTTCATCACTCCCGTATTCGCCCCAGGGGTTATGGGTAAAAACATTCGAACATCCCTCCAGCCTCGTCTGTAGATGGTCTCTCAACCGGTGGTAATTTTCCCGGTATGTTTTATCAGGATATTTTCTGTCGGCTATCTTTATGCCATAGGGAGTCAACACGGGATTGTTCCAATCCACTCCATAGAATGTCCCGGCCTCATCCAGCCCCAGACACGCAATATTTTTCAGCGGATGTTCCGCCAGGCTTCGTTGCCTGCCCAACTGCGTTTCCCGCTTAGACTCCACCCCCAGGAAACAGATCACGATCTTGTTAACCTTGTCTAATACGGAGCTGCACCACAACACCTCATCATCGGGATGTGCTGAAACCAATATTGATTTATTGAAGATGTCCTTCATGTGGCTTTCCACGTTAAAGGCTGCAGTCATATTGTTTGAGTCGATTTTGCCTGCTCGCTGTACTCCACTTCAGGAGCGGCCTGACCGCCGATGTCATAATTCCCATATAATTACCCCTGGCAGAATCGCCTTCACAGCTGTCCACAACATCAAAGACGACAACGTCGGGTACGTTGACATGCAATATTCTTGGTTCCACCGTGATAATGGCTGCATATACGATCATCTTGCCTTCTGACAGCAGATTGCCGGGAATCCATGCGGTTGTGGCATACCGGCCCACGGGGCGTGGGCACTGCCGCCATTCCGGGTCGCTATCGAGAACCTCAAAACAAAAAACTCCTTCATCATTGAGAAAAGTATAATAGGGTACAAGGACATACCCTGCCTGAAGAACCTCATACTCCATCTCGACGCCGACCGGTTTTCGAATATCAACGACCTCTGCAACCATATCGTCCTCTGTTTTTACTTTTACCGATAGCAGCCGAACAACCTCGTTTCCGGGTGCCTTGGATATGTCGGGCCATATTTTCTGTGCCGTTGTGTCGCGCCCGGCACTCAAATACGCACTGACAACATGTTGGGCCGGCCCATCCAGCAACACACGGCCCTCGGTAAGCAAAATGGCCCTTTCGCAGAGTCTTTTTATTGCGTACATATTATGTGAAACAAAAAGCACTGTCCTGCCCTCTTTTGCGACAGCACTCATCTTTTCCTGGCATTTTTTCTGAAAGCTTGCGTCTCCGACTGCCAAGACTTCGTCGACGATAAGAATCTCCGGCTCCAAATGCGCGGCCACGGCAAAGGCCAGCCGCAGATACATACCGCTCGAATAGTGTTTTACCGGTGTATCCACAAATCTTTCAACTTCGGAAAATGCCACAATTTCATCGAATTTCCTGTTGATCTCTGCTCGTTTCATCCCGAGTATTGCACCGTTAAGATAAATGTTTTCTCTCCCTGTCAACTCAGGATGAAAACCAGTCCCTACCTCTAACAGCGACCCGACACGCCCCCGTATTTCAGCAAGACCTTCAGTCGGATCGGTGATCCGGGAGAGGATCTTCAGCAGAGTGCTTTTACCGGCGCCATTGCTCCCGATAAACCCGACAACCTCACCCTTCCTGATTTCAAAGGAGACGTCCTTCAATGCCCATATTATTTCATCCGGCTCCGCGTCTACCGCCGCCTGTCCCCGCAACAGGCTGGCAGCGCGACGAAACGGCCCGGTAAAGGTATCTGCTATAGTGTCCCGGAGAGTCTGATAGGCCCTTTTCTTTCTGCCTATGCGGTACAGTTTGCTGATCCCGTCAACAATTATTGCGTTATCGTTCATACAGTCGCCTATACAATATCCGCAAAGGTTCTTTCCATCCGCCGGAAATGCCGTGCCCCGGTTACCAGCAGCACGAGCGCGATGAGGGACGAGACAAGAATTACCGGGCCAGGAGCCGTATTGACGCCCAGGAGTGCCCAGCGAAATCCTTCAACAACACCGACCATCGGATTGATACCATAGAGGGTCCTCCAGGGCTCTGAAAGCAGACTGCTGGGGTATGCCACTGGTGTCGCAAAGAGCCAGAACTGGACTATGAACGGGATGATATGCTGTACGTCCCTGAACTGGACATTCAGGGCTGATAACCACAGGGACACACCAAGTGATGTAGTCAGAGCAAGCACCAGCAGCAGCGGCAGCCATACGATATTAGCCGTGAGCGTAATATTGTAATGAAACATCATTCCGATGAGGACCATAAGGGCCAGTGCAAAATCAATGATGCCTGACAGTATGGAGGCGATCGGTATGCACAGTCTTGGAAAATATACCTTACTGATAAGATTGGAACTGCCCACAATGCTGGTTGACGCCTTCCCCAGTCCGTTTGCAAAGAATGTCCAGGGCACGAGGGCAGCATAACTGAAGAGGGGATAAGGGATCCCGTCTGAAGGCATCTTGGCGAGGCGCCCGAAGAAGATACTGAAGACTACCATCGTAAAAAATGGTTGAATAATAGCCCAGGCAGCACCCAGAACCGTCTGCTTGTACCGCACCTTAATGTCACGCCAGATGAGGAAATAAATCAGTTCCCGGTATTCCCACAGACTCTTCAGATTCAGGGCAACCCGTCCGTGGGAAGGCTGGATCCTGATGAGCGGTGTATCCACCGCGTAATCCAGAGTCTGTTCAGTATTATATTTCACGATTTTTTTTCACCTCTCTCATGCGTTTCGATCCCACTGCGCACAAACCCTGATTTTCTTCACGTGCCGCAGTATCAAGCCCTCTTCTGTACCAGTCAATGGTTTGCGCCAGGCCGTTTTCCAGTGATGTCACCGGTCTCCAGTAAATGGAATCAAACGTCCCTGACGTATCGGCTGCTCTCACCTGTTCCATTGGCCTGTCGGGAAGAGCTCCGAATAACGGCTGGATCCCGGGGTTGACCATCTTGACCATATGATTTACCACGGTACGTATCGGGACAAGGGTCCCGGACCCGAGGTCTATGGTCTTGCCCTCAATATCCGGTGAATCCGCCATCGCAATCAGTCCATCGACGGCATCTTCAACATATATCCAGTCTACTTCCCGCTGTCCGCTGGCCAGTTTCGGCGCATTCCCCTGCAGCAGCGACAGGGCCACATAGGGCACAAGCTTGCTGAGGTCCTGCTGCCCCGGACCATAAACCATAAAGAGTCGTGCGATGACAACAGGGGTCTTGTACAGGGCATAAAACATCCGTGCGTAGGCGCTGCATGCCCACTTGGCTGCGGCATAAGGCGAGCTGGGGACAACTTCGGAATCATTCGGCCCGGCTTCCTCCAGAGAGCCGGCCAGAATTATTCTTCGGCAGCCCATTTCAGCAGCAACCGTCAAGACATTTACCGCTGCGCAGAGGTTGCTGTTGAACATACTCAAGACCAATTCCAGATCCCGTGCCCCGGCTACGTGGCTTGCCAGATGAAATATCGTGTCGGGTCTGACTGCCGTCAGAATATTCCTGACAGCCCCGACATCCGAAAGGTCCCCCTGCCACCAACGCAGTCGCGTATCCGCGCTCGTATATTTCTTCCTGGAGACGGCGTGCACTTCTGCATTTTCCTTCAGAAGACACCGGCATAAATGAGAGCCGATAAATCCGCTCGCGCCGGTAACGAGCATTCGCTTCCCGGATAAATTCAGTGACGTGGTCATAGCGCAGTCCAGAACATGCACCGCATCATTTCTCCTGCAGATTCTCGGTAAGCAGATCATGCCTGACCAGAATATCTGATACTTCTTTTAGCATGCCGATTTCAATCCCGGATCTGCCGGAGATATCCAGCAGGGTATTGCTCCCGTCAGACAGGTTCAGGACCCAGAGCATGGCCAGCTCCCTCGCGCGTGAATCCGTCTGGCCTCCAATCGTCTTATATAAGCCCCTTCTGCCGAGCTGCGGCTCGCATTTAGGGTTTTTGCTTTTATATCTCCGGTTGCTCTCCAGGACATCCAGCACCGAAACATACTGAGCCAATGACTCTCTGAGCGATTCAGGACAAACGAAATCGAGATTGTCGGCTGAAGTATGATATTCAGGATAACGGCCGTGGGGCGTCCTCATGAGACAGCCTACGGGTAGATCAATCCCCGGAGAGCAGTACTGACGCTCATCATAGCCAAAGGGGATAAACTCCTGAACTTCATAAGCCTGTCCGGAAGTCTTGAGGACATGGATGACCGCCCTGTCAATCTCGGCGTCCCCCTGTCGGCTTTTCTTGTACGTAAACTTTCCGGTGTCTCCAAGGCATGCGGCAACCAGGCCGTGCCTGATCCCGGACAGCTTATCTTCATTCAGAGACAGCCACGTAATAGAGCCGATCGTCCCGGGGATGAAAAGAAAGCGGTATGAATACCGGTGGGTCCGCTCCGCGATCTTCTTTGCGAGATAAACAGCCAGAACAATACCCGAGAGATTATCATTGCACAAGGACGGATGACAGATATGTGTTGAAATTAATATCTCCTGCCGAGTTTCACCCGGGATGAGATACTCTCCATAGGTGAGATGTCCGCTCTCGAGCGACGAATCAATGACGACTTCGTAGTCATCTTCCTCTAGTCCGGTATACTGGGTATGACTAATACAGAAACCCCAGTTCTCCGAGTAGTATGAAGTCCGGTACGGGATCCAGTCCGGATGAACGGGATCGGTAAACAGATGCTCCTTCAGCTCGGACAGGGAAAGTTTCATCGAAACTGGGGTGCTGTAGCCGACAACATGCAGATTGTTTTCCGTAAAATCGATAACCTTTTCACCGGCTGAATTCTTCACATAGGCGTTTCTGATATTCCATTCGTTCGGGACCGTCCAGTCGAAGACTTTTGTCCCCGAAGGCACCTCGTGGACCGACAGCGGGATATGCTGCCTGAGGACCGACAGGGTCGCCCTCACGCCATTCCCGGTTATACTCCGCGTGATGGGAAACAGTGTCGAGATCAATTCGTGCATCTCTTTTCCGATGTCAGTCATTTCCGTCTTCCCCTGTATTCCCGGCTCATGCCTATCGACCGAAATCCGGATAGCCCCGGTCTTTTTCAGAGATGATGGCCACCTTCTCCGGCCAGAGGATCCCGAATGCCGGGTCGTCCCATCTGACACCCCTGGCATATTCGGGCATATGGAATTCCGACATTTGGTAGATGACCTCGGTATCATTGCTCAGTGTCAGAAAGCCATGGGCAAGCCCTTCAGGAATATAGAGCATCTTCCTGTTTTCATCCGTCAGCTCTTCTGAAACCCACTGTTTGAAGGTCTCTGACCCTTCCCTCAGATCGATGATAACGTCCCAGATCGCGCCTCTGGTGCATCTGACCAGCTTGGCCTCTTCGTGCGGGGCTGCCTGGTAATGCATCCCCCGGAGAACTCCTTTTTTTGGACTGACAGACGTATTACACTGGACAAATGCCGAATTCAGGCCCATGGCAGAAAATTCCTTCTGGCAGAATGTGCGGGCAAAAAAACCCCGGTCATCCTCGAACTTCTCCAGTTCTATGCGGTAGGCACCCTTTAGTCTTGTCTGCCTGAATATCACGAATGCACCTTCACTTCGGGTACGAACACCACAAATTTCCCGCCCCATTCCCGTATATGGGACATCTGCCCCATGATCTCCTCCTTCAGATTCCAGGGAAGGATCAGGAGATAATCGGGCCGTGTCTCACTAATGCGCTCAGGCCCATAAATGGGAATATGGACACCCGGCAGATAGTGGTCCTGCTTGTGGGGACTCCTGTCAACGGTATAATCGATGAAGTCAGAGCGGATACCGCAATAATTCAGCAGGGTATTCCCCTTGGCCGGTGCGCCGTAACCCACGACTGTTTTCCCCTGCCGCTTGGCATCGATGAGAAATGCCAGGACGTTCCTCTTCGTCTCCCTCACCCTTTCGGCAAAGGAGAGATAGTGATCCATGCTCGTGAAACCACTGCCCTTCTCCCTGCTTATCAGACCGGCGACCCTGCCTTCTACCGGCCTGCTCCCGTCCTCCGTATGCCGGGCATAGATGCGCAGAGACCCCCCATGGGTTGAAAGCTCTTCGACGTCAAATATGGTGAGGCCGTGACTGAGAAATATTTTCTCTACCGTGGTAAAGGAGAAATATGAATAATGCTCATGGTAGATCGTATCAAACTGGGTTTCGTCCATCAGGCGCATTAGATGGGGGAATTCCATAGTGATTATGCCGTTGGTCTCCAGAATAATCTTCATGCCCCGTATAAAATCATTCAGGTCAGGCACATGGGCAAGGACATTGTTTCCGATCAGAAGGTCGGCGCGCTTCCCCTCTGCTGCCAATTTCCGTGCCAGCCCCGTCCCGAAAAATACCACCAGGGTCGGTATTCCGGCCGCCTCAGCGGCCTTCGCAACATTCTGTGCAGGCTCAATACCTAAAATAGGGACGTTCCTTTCCCTGAAATACTGAAGGAGATAGCCATCATTGCTCGCGATCTCGACAACACGGCTTTTTGAATCAAAGCCAAAACGCTCTATCATCATCCGGACGTATGAGCTCGCGTGATTGAGCCAACTCTCGGAATAGGATGAGAAATACGCATAGTCGCTGAATATTTCCGAGGGAGACTGCCATAACGGAAGCTGCACCAGGTAGCAGTTCGCGCACACCTGGACATGAAGAGGATAGAAGGGCTCCATCTGAAGCAGTTGCTGGTTATTGAGATACGAATTTGCCAGAGGCGATGCCCCCAGATCTACAAAAGTATGTTCCAGGGAGGACCCGCAAAAACGGCACATGTTTCCCGTGTTCATAATTTCTTATACCTCCGTTCAGTAGTAGACTTCAGGCCCCGATGCCTGCGGATACCGGCGGTGACAATGGCTCTGCTGCCTGGTCAGTCCATTCAAGGCTCTCATTCAACAGCCCGCTGCCGGTCAAATGGGTGAGGACCTTCAGTCGCATATAGCGCGAGTTGCGGAAATCACTGTCATTGAATTTCATGATATCGATCCCGGCCTTAAGTTCCTCAATTGTGGAGAGCAGATCAGCTTCAGGCTGATAATCAGGGGCCAGTTTTTTGAAAAGATCGAAACTGACTTTATAGGACCTCTTGTCAGGTTGCGCGTCCCTGTTTATCGAGATATCCACGCCCGGAATGACCTTTGCGACTGCCGCGGCCAAATCTTTGACCTGATAATTCCAGGCATCGCTTCCAATATTAACCGCAAGGAAATCTCCACCGTCGGTATGGTCTCTTCGTATTGCCCATTCGATGGCCCGAGCCATATCCTTCACATTTATCAGCGGTCTCCAGGGGGTGCCATCGCTCAGGATCGTGATTTTATTCGAGACAGCCGCCCCCGCCACGAAATCGTTCAATACCAGGTCCAGGCGCAGTCTATCACTCATGCCGCAGGCCGTTGAAAATCTCAGACTTGTTACTTTAAAGTTTTCGTCCGCCAGTTTTTCAATGCCCTGTTCAGTGAGGACCTTTGATTTTGCATAGGCAGTAAGGGGGTTCAGCGTGGACTTTTCCGTTTTCGCACCGTCCTCGGCAAAGCCGTACATGCTGCAGCTTGAGGCATAGACAAATGATTGCACCCCCGCAGCCTTTGCCTTCCGGGCAAAGGCTACACTCGCATGATAATTGATATCATAGGTAATCTTTTCAAAGGTATTCCCCATGGGATCGTTGGATATTGCTGCGAGGTGTACAACAGAATCAACCCCTTTAAGGATAGCAGGGTCCAGCTTTCTTATATCGGCAAAATACTGCATATCGACTCTGCATTCAGGAAACATATCATTGCTGGTAAGACAATGCGCGAAATAACCGATATCGACGCCGATCAATGTAGCGGCAGCACAGGTCCTGCGGAGATGTTTTACCAGGCAGGGCCCTATATAACCCATGTTACCGGTTATCAATATTTTCATTGTCTGCTCCTCCTCATGATACATGGTTCGCTGTTACCCCGGGTCTCGACCATAGATGCCTCACCACATCTTCCACGGCGCCTTACCCGTGTTCCACAATTCTTCCAGAAAGTTTTTTTCCTTTAAGGTGTCCATACAGGACCAGAATCCGAAATGCCGGTATCCCATCAGTTGACCGTCACGCGCAAGACCTTCCACCGGGTCCCGTTCCCAGATAGTATCATCGTCTCCTATGTAATCAATAACCCTTGGGTCGAGAATGAAGTAGCCGCCATTAATCCAGCCCTCGGCAGATTCAGCCTTTTCATAAAATTGAGTGACCTGATCTCCCTGAAAGGCGATCCGGCCAAAACGCGCCGGGGACCGCACCGTCGTCACCGTCGCAAGCTTTCCATGGGAACGGTGATAGGAAATCAACTCATTCATGTTGATATCGGCTACTCCGTCACCGTACGTGAACATAAAGAAATCTTCATTTTCGACCCATGACCTGAGCCGTTTCAGGCGTCCTCCTGTCTGCGTTCCAAGTCCCGTATCAACGACATGGATCTTCCATTTCGGCTGGTTGCCGTCATGAATAATGGTTTCTCCTGTTGCAAGGTCGACCGTAATATCGTTGTTGATAGCATAGAAGTTCAGAAAATATTTCTTGACCACCTCAGCCTTATAGCCCGCTGCGATAATAAATTCGGTTACACCGTGAACCGCATAACTGTTCATGATATGCCACAGAATCGGCTTGCCGCCGATTTCCACCATCGGTTTCGGCCTCGATACGGTTTCCTCCAACAGCCTCGTGCCATAACCACCGGCAAGTATTACCGCTTTCATGAGGATCTTCCTTTCTCCCTGATAGTTGTTAAGAGGATTTTCAATCTGGTTTATCCGGGGGTTTCTGCAATGCTCCGCCTGCTCGGTTACATCCCGGGTAACCTGCAGCAGTTTACGGCCAACTCTTTCACGGCATTGCTTCAGAAACTCACAAAAGATACTACAAATAATGTGCCAGAAGATATCGGCTTAATAACGGCAGGTTGTGGTGTAACTGCTCTGTTTTCCTGAATAATAGTGTATCGTATCGTTACAGCATTCGGCGGGATTTTGTTGCGAATGGATACAGGTGACGGGCTTGGGGAAGACGGGGCGGTCGGACACATAATCCTGATGTTTCACTCACGACGTGCCCTGCCGCGCAGGCATCCCGACCTGCGCGCGAAAGGGGCTGAAATACCCCGGCGAGAACTTTCAAAAAAGCCGGTTAAAAAGGTTCTGAGTTCAGAAACATCCAGACATGCTGATTCAGATAAAAAGGACATTTTTGATGGTCGTGCTGCCGGCAATAGACACGAAGTTCGAAATGGCTGGGGATATATGCCTCGGAGTCCGCATGGCAGCTTGCCCCCGTACTGTCCAGAAAGGGGCAGCATGCCGTTTTCTTTTTTTTCATCTGATCACCTCCTGCGACAATAAACATGGGTTAAGAACATGCAATACACCTGTCGGCACGCTAGTCTCCATGGATGACTGCATCGACTGCCCGGGCTAATTCCTGCATGGTGTACGGTTTCGCGACAGCCGCTTTGAACCCATACGTGCCGAATCCGGTCATTACCGGATCATCATGATACCCGCTTGATACAATTGCCCTGATATCAGGGTCAATCCCGAGTAATCTCACCATGGCTTCACGTGCCCCGCTGCCTCCTGGAACCGTCAGGTCCAGGATGACGGCATCAAAGGGCTGTCCCCTTCTGTCAGCTTTCTCGTAGATCCTTACCGCTTCATCCCCGTCCACTGCAAATTCGAGATCATACCCGGCACGCATCAGGAAAGCACCCGCGATTCTCCTGATAGCTTCGGTATCATCCATGACCAGCACCCTTCCTGCCTCACCCCGCACCCCTTCGGACGTTTCATAAGTATCAGCATCATGCCCGGTCTCTTTCTTTCTTCCGAAACTTTCACCAAAAGAAACCTCCCTGTCCAGGGGTGAAGCATCCGCAATTGCGGTCAAACGACCTCCCAACTCACACGCACTCAGTGCTGCAGTTCCGGCCCTCTCAAGGAAGGTGGTGCTCTTTCGCTCCGGGGTCTCCAATTGCTCCGCCAGGTAAATATTGCCCAGGATAACCTGCAGGAGATTGTTTAAGTCATGGGCAATCCCCCTGGCACGTTCCCCGATTGCTTTACCGTGCGTTATGGCAAGGAGCTGCTCCCCTGCCGCCTTTTGCCTGGTAATATCCTGCATCTGAACAATATACAGGCACATGCCTGAAGACGGGATTATGACCGGGGAAACCAGCATATCAAGGCACATGACCCCGGACTTCTCCGTATTATAAAGACCGCTCGCCCGGTCCTGGTCAAAATCAACGGCCATTTGATACTGGACTGTTTCGGCATTGCGCAGTCTGTCCTTTGCTTCGTCCGGAATATCCGGTTCTACGAACAGATTGAAGGCACCCGCCTCAGCTATAGTGCGGAGTCCGAAGATTTCCAGACACGCCCGATTTGCATCAAGCAGTTTCCCGAAAGAATCACAGATCCCTATCCCGACTGGGGATTCTTCATAGATCCGTTTGATCAGCTCCCTGTTGTCCCACAACTGCCGCGGCTCCCCGCCCGTTTCCTCATGCGAGGTGAAGGACCTTCTCTCCGGGCCCGAATAAGTCCCTGCATAAGTCCCGCCCTTTCCTCTCAGTATACCTGCCTCCACCGTAACCCATCCTTCCGAAAAGCGGTAAAACATTTTTATCCTGTGGGCCGAAAGCAACTGCTCCAGAGTGATATCGGGGACAGAGTCCTCTGTATTGTCGTAATAGATAACCGGAATGCTCATGCCTGCCTCACGGTCAGAATGCCTCAGGATGCTCGGCTTCCCGAAGGCGTTTATAAAAGGCCTTCCGCGAAATCCCGAGCATCTTGGCGGTCTTCGACTTGTTTCCTCCGCATTTGTGGAGCGTTTCCCTGATCGCGTGGATTTCAAGCTCCTTGAGCGTCCTGGTCGATCCGTTCTGTACCGGCTGTTTTCTCATGGCAAGGATTTCTGCAGGCAATTCGCGGAAGCCGATCTGCCCTCCCCTCGCGAGCACAAACGCGCGTTCGATGATGTTCTTGAGCTGGCGAATGTTCCCGGGCCAGTTATAGAGCTGCAGCGTCTTCATCACCTCGTTCGAAAGCGTAACCACCCTCCCCTGCCGTGCACAGCATTCGCTGAGAAAGGCCGTTGCCAGAAGCAGTATATCGTCTTTTCTCCGCCTCAGCGGGGGTACGTGTATCTCGACCATGGCCAGGCGGGAATAGAGATCTTCCCTGAAGCGGCCTTTTTTTACTTCCGCAGCCAGGTCGCGGTTCGTGGCGGATATGAGCCTGAAGGCGACCTTGATCTTTCTGCTGCCCCCTATCCGTTCAATCTCCATAGTTTCGAGGACACTAAGCAGTCTCTCCTGGACCGGAAGCTCCAGTTCACTGATCTCGTCGAAAAAAATCACCCCGTTCGCCGCCTCTTCAAGCTTGCCGGTCCTTCGTGATACAGCACCGGCGTATGCCCCCTTCTCGCATCCGAAGAGTTCCACAGCAACAAGCTCCTTTGGTATGGCGGGGCAGTTGACGGTGACAAACGGCATGGTGCTTTTCACGCTCCTGTAGTGTAACGTCCGAGCGATAAGTTCTTTTCCTGTGCCGCTCTCGCCACTGATGAGGACCGTACTCATCGAATCCTTTACTGCGTCAATAGTTTCAAGGATCCGCCGCAGTTCAGGGGTATTGCCCACCATGGTATATCCATTGGTGTCGTTGGCGAGCCTGCTCTTCAGCAGGTCAATCTCCCTTTTCAGACGGTGTTTTTCGACTGCCCGCGCCAGAATGCCCTTCAGTTTTGAATAATCCGGAGGCTTCACAAAATAATAGAAGGCCCCCCGTGACATGGCGGCAACCGCAGACTCGATCGTGCCGCAGGCGGTAAGAAAAACGACCGGAATATCGGGTTTGGCCTCGCAGATATAATCAAAAAAGCGCAGCCCGTCGCTGCCAGGCACCTTGAGATCTGTAATGACCGCGTCAAGGTCTTCATTCTTGACTACCTTGCTGGCATAGTCTGCATTGTCCGAGGTAATGACTGCATAACCCTCCTCAGAAAGAATCGCAGAAAGGACACAGCTACCGGTCGGTTCATCGTCTACGATGAGTATTCGTCCCTTGCTGTTCGGGGTCATCGGGCTCACCTATACCTTCTTCGCATGGTTCTTGTGCTCAGGGGAGTGAAGACTCTTTCCCGTCCGGTTGTCGACCGGGGACGACTCTTCAGCCAAACCTTCCTCTGGATCAAACATCAGTCCGATTTTATAAAAATCCGTCGCCAGTCTGTTCACCCACCGTACGCGCCCTCCCCGATGACAAAGGGGCAGCATGCTTTTCACTATCGAAACCCGGTCATTCATGCGTATCGGCTGAAATACAAAAAGACTCATGCCGGTTTCACTTACGTCAATGGTCACACCCCTGTGCTGTTCAGACCTGGCCGCATCAGCGGTCACCAGTTCCACGACATTGGCGAGATCGAATCTGAAATATTCTCTTCTTTCCGAGCTTTCGGGGGACATAGCATTGCCTTTCTCTCCATCGGAACAGCATGGACACTGACGGAGACTTTGTGACTTTCGTATTTTATGTTGAATACACCCTGGATCTGCGGGCCAAGTCTGAGGATGACGATCTTAACGGTCTGTTTTCCTGTATCATACTCCCCTGCTCGAGGAATCCGGACAGCAGCATGCCCATTTCACTTATGGACGAATGAACCTCCCTTTTTTCCAGACACAACAGGGTTCTACATTTCCCCTGACTGCATAATTACTGCAGCAATCCCTTCGGCGGCCGGGACATCGGGGAACCCGCCCCTGAAACTCGGCAGGATGTCCCGCATCTTCGGAACAATATCTTCAGCGGCATAACTGAGGACAATCTGCTCCAGATCAGCCAGGTGCCCATGGAGTACAGCAGAGGAGGGGACACTGGGCAGAGCAGTCATGAGTTTTCTATGGCTTGTCGGAATCATTATTTCCGTCTCATCAAAGAGATCTTCATAGAGCTTTTCTCCCGGCCTCAATCCGGTATATTTGATTTTGATCTCTTTATGCGGTATGAACCCTGAAAGCCTGATAAAGTTTTCAGCAAGGTCGATAATCTTTATGGGGCTGCCCATGTCGAGAACGAATATCTCGCCGCCCCTGCCCGACGCGGCAGCGATCAGCACCAGCTGCACCGCCTCGGGGATCAGCATGAAGAAACGCTTGACCTCAGGATGGGTTACCGTCACCGGGCCGCCTCTTCGTACCTGTTCTTTAAATATCGGAACAACGCTTCCGTTGGTCCCAAGCACATTTCCGAAACGTACGGTGGTAAATTTGGTCTGGCAGAAGGAATTCATGTTTACGGTCAGGAATTCGGCGATACGCTTGGTCGCACCCATAATGCTCGACGGGTTGACCGCCTTGTCCGTCGAAATCAGCACAAAACTCTCCGAACAGTGCCGCGATGCGGCATCAATCACGTTTTTCGTGCCGAAGACGTTGTTCTTGACGGCTTCAACAGGATTGTGTTCCATCAGCGGAACGTGTTTATACGCTGCCGCGTGAAAGACGATCTGGGGCTTATACCGGAGGAATGTCTGTTCCAGGTGCTGTATGTCCTGTATGTCCCCGATGACGGTCGTCAGTTCCGTATCGTGCTGCAGGTCGCGCAACTCATTGCCCACCTCAAAGGTACTGTTCTCGTACCGGTCAAACAGTATCAGCCGGGACGGGCTGTATTTGATGATCTGCCTGCAGAGTTCCGATCCGATCGAACCTCCGGCGCCCGTCACGATGACGGATTTACCGCCGATGAGGCTCTTGACCGAGGTAATATCCGTTTTGACCTGATCTCTCTGGAGCAGATCGACGAGAGAAATCGGCTTCATATGGGAGATTCCCTGCTGCGTATTCAGGAACTCGAGGAATTTTTCCTCGTTGATATATCCCAGTTTTACCAGTATCGACCCGAGCCTGCCGCCGTCTTTCTTCTGGACATCAAGGGCCTCCTGTATCTGATCCTCGGAAACAAGGGCAGCTTCGACCATGCGTTGCCCGAGCTTTGTCGCGACTGAAACATTGCCGTCCAGCAGGTCATGTATCCCCGGCAGTTTCTTGATCGGCAGGTTAAACGGCTTGCATATTTCATATACCCTTCGGATTATCTGCTGTGCATCGGTTGATACGGCGATGAGAATTTCATCAGGTTTATGCCTTTTTATGATCTCCGGGAGCATGCTGCACGGCCCGAGAATGGGCACGCCGTGTATGGTCAATCCCTGTTTCTGCTGATCATCGTCAATAAAGCCGACGGGCTCGTAGGTGTTGTCGTGATTGTGCTTCATCTCCCTCACGAGCAGTTCACCGGAGTCCCCCGCACCGACGATAAGGATCCTTTTGCGGGAGGCCTCGCTCAGCGCATATTCCCTGAAGACCCGGAGCAGAAGCCTGGTGGCGCCCGATATAATGATAAACAGTAACCAGTCCAGTATATATACCGAACGCGGATACCCGGCATCTCCGGCGATATAATCAATGGCAATCAGAAAAACGATACTGCCGAGCGTTGCGGAATTGACGATTTTAATCATATCGCTTATGCTGGCATAGCGCCAAAGGCCCTTATGCAGTCCCAGCAGAACATAGAAGAGAAGCCGGATAAGAAGGAGCAGCGGCAGATAGGTCAGATATTTATCAAAGTAACTTGAGGGCAGCAATGCATCGAACCGGAGGATAAAGGCGCAATAGTTTGCCAACGCGACCTGGATGAGAAATATTACGGTCACGAACGTCTGCCGGTACCTGATAATGCAGCTTTTGAATGTTTCATATATGCCGTTGTAAGTGGCGTTCATGGTTTCTCCTGCTCCTGTCCGTGCATAATATGTTTCAGCGCGTTTCCGCAATTTTGAAGATAGTCCTGAATATCAGACCGACATCGGTGAAAATATCGTGTTTTTCTACATAACCCAATGCAAGACGTATCTTTTCCGGCAAAACCCTCTTCGCATAATCGGTCTGCCAGTTACCGGCCGAGGAGAGGACTGCCTCCTCTTCGGAGTAGCGCAGGGAGGCCGGGTCAGTTATCCCGGGCCGAATACTGAGAAGCTTCCCGTATTCCCGGCTGAAAAGCTCCACATATTCCCTGACCTCCGGTCGCGGGCCCACAAGGCTCATATCCCCCTTCAGCACATTGAGAAGCTGCGGCAATTCATCTATCTTGTATCTTCTGAGCAGATGACCGATTCGGGTGATGCGCGTATCGCCGCCAACGGTTATCCTGGCGCCCCGGGTCTCAGCCCCGCTCATCATGGTCCTGAATTTATAGATCATAAAGGGTCTGAAATTCTTTCCCATCCTCTCCTGCCTGAAAAAAACCGGTCCTTCACTGTCACGTTTTATCAATAGTGCTGTTGCCGCAAAGACCGGCGAGAGGATGACCAGCCCTGCAAACGAACAAACAATATCCATGAAGCGCTTCAGCACCTGCCGTTACCGTCTGAACTTCTTCACCACGTGAGCGACAGAATCACTCACCTGCTCAGCGTCTTCATCACTCATCCCGGGGTAGATCGGCAGGGAAATAATCTGCTCATAAATCTTTTCCGACGACTTAAACCCCAGGGGGCTGTATTGAAATGTGTTCTGATAATAGGGATGCCGGTATAACGGAATGAAGTGTACTGAGGCCATGGTCCCCGCGTTTTTTAGCTCTTCAATAAAGCGGTTTCTGTCGATTGTCAGCGTATCGGGAACAAGTCTCACCACGTAGAGATGCCAGGCGCTCTCCCTGTCTGCCTTGACCACCGGAGCCTGCACTTCCGGAATGGCCTTGAAATTTGCGGTATAGATGCCGGCGATCTGCCGGCGCCTCTGCCACATCCAGTCCACCTTTCTCAGCTGAGCAATACCGAGCGCCGCCTGGATATCCGTCATGTTGTATTTATATCCGGCCTCAATGACTTCGTAGTACCACGTACCTTCGCTGGTATATCTCTTCCACGCGTCTTTGGAAATGCCGTGAAGACGGAGTATCCGCATCCGTTCCGCCCACTCGTCCCGGGCGGTCGTGACCATGCCGCCCTCACCCGTGGTCAGGGATTTGGTGGCATAAAAACTGAAACAGGTCAGGTCCCCTATGGTCCCGACCATTCTGCCCTTATACCGCGCCGGGATGGCGTGTGCCGCGTCTTCAATGACTGTCAGCTTCCGTTCCGCCGCCAGAGCGCAGATCTCGTCCATATCGCACGGCTGACCCGCAAAGTGCACGGGAATGACGGCCCGGGTCTTTCCGGTCATTTTCTCTTCTATGGCCGCCACCGTGAGGTTGCAGGTATCCTCATCCACATCTGCGAGGACCGGCGTTGCGCGGAGATAGGTAACGACTTCGGCTGTTGCGGTGAACGTCATTGCCGGAAGGATGACCTCGTCTCCCTCCCTGACACCGGCTGCCATCAGAGCAAGGTGAAGACCGGCGGTGCAGGAGTTCATCGAAACAGCATGCTGCGCACCCAGGTAGTCCCTGAATTGCTCCTCAAAGCGTACGGTCTTGGGTCCCATGGTCAACCAGCCCGACCTCAGGGAATCCAGGACCTCCGCAATTTCATCTTCTGTGATGTATGGTTTATGGAACGGTATTTCAACGATTGTCTTCACACGATACCCCCAAACAATACCGGATTTCCTGATGCCATGCTGCGCCTTCTGTCCCCGGCCTCATCCCCAGTTCATGGCCGGCCGTAAGTCAGAATGAGGTCAGCCCCCGAAAAAACGCCTGACGCGATCAGCCACAAAAACAGAATCCTCATCCTGCTGCAGGGGACCGACAGGCAGTGACAGGACCTCTTTCGCTGCCTGCTCCGAATTCGTCAGGTCACCGGAGCAGCCCATCCTGCCTTCAAAGACTCTCATCTTATGCAGCGGGACAGGGTAGTAGACCATTGACGAGATTCCCTCGTCCTTGAGATAGGCCTGAAGAGCATCTCTTGAGTCTGTACGTATGGTATACTGATGGAAGACATGCGGCACGTCACCAGCATCGCCAGTCCCGCCGCTGACATGGACCGGCAGAGAAAGACCCTCTATCTGCGAAAGTTCCTTTGTGTAATAAGCGGCGACCTGCCCTCTGCGGGCGTTGAATTCATCGATATACCTGAGTTTCGCGAGAAGGACCGCTGCCTGCAGGGTGTCCATGCGGCCGTTATAGCCGATGTGGTCAACGTTGTATTTGTCCCTGCCGCCGTGCTTTATCAGCATTCGTGCAAGCCCGGCAAGCGCCTTTTCGTTGGTGGCAATCATCCCCGCGTCGCCAAAGCTTCCCAGATTCTTCGAGGGGAAAAAACTGAAGGCCCCTGTGTTACCGAGCGAGCCAAGCTTCCGGGATTTCCATGTTGCCCCGAAGGCCTGAGCCACGTCCTCCACCACAAATAAGCCATACTCCTCAGCAATCTGCGCGATCGCATCCATATCAGCGGGCTGTCCATACAGATGGACCGGAATGATTCCTACAACCGCCGATCCATGGGACGAGCGCATATATTCCCTGATCCTGCCGGGATCGATATTGAACGTGCGTGGATCGATATCAACAAATACCGGCGTTGCCCCGGACCGTATTATTGCGTCTCCGGTTGCCGTAAACGTAAATGGCGTGGTGATGATCTCATCGTCCCTTGTGAAGTACTCTGCACCCGTGCGGTCAAGGGCAAGGGCACGAAGAGAAAGCACCAGGGCCTCTGTCCCGGACGATACGGCTATGCAATCGGACACCTTGAGATATGCCGCAACCGCCTTTTCAAAGACCTCTATCTCAGGACCGAATATCCACTTCTGATGAGTCAGACAACGCTGTAGAGCGGCATCGATATCCTGCTTCATATACTGGTATTCCGTGCAGAGATCAAGCATGGGTATCTGCTTCATATGGATTCCCCCTCTTGCGGCAGTAATTTATTCCCGGACAGTACATAGCTGCTGCTGCAATAGCCACAGGTGGCAGTGTCTGACTGAAATCTCAGGGTAGTGCCGCATTTGCAGGCCCACCCTATCTGTCTTGCGGGAACTCCCGCAACAACGGCATAGGCGGGCACGTCAGACTTTATGACCGCGCCGGCGCCGATAAGGGCGTACTCGCCGATGGTCACACCGCATACGACGGTCGCATTAGCACCGATCGTTGCCCCTCTCTTCACCAGGGTGCTGCGGAATTCATTCTTTCTCTCGATAAAGGCCCGGGGGTTATAGACATTCGTAAATACACAGGAAGGTCCGCAAAAAACATCGTTCTCGAGCGTGACGCCTTTGTATACCGACACGTTGTTCTGTATCTTGCACCGGTCCCCGATCCTGCTGTGAGGTCCTACGACTACATTTTGCCCGATGATACAGCTTTTCCCTATAACCGATCCGCTGAGGATATGCGAAAAATGCCATACCCTGGAGCCCTCACCAATTGCAACGTGCTCATCGACATATGCGCTTTCGTGAATCGTAACCAAGGGGGAAGTACCGCTTATGCTCTTTCCCCTCTGTGCTGCGGCTTTGTCCTGTCCGGCAGCAGAACTGCCCTGCTCTATCGAAAACTGTGCCCGTTCAAGGACCCTGAGAACCCGCAGCCCCTCATTGCCATCAGTCCTGGGTATTTCCCGCCGCTCAATACATTCCATGAAATGCTCCAGTTCCTGCCTCAGCGGTTCCCCTTTGTCATGCGGGACCACCCGGTACTCGGCTTTCATGGCAACCGGAATTCTCCCGTTCCGCCATTCGATGGTATGAGGATAGAGAAACAGCTTTTCAGCGCTGACATCATCGAAAACAACCATGGCCTTCGACCCGACGATGACCAGTTTCTGTTCCTTAAAGGGATGCAGCCAGCTCACAAAAACATGACCTTTCATGCCGTCTCTGAACTCCAGTGTCGTCATCGTCGTATCATAGACCTGCTTGTTGAGATAATCTCCCCCGGTAGCAGAAACACTGACAGGTTCTTCCCCGACAAGCATAAGAATGACCGATATGTCATGCGGTGCAAAGCTCCAGAGGATATTCTCTTCTGTCCTGAACCTTCCGATATTCAATCGGTTGGAATATATGTATTGAATCTTCCCGATCTCACCTGACCGCACCAATTCTTTAAGCTTCATTACTGCGGGATGATACTGCAGGATATGCCCGACCATGAGGATCCGCTGTGTTCTTTCAGCGAGGTCTACCAGCTCGGCTCCTTCGGCAACCGTGAGGGAAAGCGGCTTTTCGACAAAGACATCCTTCCCTGCGGCGAGGGTCTTTTTCACGAGTTCATAATGGCTGACCGCAGGAGTGGCAATTACCACGGCCTTGATTTCCGGATCCCCAAGCAATTCTTCAAAAGAAGTGGTAAACCTGACTGCGGCAGGAGGAGAGTCACCGTCATCCTCCAAAGCCGCAGTCGATTTGCTGCTGTATGCATCGATAACTTCAGGATCGAAATCACAGGCCACCCGGAGCAGACCCATCTCCTTCAGATTGCGAAAGATGTTCCTCCCCCAGAACCCCAGACCGGCAAGGCCGAGACATCTGTTTTCTTTTGCGACCGCTGTCAGCCCGAAATTGGTTGTCATTGAACTGGTTTCTCCTTCCATCTCTCTAAGCCTTGAAGACCTTGGCTGAATTGCCGTTGCCATTCTTCATCATGTTCCTGGTATCCACAATAAGGCGAGAGTTTTCCAGAATAAATGCAGGATCGTAAACCGAATGGTCAGTAGCGATGACCACACAACAGTAGGCCGCAAGGTTCTCGGCCGTCAGAGGGACCGAACCTCTTTCAAGTTTATACTTTCTCAGACGCGGCGGGGTGGTAACATAGGGATCATTATAATCCACCTCGGCCCCCACTTCCTTGAAAAGCTCCATAAGTTTCAATGACGGGGACTCACGCAGGTCATCGATATCCTTTTTATAGGCAAGCCCGAGGATGAGCACTTTGGCCCCGTTGACACTTTTCCCCTGTCCGCTGAGGGCCTCTATGGTCTTCTGAACCACATAGTAGGGCATCCGCGTGTTTATTTCACCTGCCAATTCTATAAAACGGGTTGAGAAATCATACTCTCTGGCCTTCCAGGTAAGATAAAAAGGATCGACCGGGATGCAGTGGCCCCCGAGACCGGGGCCCGGATAAAAGGCATGAAAGCCGAACGGCTTGGTGTTGGCAGCCTCGATGACCTCCCAGATGTCAATCCCCATCCTGTCGAGCAGCACCTTAAGTTCATTGACAAGGGCAATGTTGACTGCCCGATAGATGTTTTCGAGCAGTTTGGTGGCCTCGGCAGTCCTGGTCGTCGAAACAGGAATGACCTTGTCGATAATCTGCCCGTACAGTGCTGCGGTCATGTCCAGACATTCCGGGGTATAGCCGCTGACGACCTTCGGAATGTGCCGCATCGAAAAACTGGTGTTATTGGGATCTTCACGTTCCGGCGAATAGGCAAGATGAAAATCAGTTCCGGCCCTGAGACCGGTTGCCTCGAGAATCGACCTCATATCCTCATCGGTCGTCCCGGGATAGGTCGATGATTCGAGTACCACCAGCTGCCCTTTGCGAAGATGGCCTGCGATCGCCTTTGTGGTGTCGAGCACGAAGGAAAGATCCGGCTCGCGGTATTTATTGAGGGGTGTCGGCACGCAGATGATGATACAATCCATTCCGCCAAGCGCGGCGAAATCCGCTGTTGCATGAAACGAGGGAAAGCATTTTCTGATCTGAGAGGCGTCAATATGTTTGATGTAACTTTTCCCCTCGTTAAGGAGTCTGACCTTTTCTCCATCGATGTCGAAACCCGTTACCTGAAACCCGGCCCGGCAGAATTCGATCGCCAGGGGCAGGCCCACGTATCCCATTCCAATGATACCCACTGCGCTTTCTTTTTCTCTAATCTTCTCAATAAAGTTCATGATATCACCTTGACACTGCTCCGCTTTCCCGGTTACAGAATTAACCGGAGGATTGAATACCTGTTCTGCGCCAACTGCACGTCAATCGTGTCTGAACAGCAATACAAAAGTATTTGATGCCTTAACCTGTCCGTACCCCTGCGTCCATACCTAGAGTTCCTCCAGGGCGTCGGCATAAATATTTACACCGATGCTCCTGCCCAATAATTCCACATTGACCATGAAGAGACATTGCGTGTCCTTCCTGGCCAACACGCCTTCCGCTCCTTCGAGGGGCCCTTTTTTGACCCTTACCCGGGTTCCCTCTTTGAGGTGAGGATACACATCAAAATCAGAACCGCTCTGAACCAGCAACTTCAGTGCGTCAATCTCTTCCGGGGCAACCGGCGTGGGATAACCTGCCTGGGCTGAAAGGAGATTGATCACTCCCCGTGTCTTGAGTACGCTCAGAAAGTCTTCAGGCGACTGATTGACCTGTACAAAGAGGTACCCGGGGAAGACCGGGAAATCAATCGACTTCTTCCTGTCTTTCCACTGTCTGACTTTTTTCACGGTCGGCAGGAAGGTCTCTATGCTTTTTCTTGCCAATTCAGCATGGACCACAAATTCGTGATTTGATTTCACATATGCCGCGTACCAGTTCATCATCGTATCACCTTTCCAATACTTCAAGAAAAGCAATAACCATACCACTGCCCGTTTTCTGAAAAAATACCGGCTGTTATCTGCCGGTGGCGGGCCAACAAGGACTATTCCGGCGTGAAGATTGAAGAATCAGAAAGGTGCAGAGGGTATCTGTATCCGGTGCAGGGGTGACTCTGCGCTGACCCGACGGTATCAGCGCAGAGCGTTTGTTCTATCTGTCCCGAATGGAAACATATCTCAGAAACACATGTTTCTCTTCGACACAGTATTGATGGCTGCTTCAATCTCATCAGGGTGATCAGACTGATTCAGCCGCGTTTCATCATCGAGTCTCTTATAGAGGGCCTTCCGGGATATCTTCAGGAGCTTGGCAGCTTTCGATTTATTGCCGTCACTTGCCAGGAGCGCCTGTCTTATCGCCTGCATCTCTACTTCCCGCAATGTCTTTCCTGCAGCAACAACTGTTTCGGGTATCTGGCTGCTCAGATGGAAATCCCCGGGAAGATCCTTCAGTGTAACACTCCCGCTGTGATTGAGCACAACCGCCCGTTCAATAACATTTCTCAACTGCCGTATATTCCCCGGCCAGGAATATTGCCGAAAGGCCTCTATGACGTCACCGGTGTAAGCCAGCATCTTTTGTTCCCGTGCGCAGAACTCCCGGAGAAAGGCCTCAGCCAGGAGGGGAATATCATCTCTTCTGTCGCGCAGAGGGGGCACTTTTATCTCGATGACATTGATGCGGTAGTAAAGATCTTCCCTGAAGCGGCCCTTTTTCACCTCTTCAGCGAGATCGCAGTTGGTGGCAGAAATGAGTCTGAAAGCCACCTTTATCTTCCTGTTACAGCCGAGCCTCTCGATCTCTCTTTCCTGGAGCACGCGCAGCAGCTTTGCCTGCATGGAGGGGTCCAGTTCGCCGATCTCATCGAGGAATATCACTCCGTCTGCAGCCTCCTCGAACTTCCCGGTCCTGCGGGCAACTGCTCCGGTGTAGGCGCCCTTCTCGCACCCGAACAGCTCCACCTCAATTAATTCCCTCGGTATCGCCGCGCAATTGACCGCGACAAACGGCTTGCCAGCAGCGTGTCCGTTGTCATGCACTGCCCGTGCAACAAGTTCTTTCCCCGTCCCGGTTTCGCCACAGATATGTATATTGCTGGATGAGCATTTCACTGCATCGATGGTTTCGAAAAGTTTTTGCATTTCGGGCGTCTTGCCGATGATATGCACCAGGCGTTCGGCGCCGCCTGCAGGGCGCGGGGATTCGGGCCCCCTGCTCACCGCACGCCGTTCTACAGCCTTTGCGACAACACTTTTGAGAGTCTGATAATTTGGGGGCTTCATGAAATAATGGAAGGCCCCGCGCGTCATCGCCGATACGGCAGATTCAACCGTGCCGTAGGCGGTAAGAAAAATCACCGGCAGTCCCGGATGATTTGCGTTGATATAGTCGAAAAACTGCATGCCGTCCTTACCCGGCATCATGATGTCGGTAATGATCGCGTCCACAGGTCTTTTATGTATTAATTCCGTCGCATTGTCGACATTTTCCGACTGCAGCACGTCATACCCTTCTTCCGAAAGTATCGCAGAGAGGACTTTCAGTGCATTGGGTTGGTCGTCTACGATAAGAATATCTCCCTTGCCGGTCATAAGGCACCTCCACGGTTGTCAGCACACAGATACATTTTTGCAACTGTTCCTTTACCCTTTTTCTCTTTTATATCGAGAGTGCCGCCATAGCATCTCAATAATTCACTGGTGATCAAGAGGCCGAAGCCCCTGCCTTTTTTTTCAGACGGGAAACAGCGGTCCGTTTGCGTCGCGGATATCCCCGGTCCGGTATCCGAGATTTTGATCACAATATAATCACTGCCGGATAACTGTTCCATGCCGGTATTTATCGTAAGTCTGCCGCCTCCATGCATTACTTCTATGGCATTATTAATAAGGTTCAGTATCGCATGCTCCAGATGAAACGCATTGGCCATGATGGCGGGGATCTCACCCAATTCGTATGCGGTCCTGATATGGTGAAACCGCGTCTGGTATGAGGTCAGGACCTCGATCTTTTTCAGCAGGGAATTGATATCCGTCAGGGAGGATTCCATTTCAGATACAGACGTGCTGAGGAATCTCGCAATAAAGCCGTCAAATCTCTTTATCTCATCCTCCATAATGGCTGCAAACTCGGCAAGCATGGGTTCCGAGGGATATTTATCGCCAAGGTACAGGACTGCTCCCTGCATTGCGTTTAAGGGGTTCCGCACCCCATGAGCAAGGGTTGCGGCTATCTTGCCGAGTTCATTAAAGCGCTGCGCCTTTCCGGTGTTCTGCAGCACCGGACAGAGGATGTTCGATATGGTTACGTCCGCTCCCCTCACATCTTTTCTCTCCCGCTCTCTTGTGCCTGCTACCGGCTCTATCT
>Ga0334722_10001462_pt1 | contig 29428 bp, 26 predicted proteins | sample C3_bottom_MG_FD_207210 | JGI IMG/M metagenome (GOLD analysis project Ga0334722, IMG submission 207210) | Sediment microbial communities from Yellowstone Lake, YNP, Wyoming, USA - C3_bottom | ecosystem: Environmental > Aquatic > Freshwater > Lake > Sediment | place: USA: Wyoming | collected... | reverse complement strand
AGATACTGCCCTTGCTTTTCGACATCTTTTGTCCCTTGATAACCAGATGCTCCGCGTGGAGCCAGAATCTTGCCATGGGATAAGACCTTACTGATTCGAGGATTGCTGCTGAATAGTCGTGATGACGGAAGAGGTTGTCGATGCCGCCGCAGTATATAGAAAGGGTCTCGTCAAAATATCTGCTTACCATAACGGGGTCCTGTATGTTCCAGGAAGGACGCCCCCTGCCGATCGGTGTATCCCAGAAAGCGGCATCCCCGGTTTTATAGCCGTGCCAGAGGATGAAATCGCCCTTGTTCCACTGTATTCCGGGATACGTGTCCTGATGGAAGCGTTTTGTCTTCGCCGGCCACAGGGACATATCGAGACCATATATTTTCCCGAAGTTTCTGAACGTCAGCGGATCGAAATAGACGCTGCCTTTATACCAGTAGGCATGGCCGCTGCCGACAAGCTGCGCGATGACAACGGCCATCTCTTCCACATGCTCTGAGGCGACCGGCAGGTAGTCGGGCATCTTCATTCTCAGGAGCTTCATCTCCGCAATAAAATGCTTCATGTTCGCCGCCGTGAGTTCCCTCACCGTTGATTTTCTCTTTAATGCCTCCCGGATCGCCTTGTCCTCGATGTCAGTAAAGTTCATGCCCCGTTTGACCGTGTACCCGAGATATTCGAGATACCGCACCAGGATATCTTCAAAGAGAAAGGTCCTGAAATTACCGATATGAGAACGCTGATAGACCGACGGGCCGCAGGTAAAGACCGACACATGATTCTTATTGACCGGTCTGAATAATTCAGACCTTTTCCCGTATGAATTGAAGAGATAAAGCATAATGCTATTTTAAACGATTTTGTGTTAATTTAAAAAATGAGCGGCAGGGTCATATCAGTTAATGTCAGTGAAAAAAAAGGCGTCCGGAAAAAACCGGTTGCCGATATCATGATCAATGAAAATTTCGGTATTCAGGGAGATGCCCATGCCTCGTCGGAATGGCACCGGCAGGTCAGTCTTCTCGCCCTGGAGAGTATCAGGACCATGCAGGACAAGGGGCTGGACGTCCACCCGGGCGACTTTGCCGAAAATATTACGACCGAAGGGATTGACCTTGTCTCACTGCCGGTTGGCACGGTGATGGCCATCGGTCCCGAGGTTGTCGGGAAGGTGAGCCAGATCGGCAAGGAATGTCATAACCGTTGCGCAATCTATTATCAGGCCGGTGACTGCGTCATGCCGAAGGAAGGGATCTTCATTGTAGTCCTGACAGGCGGCACGGTAAAGGCCGGCGATCTGATAGAGGTCAGAGAATGATAAAAACTGCGGTTATTACCCTGAGCGATAAGGGTTCCCGGGGTGAACGTGAAGACCTCAGTGGTCCCGCGATTGCCGAAATGATAAAGGCGATAGACGCGGAAGTTGTTTTTTATGAAATAATACCGGATGAGCAGGAACTGATAAAGGAAAAGCTTATCTATTATGCAGACAGGGCAGACCTTATCCTTACTACCGGGGGGACCGGGCTTTCTCCCCGCGATGTAACACCTGAAGCAACGCTCCAGGTGATCGATCGTGAAGTTCCCGGCATAGCTGAGGCGATGCGTATGGGGGGGCTGCAGAAGACGAAGAGGGCGATGCTCTCAAGGGCTGTAGCAGGTGTCCGGGGCAATGCCCTGATCATCAATTTGCCGGGGAGTCCGAAAGCGATCAAAGAGGGACTTGAGATAATCATGGACGTTATCCCGCATGCAGTCGAAAAGATCAAAGGGAGCATGGAAGACTGCGCAACAGGGGGTAGAGCCTGATATGACGAATAATGTTTCATTCCCTCTGGCCTTTCTCGCAGGGGTGTTTTCATTTCTTTCCCCGTGTGTGCTGCCGCTGGTCCCCTCCTATGTTTCCTTCATCACCGGTATTTCCTTCGAGGACCTGAAGGAGGGAACAGACCGGAAAAAGATACGCTTTCTGACGATCACGAACTCCCTTGCCTTTATTTCCGGATTTTCACTGATATTCGTTGCCCTGGGGGCATCGTCCTCAGCGGTCGGGAAATTCCTCTTCGACTATCAGGACTGGATCAGGATCGGCGGCGGCATTCTGGTGATAATCTTCGGCTTTTTTGTCTCCGGCATCATCAGGCTCGATTTCCTGACAAAAGAGATGAAGTTCCACGTGAGCGGCAAGCCCGTGGGATATATCGGATCGTTTTTTGTCGGGATGACCTTTGCCGCAGCCTGGACGCCGTGCATAGGCCCGATCCTCGGGACAATCCTGCTTTATGCAAGCACGCAGGGTTCAGCTGTCTATGGCTTCAAGCTTCTTGCTGTATATTCCCTCGGGCTTGCCGTTCCGTTTTTTCTGTCATCCCTTATGTTTAATTCATTCCTCAGCTATTCAGGCAGGATCAGGAAGTATATGCGGTATATCATGATCGCAAACGGTGCTCTCCTCATTATCTTCGGTGTCCTTATGCTGACGAACAACATCAGGCAGCTTACTGCCCTCTTCCCCGATCTCGGCATCAAATTCTGACAATCCGGTTCAGCACCTGCAGTGCCTGTCTCGTCACTGCCTCTCCGTGGTATAATACCCCGTCTGATGAACGCATTATTGATGTATGCTATAGACTATTTCCGGAGGTATGAACAGCTTGGACGAGCGCTATAATCCTAAAGAATTGGAGCCCCGGTGGCAAAAATACTGGGAAGAGCATAACACTTTCATCGCCGGTGCTGAGGGAGATAAGGAGAAATTCTATTGTCTCGAGATGTTTCCGTATCCCTCGGGCAGGATCCATATGGGTCACGTGCGCAATTATGCGATCGGCGACGTCATAGCCCGCTATAAGCGGATGAAGGGCTTCAATGTCCTGCACCCGATGGGATGGGACTCGTTCGGTATGCCGGCCGAGAACGCTGCGATCAAGCATGGGGTCCACCCGTCGAAATGGACCCACGAAAATATCGAATATATGAAGATCCAGCTCAAACGCCTGGGTCTGAGCTATGACTGGTCGCGCGAGATCGCAACCTGCACCCCGGCCTACTACCGCTGGAACCAGTGGTTTTTCATCAAGATGCTTGAAAAAGGGCTTGCCTACCGGAAGTCGTCGTACGTAAACTGGTGCCCGTCCTGCGAGACCGTGCTTGCCAATGAGCAGGTGATCGACACGCAGTGCTGGCGCTGCGACCATGTCGTGGTCCAGAAGGAGCTTTTTCAGTGGTTTCTGAAGATCACCGATTACGCAGAAGAACTTTTGAAGGGTTGTGATGAACTGACCGGGTGGCCCGAGAAGGTTGTGGTGATGCAGAAAAACTGGATCGGCAAGAGCCACGGGGTCGAGGTCGCTTTTCCTGTCGATGGCATGGAGGACAGCATACGGATATTCACGACCCGGCCTGATACCCTCTTTGGCGTGACTTTTATCTGTCTCTCCCCGCCGCATCCGATCAGCAGAAAGCTGGTTGCTGACCAGGCAGCGCTCGCAAAAATAACTGCCCATTACGGGAAGACTGAAGAGAAGATCGGACTTTTTACCGGTCATTACTGTATCAACCCGCTGACCAATGAAAAGATACCCGTCTACATCGCAAACTTTGTCCTGATGGAATACGGGACCGGAGCGATTATGTCGGTGCCGGCCCATGACCAGAGGGATTTTGACTTTGCAGCGGAGTATGGGCTGCCGGTCAAGGTCGTTATTCAGAAAGATGGCCATGCGGAAGAGTTGCCCCTGCGAGAGGCGTATGTGGATGCGGGGGTATTGGCTCAGTCCGGAGAATTCACCGGCATGCAGAGCGAGGCTGCCAAGGAAGAGATAATCGCGTATATCGAAAAGAAGGGTCTCGGGAAAAGAGTCGTGAATTATAAACTCCGCGACTGGGGCATCTCGCGCCAGAGATACTGGGGTACGCCGATTCCTGTCGTCTATTGCGAAAAGTGCGGGATCGTCCCGGTCAGGGAAGAAGACCTTCCGGTTATCCTTCCCGAGGACGTTAAATTTACCGGCACGGGCGGTTCGCCGCTTCTTGTTGCGGAGGCATTTCTGGAGACCGTCTGTCCTTCGTGCGGCGGCAAGGCCCGGAGGGAAACCGATACCATGGACACCTTTGTCGATTCGTCCTGGTACTTCATCGCGTATTGTCTCGGCCTCAATAATCTGAAGTTTGAGCAGGGGGTTCCGGTTCCCGAGCTGAGGTACTGGATGCCGGTTGACCAGTATATCGGCGGGGTGGAACATGCGGTGCTGCATCTTCTTTATTCCCGGTTTTATACGCGGGTGGTGCGCGATCTGGGGCTGACGGACTGCAACGAGCCGTTCATGAATCTTCTGACGCAGGGCATGGTGATCAGGGACGGGGCAAAGATGTCGAAGTCAAAGGGCAACGTGGTCGATCCGAATTACCTGATAGAAAAATACGGGGCCGATACCTCGCGGCTCTTTACGCTTTTTGCCGCACCGCCGGAGAAGGACCTGGAGTGGTCGGACAAGGGCGTGGAAGGGGCATACCGGTTCCTGACGCGGATATGGAATCTTGCGTTTAAATACAGCGGTCAGCCGGGCGGAGGTGCAGCGCACGGGAGCGGTGAAGCCACTCCTGAGGTTCGCGGGCTGCTCAGAAAGACGCACCAGACGATCCGGAAGGTGACCTCCGATATCGAACGGGAGCTTCATTTTAATACCGCAATAGCTGCCCTGATGGAGCTTGCCAATGAGATGAGTTCCTTTGAGCCAAAGGGTGACAACGATCTTGCCGCATTCAGGTTTGCGCTCGAAAGTATGGTGCTGATGCTTGCGCCGTTTACGCCGCATCTGGCAGAGGAGCTCTGGTCGGAAATCGGTAAAGGTAGTGGCTGTGTGTCAGAACAGTCCTGGCCGGCCTGGGACGAGGAAATGGTGCGCGAGGATCAGGTTGAGCTGGTGATACAGATAAACGGCAAGATGCGGGGCAAGGTCACGGTGGCGGCGGGACTGCCGGAGGAAAGTCTGAAACAGGCTGCTCTGGGAGATGCGAAGATTGCTGAAAGCCTTGCCGGCAGGGAGATCAGGAAGGTCATTGTTGTCCAGGGTCGGCTCGTGAATATTGTGGTGGGATAGGAAATTGCTCGATGCTGCCCTGGAATCGATACGATGTGAGATTCATTATTAGCATGTCATCCCGGCTTGTCCGGGATCTTTCCCCGAGCATTCTTCCTGAGAAGAAGGATTCCCGGCAAGCGGGAATGACAGAACAAAATACATTGGTGATAGGAACATCGATGAAAAAACTTATAATCTTTCTTTTTTTGCTCACGCTTTTCTTTCAGGGCTGCGGGTACACCCTGCGTTCCCAGGCCTCACTGCCTTTTAAGGAGATTGCCATCGACACGATCGAGAACCGGACGGTGGAACCGGGTCTTCAGGATATACTCAACCGCGCTGTTGTCGAGGAATTCATGAGGCAGGGCATATCCGTCAGCCCTGGGGCACGGCAGCGGTTGTCTGCCGTAATACAGAAATTTGACATGCCGAGCCTCTCTGAAAAAGGCGGCTTCAGCAGAGAATACCGGATCATTGTCTCTGTTGATTTTATCCTTACCGACGAGAACGGGCAGAAGAGATATATGAAAAATATCGGTTCACCTTTTATGGTCCCTTTTGCCGGATCGGACGATCTGGGGAGACTGCTTGCCACAAAGAGAATGGCAGAGGAAGAGGCGCTCCGGGATGTCGCGCAGCATCTGACCGGTTTACTGCTGTATAAATGAGTTTCAGAAACTTTCTCGACGAGCTGAAGAAGGGGCTGCCTGCCCTGAATTATATCCTGGCATCGTCAGAACCGTTTCTCCATTCAGAGGCCCTTGCGCTTGTCAGGAAACAGGTACCTGCCGGGGAGCAGGATTTCAATTATCTGTCCTTTGATCTGCTGGGATCGAAGGACAGCGCTATTCCTTTTGATCATATCCTCGATATCCTCAATACCGTGCCTTTTTTTTCCGGACATAAATTTGTGGTTGTCGAGAATGTACAGAAACTCCTGAAGAAAGACCAGAAGAAGCTGGCCGCATATCTTGGCAACCCGTCCCCGAGTTCAACGCTCATCCTGACGCATGCAGGCTCGGTCAAAAAAGAGCTGAAGGAGACGCTGAAGGGGCTGAAACAGATTAACCTTGATATCAGCGAGAACGAGATCCCGGCCTGGCTTCACGCGAAGGCCAGAACAAAGGGCATAGAGCTTTCTGAAAATGCAGCGGAGTATCTCATCGGTACGATCGGGACTGATCTCGGGCTCCTTTCCTCAGAGGTCGAAAAATGCGGCCTGATCGGGAAAACAAGGGTTGAGCAGGAGGATATTGCAGAGATCATCGAGGGAAAGAGGACCTATAATGCCTTTGCGCTGATCGATGCCATCAGGGCGCGGGATGCTGAACGCGCCTTCAGGATCTACCGGGTGCTGCAGGAAACCGAAGAGCCATACAGCCTGCTCGGTGCGTTGAACTGGCAGTATGGCAGGTTCTTTGCAGAAAAAGATTCGCCTAAAGACAGAACGTATTACCGTAATGTCTTCAGGGAATTAAGCAGGGCTGATAAGGAGATAAAGAGTTCGGGAACTCCCTATCCCATGGAACTGCTTCTTGTCAGGCTTTTGCAGCTTTCCCGGAGGCGTTAACCCTCTTCGTCAGTCTCGAAATTTTGCGTGAGGCAGTGTTTTTATGGATGACGCCTTTTGATGAGGCGGTGCTGATAGTCTTGACAGCCTGGCGGAGGGCCTTTGCGGTCCCTTCTGCATTATTTTCTGTGAGAGCGGCCTCGACGTCCTTGATGATATTCTTTATCTTCGAACGCACAACCCTGTTTCTGACGTTTCTCTTATCGGCCTGTCTGTCCCTCTTGAGTGCTGAAAGGTTCTTCTTTACGGGTGCTTTTGCTGCCAAATTCTTGTCCTCCTGAAATAGTAGTCCTATTTTTTACCATAAATCATGGTTTTAAAGCAAGTTGCCAGGGGGTGGAGTGTCTCTTTATCAGCTGATGAGAAGTCTGTGTATGCAATAAGGTTTGTCATCCTCGGGTCTGCCTGCCGGCAGGCAGGCTTGACCCGGGATCCGGAACAGAGTAAAAACACTGGATTCCCGATTAAGACTTCGGGAATGACCGAAAAAAGCTGATTTCATCGACATTCTGTTTATATCTTCCCGACAGCGGCGAGGTAGATGGTGAACTCATCTTCTCCGTCGGCGCCGATAAGCCTGTCGATCTTCTGCTGGTCGTAGGCCGCAACCGCGCAGACACCACAGCTCGTTGCAGAGGCAGCCAGGTAGAGATTCTGGCAGACATGACCTGCATCGATCGCTATCACCTTATGGGCCGCGATATCGTAGCGCCATTCCATCCGATGGGGGATGGTGGTCCATATGAAGGTGACCGCCGCCCTGGCGATAAACGTCTGCCCGAGTGCGGCCTCGGCTGTCCTGACGGCCAGATTGCCGGTTTCCGTTTCAAGCAGAAGCTGATGTTCGACAGGAAGATACCGGTAGATGCCCTGCGCGGTCCCGGCGACGTTCAGGATGCAGAGATAGGTTTCGAAGGCATGGCGGCAGCCTGCCGAGGGAACGGTCCGGAATGCAGTGCCTTCATTGGCCTTCCGCGTGATGCCCTGCGTTGCCCAGAGCATGAAAGACAATTCGTCAAGCGAGACAGGTTCCTGCCTGAAATTCCGGTGACTCCTGCGGGTCCCTATCGCCGTGACAAGGTCAATGCTGCTGATACCCTGCCATGTCCCCGGTGCGGCAAGGGCTATGCATTTTCCGTCTGCCGGACAGGGCTTCTGGAGGGGGGGAGGGGGAACTCCCCGGCTCTGGTCTGTCTGGTAAAAGTCGATCTCCTGCCTTACTCTGTCCTTCAGAAAATAGCGGAACTGGTCCCTCAATTGCTTGTCCATAACCTGGGCTCCTTCATGTTCTTTAACCCATTGTAAAACAATCCGTTCATAAGTGGACATATCGAATGTGACGGGTCCGTAAAAATTCAGGAGGCAAGGCGAACAAGAAATGAGGAATGAGGCGTACCTGCCGGTACGTTGCAGTGACGAGTTTTGCAGTGCAACGCAGTATACGGATTTTTTACGGGCCCGTCAAACTTTTATATGCAGCACCGGCAGCCCAAGCCGCTGCCGGTTGTTCTCTCCCTTGAAGAGGTCCTTTGTCCTGGCAGGGGCGTCGCCGCGGTCGCCTTCGTGCCGTGCCTGGAGCTTTGCAGGCAGGCTCGCGGCGTGGTGCACCGCGTACTTGCCGAACTTTTCAGAGATCAGGTCCACGGCGTTGTAGATCCTGGCCGTCCTCTCGATCCGCGTCGTGTCGTCAAAGAGGGTGTACTGGACCTGGGAATCCTGCATCAGCCCGGCAAGGACAATCCCTGTCTGGCGGTAACGGGCCTTCACGGTATAGAGCTTCCGGAACCCCTCGTGCAGCGCGGCAAACAGGTCGGCCGGGTATGCGGTCGGACGGCTGAGTTTCAGTTCTATCCCGCTGTCCCTGAAGTCCTGCTGCCGTAGCAGGACGATCAGCCGTGTGGCTGCAAGGTGATACCTCCGGGCCTTGATGCAGGCGGCCTCAAGGTTCTTGGTCAGCTGGCCGAAGATGAATGTCTCGTCGCCGGAAGCCGGGGTGAAGGTCTTTGCCTTGCTGATCGACTGATAGCTGCTCTTTGACTCTGCAGTGACCGGGTAAACACTTCTGCCGTTCAATTCATGCCAGATCTCGTGGTAGGGCTTCGAGAGATGCTGTTTGACAAACCCTTCGTCTTTTTGTGCAAACCCGAGCGCGGTGACTATGCCGAACTTGGCCAGAAATGCCGCAGTGTTCGGGCCGATACCCCAGACCTTTCCTGCCGGAAGGCTGCCGAGGTACCGGTGGATGTCCCGTCCCGGTATCATGGTAAGCCCGTGCGGCTTTCTATGCTTCGACCCTACCTTGGCAAGTACCTTCGACAGGCTTACCCCTATTGATACGGTGATGCCCAGCTCCTGTTCAACCGCAGCCTGCATCTGCTGTGCAATCATGGAGTAGGAGCCGTGAAAACTCCTCCTGAGGCCGGTAAGGTCGACAAAGGCCTCGTCGATCGAGTATTCCTCGACATCAGGAGAAAAGCGCCTCAGGATCTCGAACATCCTGACCGAAAAAAGGCTGTAGGTCTCGTAATCTGATGGCAGGATGACAGCATCAGGACAGATCTTTTTGACGTCCGAGAGCGGCACGCCCCGGCCGATGCCCATTGCCTTCGCCTCGTAGCTTGCTGCAGAGACGATCCCCCGCTCCTTGCCCGTGATCACCGGCAGGCCTCTGAATTCAGGGTGGATCGCCTGTTCGCAGGAGGCGAAAAAAGCGTCTGCATCCATGTGGAGGATCGCCCGGGGCCATGAATGGATCATGAGGGGTTGGGTGGTCATTTGGTATCTGCAGGGGCGAAAAATCTTTCGCCCCTGCGGTGGATGATATCTCCGAGATTGTTTTCATCATCGTCCCATTTCAACGGATTATTTATGATGTATTCCCGAATTTTATGCAATGATTCTTCACTGCGGATGACATGTTCGTAATAATTGCGCTGCCAGACGGGATGCCCTGTGGTGTTACGGATTTGGTTGATTTGTTTGGTTACGATTGATTTGAATTGGCCGATAATAGATCCGATTGTACCGGATTGCACCGTAGGGGCGACCCGGTGGGTCGCCCTAGTTTGTCCGTTCGTTTGTTTTGCATTTGTTGCCATTTCAGACCGGGTGGGCATTTCAGACCGGGCGGCCATTTCAGACCGGGCGAGGCACCGCCTCGCCCCTACGGGATCGTTTAAAATAATAATTCCATGAAAATGATTGGGCATTACAACATATTCATCGATTTGGATATTTTGGCGAATTATCTGTGTCTGTATCCATTCTGCTGCTACGATTTCACCGTATTCATTCAACCGTATTTCCCCATCAATAATATCTCCGAACAAACATTCCCGGTTCTGTGTGCAGATGGTCAAGAAATACGCCCCGGCCTGTGAATAATCATATTCCTTCAGGCGAATCGAATGGCGATGGTGTTTGTCAGGTTTGTATGTCATGTGTGTATATGCTTGCAGGAGCATGATTTATCACGCCCTGTGTTTTTGCGGAAATTGATGGCCACAAGAGGCGGGGCGCAATGCATTGCGCCCTTATTTTCAACATCATTCCATACGCTGCGTCATCGCGGGCGGCTCTCGACCATTTTCTGGAGTTCATAGGCAATGATATGGGTCCTGATGACCGTTGAATGTATCGCCCTGTACCCGCGGAAAAAGTTCCACAGCCCATAAAGTGCGCAGAGTGCGACGATCAGGTAAAAGAGTTCTCCCAGAAATTTCAGCATGAATCCGTCAACCATGTTGTTGTTCCTCCTTGTGATGTATTGTGTAATGTCTTGTTCCGGTCATTTGTATTTCCTTATGACCGCCGTGACGACGCCTGCGATCTTGAGTTCTCTCCTGGGCCTGATCGGTTTGAAGTTGGGGTTCGCGGGGACCAGGATTATCTGTTCCCCCTTTTTTTCGAGATACTTCATGGTCCACGCACCGTCGACTTCTGCGATGACGATGTCGCCGCTCTTGTGCGGCTGCCCCCGGTCGACGATTACCATATCACCGGGGAGTATGCCGGCTCCGGACATGGACTCTCCCGAGACCTTCAGCATGAAGGTAGACTGGGGGTTCTGGATCAGAAGGTCGTTCAGCGAGAGATTGTCTGCAAGTTCCTCTTCAGCAGGACTTGGGAACCCTGCCTCGACCGTGCCGAGCACCCTGACAGGAGCAGCGATCGATTTCGGGATAAGCCGGCCTTTGGGGTCCCGTTCCAGGATATTGAGTTCAACGAGTTTGCTGATGAGTTTATGGCCGGCGTTTTTTGATCTGAACCCGACCAGGTCACCGATCTCGGAGAGGCTCGGCATCCTGCCTTTATCATGATAAAAGCCTGCAATAGCCTCGATCCTGCCCCTCAGCTTTGTGTTATCCCTGCCGGTTTTCATGTTTTTATTATAGGTGAACGATCGTTCACTGTCAAGGCAAAAGTGACGGGTTTGTCCTCATTTTCAGTTTTCCGAGAGTTTGTCAATAGTGAAAGGTGAACGGGGAAGGTGGTGTGTGGTTAGCTGAGGATTTCGATCAGGGCCCTTATCACCGACTGGTCGTAGGTATCTTTGTCCTGCCTGAGAATGGCGAGCGCCTCAAAGGCCTTCATCTTCGGCGCTGTGGCTTTGTTTGAGACCATGGTGTCATAGGCATTGGCAAGCTCTACGATTCTGGCGATGAGAGGGACCTTGTTCCCTCTTGGTCCGGTACCGGCGAGTTTGTCCTGATGGAACAGGGCGATGGTGATCGCCTCCGGGGGAATGTTTTTCATGCCCTGCAGGAGTTCAACGCTGCTGAGTGCGTAATTCTGATAGATGGAATGCTCCTCGCTGGATTGTCCGCCGGTCTTGTCGAGGAGCGCACTTGAGATGGTGGTTTTCCCGATGTCGTGGAGCAGGGCGCCGATGGCGAGGGGCGCCAGCTCGTGGCGCGATATCCCGAGGTTGGCACCCAGGACGACAGCGAGGAGCATGACATTCACCGCATGGACATAAAGATAGAAGTCGTAGATGCGGGAGGTGGTCAGCTGGATGACGAGATGCTTGTTGTCGATGATGAATTCAGCCATCTTCCCCACCTCCTGCATCAGCTCGTCGAAGGCGGCATGATTGCTGATATCGCTGAAGAACCGGCAGGCCCTGATCTTCAGGAGTTCCCTCATGATCAGGTGCTCCTCGAAGAGCGGCGATTTTCTGATCTCCGAGAGATATGCCTCATAGGCGCCGAGCTTCGAAACAGGTATCACGATGTCGTATTCGAGGTCTCGTATCTTTTTTACGATCGCATCGCCGGTGAGGTCGTCTATAAGGGGAATGTTCCCGAACGTCGGATAGCGCAGGATGCCGATTCTCAGTTGTGCTGCGACGTCAGCGGTAATGAGGTCCCGTCTCAGGATGAAGCTTTTTTCCTTGAAAAAGGAATAGTCTTCAAAGAGCATATGGTCATTTTTTTTCTTCCTGCGCGCCATCTTCCTCAAGTCCTGATATGCAGGCAGGTCCCGCTCCCGTATGAAAAATTCGGTGAGTGACTGCATGGCGAGGATTTCCCGTGCGATATCGCAGAAGACCGTGTTTTTGGAAAAGAGAAATTTTACGATGTTTCTGTCTTTGGCGTAGACATCGAAGGGGATCCTGAGGCCGTCAGCAAAAATAAATGTATCCACGGGTACGTAAAGATCATCAAGGTCGCAGGGGACTATCCGGATCGTGCTCATGGCACCTCTTCTTTTACTCTAACTCCGGCTGAAGAGGTAATTCAAGAACCAGTGCAGATTGAAACCGGGACTGTTTTTGAACCATACCTTAGACGTACTCATGAAAGACTGCCCATAAAATAAAGGCTTGTCATCCTCGGGCCCGCCTGCCGGCAGGCTTGACCCGATCCAGAGCATACTGAAAACACTGGATTCCCGATTAAAGACCTCGGGAATGACAGACAAAAAGAGTTTGTGGCCAGACATCAATGAGGTCGAAAGCAAAGCGGCATCCCGGCTGCTCTGTCCTGTGAAGCAATTTTTCTTACCCCGTAATGAACCCGGAGACATCCTGCTTCAGTCTGTCGCCTATGCTGCTCAGGGTCAGAATCTCGGTCCTGATGTTTTCAGCTTCACCTTCCATTTCTTTTGCGATATTTGCTGTTATCTCTATGTTCCGGACAACCTCTTCCGAGGCCGCAGACTGCTCATCAACTGCAGTGGCGATCTGGGTTATTTCATCGCGGACCTTCTGAACTGAATCAACAATGGTCTGCAGTACGTTGTTGAGGTTTTTTATATGGGCCGTTGCCTTTGAGATCCCCTTCGTAGACTCCACCATGGATCTTGATGTCTGGCTGGAATCCTCCTGAACCGCGCCTATCTTGCCCGAGATCTCTGCCGTCGCCCTAATGGTCCTCTCCGCGAGCTTCCGCACCTCGTCTGCCACGACGGCGAAGCCCCTGCCCTGTTCCCCTGCCCGTGCAGCCTCAATGGCCGCATTCAGTGCGAGCAGGTTGGTCTGGTCGGCGATGTCCTTGATGACGGTCAGGATATCTCCTATCTCGATTACCCGGTTGTTCAGTTTCTCGACCATGGTGGCAAGTTCTGCCGTTGAGGTATTGACTTCACCGATAGTGGTCACGGTCAAATCTGTTATCTTGCTGCCGCTTTCGGCTATTTCCATTGCATCTGCCGATGACTCTGCCGCCACCGCGGCATTTTTAGCGATGTCTGTGATTGTCTGGCTCATCTCCTCTGCCGAGGCAGCGATCTGTTGTGCCTGCGTGGCCTGGTTCTTTGCGCCGCCGGTCAGTTTGTCCGCAGTACCCGAGAGGGTTTGCGATGCTGCTGAAAGGTCCATCACCCCGGTCTTGATATTGCCGACGATTGAGCCGATCTTTCCGGACATCGAGGCAAAGTCCTGCATCATTAATCCTATTTCGTCTCTTCTGCCGGTCGTCGATTGCACAGACCTGAAATCACCCCCGGCCATCGCCCGTGAGTCTCTGGAGATCGTGACTATCGGGGATATGATCATCGAAGACAGGAACTTTGCTATCATGATGAGAAACAGGATGAAGATGCCCCCGCCCGCAAAGAACCCCCACCTGATAAGGGTTACCTCTTTTTTTACTTTTCCGGTTACCCCTGCGGCTTCGGCCTTCATCTTCGTGTCCGCGTTCTGGGTGGCCTCGGCCATGACACTGAAGCGTTCCGTCTGTATGCCTGCCCCGATTTCTTTTGCCTGTTCCTGTTTTCCCTCGAGAAGGAGCGGAATGACCTCAGTGTCCCTGGTGACTGCCATCGCCTTCCATGCCTCCTGTGCCTTTTTCACCTCCGGGAGAGCCCCGGCAGTATCAGTGGTCTCCAGTGAGAGCGCAATCTGCTTGAAAAGCTCGTCGATGCCGTTGGTCTGTTGCCTGATAACGTCAATGTGCCCGAGTCTTTTTTCCCTGTCATTTTCAGCCATCATGGTGGCGACTCTTCCTCTGGCCAGGTTTATGTTCAGCCTCAGGAGTTCCATGTTCTGGGCCGTTTCGATATTCCGCATTATGGCTGAGTATGCCCTGCCTCCGACCTGCACCCGGGTGAAGGCAATCTGGCCGATGATTACCCCAACTATGGCGACGCTCACGATCATCCCGAAGATGAGGTACAGTTTTGCCTTGAGACTCATATCCCGAAACCAGGTCAGCATTCTATCCTCCGCAGTTTGTGTCGTTTTTTTAGCTTTTGCCGACTTATTATATCACTGATATTTACTATCATGCGATCTTTATTTTTCTTTATTACTCAGGAGGTTATAAGGGCTTCCATTTTCTTGCGTATCGATATATCCTCCAGAAGCCAGATGGCGCCGTCATCCAGATTGCCCGGGTTTACTGCCTGCCCGATCAGGTTACACCAGATAAGGGAGCCATCGCTTTTCTTCATCTGTACCTCACAGGTATAGACCTCTCCCCGGGCAAGCGCCGCATACGCCGTCTCCCCTGTTCGTCTATAAGTCTCTCTGTCAGGATACAATATCTCCGTGTCTTTACCCTCAACCTCAGCAAACGAATACCCAAATATTCTTGACAGGCTTCTGCTTCCCCACATAATTTTTCTATTCTTCAACAGCAGGATTACAGCACCGACATTGTCCAGGATGATTTTCTGCTCGTTCAGAACCTGCCTAAGCCTGTCTTCTGTATTTCTGCGCTGCGTCTCGGCCTCAACTTTATAAAGCGCTATTTCTATCGCACTCAGGAGGGTTTCACGGGTGCAGGGCTTGAGAACATAGCCGAAGGGCTCCGTTGCCTTGGCCCTTCCGATGGTGCCGGCATCAGCATGGGCGCTCAAAAAAATAATGGGAATGTGGCAGGTCTTTCGCAGCTCCTCTGCAACTTCTATCCCGGTTATGCTGCCGGCGAGCGTGATATCCATGAGAATAAGGTCCGGCTGCAGTTCAACCGCTTTAGTCACTGCCACCTCTCCGGTCGATACGACTCCCGCGACGTCGTAGCCGAGATCATCCAGCGTGCTTCTGAGGTCCATTGCCGTCACGGCTTCATCTTCTATCAGTAATATCCGCTTTCTATTCATTATGTCCACCTCTGTTCTGTGAATTTCCGGGGAAGGTTATGCTTACCCCGGTGCCCTGTGCGCGTGAAAGTTCGATCGTGCCCTGGATCTGTGCAGCCAGACCATTTACTAATTGGAGTCCGAGAGACCTGGTGTTGTGAAAGTCCAGATCTGCCGGAAGCCCGATGCCGTTGTCCTCAACGAACAGGACATTGTTCCCCTCGCTGGTTATCTTAATCCCGACCGTGATGATTCCCTTTCTCCGGTCAGGGAAGGCATATTTGAAGCTGTTTGAAACCAGTTCATTGACGATCAGGCCGCAGGGGATGCCGACATTCACATCAAGGGCAACAGGCTCCATATCCACGGAAATGACAACGCCCTCCTGCCTGTAGGTGGCCGCTATATTATTGACAAGGCTTTTCAGGTATTCTCTGAAATCGATGTGCGCCAGATCTGCTGAGCGATAGAGCCTTTCATGGATCAGTGCCATGGAGTTTACCCTGTTGCGGCTCTCTTCGAACTTGGCGCGGACCGTCTTGTCGTCGATACCCTTTGCCTGAAGATTCAACAGGCTGAAGATCACCTGCATATTGTTCTTTACCCGGTGGTGGATTTCTTTCAGCAGCACTTCCTTTTCCTTCAGCGAACGTGCTATCTGTTCTTCCGCCTTCCTGCGCTCGGCGATTTCGACGGTTAAGGCCTTATTGGCTTCCTGTAGCTCGGCCGTCCGTGCACGCACCCGGGTTTCCATTTCGGTGTAGGCCAGTTTCAGTGCATCCTGCGTCTGCCGCCGCTCAGTGGTATCGCGGATGGATTCTATGGCGCCCGCCCGCTCTCCCTGCGCGTCAAAAAGCGGCGCCACCGTTGCCCAGACATAGGCGCCCTTTCCCTCATAAAGGGTGGGGCAGAACGCCTCCCCGTACAGGATATTGTTTTCCCGCAGGACGTCCTGGTATTTGAGCTCCAGGTCGGAATCGCTCACATCCAGAAGGTCAAGCAGGTTCTGTCTTCTTTCCCCGTAGAAAGGAATCGTGTAGGCATGATCGCCCTGCCCGAGCATCTCTGCTTTGCTGATCCCGGTCATTTTTTCCATTGCACGGTTCCAGGCAATAACCTTCTTCTGGTTATCGACGACAAAGGTTGCGTCCGGGAAAAAATCGATGATGTCGAGGACTTGCTGTCGTGATTCTCTCATCTCTTCGACAAGCTGCCCGACCTCTTTGAACTGCACCGTCAGCGTATTCGCCATCTCCCTGAAATTGTTGATCAGATGATTTGCCTCTTTAATGCCGCTCTCCGGCCAGGCGATCTCTTCGCCGTCAGCCGCCAGCCTGAGCGGTAACGCGTACGTCAGCGTGCGGAGCTTTTCGAGTGTGACCGTAAACCGGCGGCTCAGGAATTCAGCAAGCGCCAGCGCCAGGAGCAAAATCAGAAACAGCAGGATCAGCTTGCCTGCATAGTTGTCATAGATCGTTTTCTGGAAGGGCGCCACCGGCTGCTCCAGGATCAGTTTCCATTCTGCGAGGTCGCCGATAGCCGTTTCCGCAACATAGAACGATTTAGTCCAGCGTTCTATAGCCGACGTATTTTGGGGCAGCTCCGGCACCCACTGGCTGATTCCATTGTCAATACGGTTGAGCGTCCCGGCGCCGCGCACAAAGGGTGTCATGACTGTTTGATCGGTGCGGTTGGTCATGATGACGTTGCTGTTTTTATCCAGCAGGGTGTAAAACAGTGCCTGCCTGTTCAAGCTATTATCGAGGTACTCCTGTATCTGCTCCATGCGCAGGGTCCCTAGCGCGAAACCGCCGTATTTTCCGCCAATGACAACCGGCACAAGAATGAAGACGCGCGGCTTGGGGGTACCGATCCTGCCCATGATCACTTCCGAGAGCATAGGTTTGAGAGTTTGTTTGAGAACCGGAATGTAGCTGCGATCAGCGATGTTTTTGCCAATGACAGTCTGTCCCAGTTCGTCGAGCTGCGGATAGAAGGCCGTGAAAGTGGCTTCTCTGTCCAACAGCCCGACCCGCAGAAAATTGACATCCGACTTCTTTGCCAGTTCCAGAAACGGCTGCATCTGCCGCGGGGGCCGCGAAGCCGCCATTTCTGCCAGATGGAGAATTCCGGATTTTCTGTTCTTCACCCAGGTTTCCAGGCGCAGATCCATCTGCTGACTGTCCTGAATCAATGAGGTGCGAATAGTGCGGTCGGCTTCGCTAAAATCTTTTCTGCTGCCGACCGCCAGCATGATCAGCGCCGGACACAATACAAAAAAGGCAAGCAGGTTGTAGACAATCTCGCTGTACGACATCAGCGATGAGCGCGACCGAAGCGCAAATACGGTAAAGATCAGACGGGCTACCAGGGCATTGGCGATACCGTTTATCGCCTGGTGGGTTATGGTGATGTAGGTATTACTAAAAGAAAGATGCATGGCGACGTGGTAAAACAGGTAGACCAGCGGCATACCGATGATGAGCCAGTACAGTGTATCGGCCAGCACCATCCACATCCTGCGGCGGGCCGTCAGCCAGCCGACAACCGCCACTTCGGAGGTCATGATGATGATGGCGTAGGGGTGATTCCAGAGGATATAGGTATAGCCGGAAATGATGGCGGCCGACAGAACGCCCAGACGGAGACCGAAGTACTGCATGGCCAGCATGGCGAAGATGCTGCCGAAGAGGAAGTCGACATTGAGGAAGACCGGGAGCTTGAAATAGTTGCCTGTCAGCCCGGCTGCGATCAGTGCCAGGAAAAGGGGCAGAGTCTCTTTCAGATGGTCTGCCGTACTGCCTTTGCTTAATGTTGTCATTATATTGCCTTCTTCAAAATTCACCAGACAGCGTCTTCAGCTCCATTTTCCGCTCTTATCATACAAAACGTCGTCCCTTTGATCAAATCATTGCTCAGGATCGAATAATGCTCATCGCAAACCATTCATTCAAAAAACGTATAGGACCGGTAATCTCAAATCCCGTAAAAATACTCTCTCAAGCCGGATCGATCTGATTCAACTGCTTTATTTAGGTTATTCTGGAATCAGGTGTTTCCCCTCAAAGACGAAAGAGATGAGAAATATTGATCATGTCACTTGGCTGAGTCAAACTATTGACGCAGCTTTTCTTTTTAGTTATAGTGTCTTATGCCGAATATTCTTGTTATAGACGATGACGAGTCGGTCCGCGATGTCCTGACGATGTTTTTCTCCGAGGAGGGGTTTTCTGTCACGACTGCTTCGGATGGTCAGTCCGGCATAGATCTTCTGAAAAATGACCGGTTCGATCTCATATTCCTCGACCTGGTGATGCCGGTCAAGGGGGGACTGGACGTTCTGAAAGAGCTTGTTGAGATGCATAACACAACCCCTGCGATTGTCATGACTGCCTTTGCAACCGTAAAGACCGCCGTAGAAGCGATGCGGTTCGGGGCATTCGATTATGTCACCAAGCCTTTTATGCTTGAAGAGCTCCTGATACTTGTTACGCGGGCGCTGAGCATCTCGAAACTCCGGAAGGAGAATGTGATGCTCAGAAAGCAGCTCCGCAGCAGGTATGACTTTCACCGCCTTATCGGTAATTCGCCCCAGATGCAGAAGGTCTGCGGCCTTATTGAAAAAATCGCTGATACAGAAAGCACGGTCCTGATCTCAGGAGAAAGCGGGACAGGGAAAGAGGTGGTTGCCAAGACGATCCACTTTAACAGTTCCCGCGGCCAGAACCCGTTTGTACCGCTAAACTGCGGTGCGATTCCGAAGGACCTTCTCGAGTCCGAGCTTTTTGGCCATGAAAAAGGGGCGTTTACCGGCGCGATCAATACGCGGGTCGGCAGGTTTGAGCTGGCCGACGGAGGTACGATATTTCTCGACGAGATCGGCGAATTGCACCCCTCGCTCCAGGTGAAACTTCTCCGGGTCCTGCAGGAGCGGGAGTTTGAGCGGGTTGGCGGGATGAAGACGGTAAAGGTCGATGTCCGTATCCTGGCTGCAACCAACCGGGACCTCGAGCAGGCGACGAAGGAAGGCAACTTCAGGGAGGACCTTTTTTACCGCCTCAGTGTTATTCCGCTGCATATACCGCCTCTGCGTGAACGAAAGGAAGACATCCCGCTCCTGATGGAGCATTTCATGAGCAGTTTTGCAAAGAAGAAGAAGAAGGAAGTCCTCAAGGTTGCCCATGAGGCGATGCAGTGTCTGAAAGTGTATACATGGCCGGGCAATGTCCGCGAACTCGAAAATCTTGTCGAACGGATGGTCATCCTTGACGAAGACGGGATCATAAACTTAGATGATCTTCCTGAACGTTTTAATGTCCTTTTCGGATCGGGGGGCGACTGCCATGACAGAAGGGCGAATCAGGCAGCCAGCGGCCCCTCAGGGATAAGTCTTCCGGATGGGGGAGTTGACCTCAATGCTATTGTTGATGACATCGAACGTAAACTTATTCTCCAGGCGCTCGAAAAGTCAGGCGGCGTCAAGAAAAAGGCTGCTGAGCTTCTTGGGCTGAACCGGACAACGCTCCTTGAAAAGCTGAAGAAAAAGGGGATCGAAACGCAGGGCAAAGAACCCCCGCCAGCCTGATAGGGCACCTGCCGAAGCCGGTCAAGTGTCATATAATTGACGATACGTCCCACCTAACTTCCTTTAAAATCAATAAGTTACAGTGGCATATTTGTTGCTAATTATGTGCTGTTATGAAAAAGCTCAGTTTTATTGCCGTTATACTGCTGCTGATTATCTCTCCCCGTATATCCGGAGGTGGTGAATTTGATGATCAGCTGAAACAGCCGCTTCTGAAGCAGGCATGGGAAGAGCTCAAGATTCAGAAACCTGATGCTGCTATCAGGCTCCTGACTGCGCATACCTCCGATCTTCAGTCTGCTGCCCAATATCATTTCATCTTCGGCAAGGCTTTCAGCGCGCTTGAAAAGCCGCTTGAGGCGCTGCAGCACTACCGGCTTGCGTATCTCTATTTCCCCAAAGGTGAACTGAAGGAAATATCGCTCATCAATAAAGGAGAGTCATATCTGAAGCTCAGGAATTATTATGAGGCAAGTAATGACTTCGCCATGTTCATTTCATTGTTCCCGCAGTCTAAACATCTGGTCAGGGCACAGGCAGGGTTTGCGGCAGGTCTCATCGGCTCGGGCCGGCTTAAGGAGGCTCTCCAGTTGCTGAATAAGCTGGACGACAATGCCGATGTGCTTTATACCAGGGCCGGCGTCATGCAGCGGCTGGGGCAGGTCCGTGAGGCGCATGATGCTTACGCCGCAGCGGTTGCGAAAGATCCTTCCTATGTCAGCAAGCAGGACAGACAAACGCATTTCGTGGCGGCTGAGTCAGCCAGTCCCTACACGTCGCTTTCCCCTGTTTTTGATGAGACGCTGTACTATATCGGCGAAAATTACCGGCTTATGTCAAAGCCTGATGAAGCAGAGAAATACTTTGCACAGATTTCTGAGGCCGGCTTCAGGGAGAAGGCTGCAGTCAGTCAGGGTCTCATGGCTTTGGCGGATTCCAAGACCGATAAGGCCATGACCCTTTTCAGTTCCGCACTCGGGTCATCCGACCGGGTGGTCAGGAGGCAGTCCATGCTCCATCTTGCAGAGGCGGAGGTCAAAATGGGAAAGAGCGGAGAGGCCAGGGCAAGGCTTCAGGAGCTGATGAAAAACTATCCGTATACCCCTGAGTGTGACCAGGCCATCCTGACGCTGTCCCAGATCTACACAAAGGACGGAAACCATGACGAGGCCATGAAGATCCTGAAGGAGTTGATTTTCAGGCGCTATCCGGTAAAGGAGGCCATCGATCAGGTTGTCGCGATACTCAGACAGGTGCATGAAAAGAAGGAGACCGAAAAATTGGCAGCGATCTGGAAGTCTGCAGGTCCGTGGCTGCTCGACAACAGCAGAGAGAAGTTTCTGATCGAGATGGCAGAGGCGTTGAAGGGTACCGGCAGGCCTCAGCTTGATATCCTCCGCTGGCTGGCTAAGAACGGTTCCGACGACTCCAGGGGCCGCGCCATGGTTGCCCTTGCATCTTTCTATGCCGATTTTGGAGATACTGCCCGCGCAAAGGAATATTTCGGAAAAATACGAAACAGAAAAGGGCTGGAAGACGATATCCTGAGGCTTGAGGCCAAGACGCTGCTGGCCGAAAAAAGTTACGCGGCGGCGGCCGTAAAGCTCGGGATGATTCGAAAATACCGGCAGGAGGACCTGAGGCCTTTCGGCGTCGCAACAGAGCTGTCCCCTTATGCAGCAAGGGTCTTTGCCCGTTTCGAGAAGGCGGTTGCTGAGGCGGGCGGCGATGCAGCGACACTGACGACGCTTGCCGATATCGCCTATACCCTTGGAAAGATGAAAGAGGCAAATAAATACTACCGGGCCGCCCTTGCGAAGGAACCCGAGAATACCTGGTGCCTCTACCGGGTCGCATCGATGACCACCGGCGGAGAGGCCGAGGAACTGTTCAAAAAGGCATCGGCAGGGACCTCGGCAATAGGCAGTCTCGCAGGTGCGCGCCGGCGTGAAATGGTGATGTCGAAAAAATACCTGGAGGACGGTAACTGAGATGGAAGATATCAGCCAGCTTAACGAGGCGTTCCAGAACTTTACCCTTGCATCAAAGAGCCTTGAGTCATCTTACGAAAGACTGCAGGAGAAGGTTCAGTATCTCACCGGGGAAATCGCGCAGAAGAACGTCCAGCTCGGGGACGCCCTCAGCAAGACCGAAGAGGCAAAGGACTTTCTCAAGGGAATACTCGAAAGTCTTCACGAGGCGATCATTGTGCTCGATCCCGAAAAGCGGGTGACGATGGTGAACCGGGCGGCTGAGGAGTTTCTCGGCTTCAGCACGGAAGAGGTGACCGGAGTCCCGTTTGAGCAGCTCAGCTTCACCGTCGAAAAAGAGGGGCCGGAGTCTGTGCTTGTCATCGGCGGGAGGAGACACCGCGTTATTATCTCATGCTCGGACGTCAGGGACATCGACGGAGGTGTAAGGGGCCAGGTGATCCTGTTTCAGGACATCACCCGCATCAGAGAACTCGAGGCCCTGCAGGAACGGAACCACCGGCTTATAGCCATGGGCGAAATGGCTGCCAAGATCGTTCACGAGATACGGAGCCCATTATGCAGCATTGAACTCTATGCCAGCATGCTCGCCAGGGAACTGGAGGGGACCGGACAGACGGAGCTTGCCAAGGGTATATCGACCGGCATCAGGAGCCTGAACAACATACTGACGAATATGCTGCTGTTTGCAAGGCCTCAAAAGCCCCTGCTTGGCGAGGTGGCGCTGAATAAAGTGATCGATGAATCGATATTCATGCTGCGACCGCTGATGGACACCCGGGGACTGAAACTCATCAGGGAGGGGGCAGATGACCTGGTCGTGTCCGGGGATGCCGAACTCCTGAAACAGGTCTTCCTCAATATCCTGATCAATGCCATTCATGCTTCGCCTGAAGACCGTACCGTCACTGTTTCTGTTGCCCCTGAGGAGGACTTCATGGTTGCGTCGATCAAAGACGAGGGACAGGGTATAGAGGAGCAGAGGCTTGAGAGCATCTTCGATCCGTTTTTCAGCACCAAAGAGAAAGGGACCGGTCTTGGCCTGACAATAGCCTCCAAGATCATGCAGGCACATGGCGGCATTATAAGGGTGAAGAGCAGGTTCGGGGAAGGCGCTGTCTTTCAGCTCTGTTTTCCCTATTTGCAGCAGATCGCGAAAAGGAATACTATGATGAAAGAAGGCATATTCTCATGAACCCGATTCTTGTTGTTGATGATGACGCAGAGATGCGGGCTGCTCTCAGGGAGGCGGTCCAGCGTCTCGGCTATACAGCGGTTACTGCCGAGGATGGTCAGGACGCTATCGCCAGACTGCAGAAAGGCAATTTTGCCATGGTGATCACCGACATGAAGATGCCGCGCATGGACGGACTTGCCTTTCTGAGAGAGGCCAGGAGAAAAGTCGGCAAGATACCGTTTCTGATCATTACCGGGTATGCGACGGTTGAAAACGCGGTTGAGGCGATGAAGGAAGGGGCGTCGGAATACCTGATGAAGCCTTTTTCTTTTGATACCCTCAATGCAAAGATCGATGCGATTATGGGCAGGTTCACTGAAGACCGGGAGATCGTTACTGAAAATCCCCGGATGAAACGCCTCCTCCAGCTGAGCGAGAGCGTGGCTGCAAGTGACACCACGGTGCTGATAACCGGCGAAAGCGGGACGGGCAAGGAGCTTCTGGCCCGGTATATCTGCAGGCTGAGCGCCAGGAAGGACAAGCCCTTTGTCGCGGTAAACTGTGCCGCCATCCCGGACACGCTCATGGAATCAGAGCTGTTCGGTTTTGAGAAGGGTGCCTTTACCGGGGCAACGGACAAGAAGGTCGGGAAGTTTGAACTCGCCAACGGCGGGACGATACTTCTGGACGAAATCGGCGAGATGCCGATGCCTCTCCAGGCGAAGCTGCTGCGTGTGCTGCAGGAGAAGGAGGTCGACCGGGTTGGTGGCAGACACCCGGTTCCGGTTGATATCCGCGTGATCGCGACAACCAACCGGGACCTCAATAAAGAAAGCCTCGAGGGACGGTTCAGGGAGGACCTCTACTACCGGTTGAGTGTCTTTCCGCTGCATATACCAAGCCTGCGCGACCGGCCCGAGGACATCCAGCCTCTTGCGGGCTATTTCCTGAAGAAGTTCAGCGCCCAGTTCGGAAAGACGATCGAAGGCTTTACCCCCGAGGCTATGGTCTTCCTGCAGGGCCGTCAATGGCGCGGTAACATACGGGAGATTGAAAATACGATCCAGAGGTCGGCTCTCCTCTGCCCCGGCGGGATGATCAGTGTGACCGATTTCATGATCGATGACCAGCCGGCCCCCCCTGCTCTTGTCATTGCGGGCGGGGCCGGGCTGAAGGAAATGGAGAAAGATCTGATCTTCAGGACCCTGAAAGAGACGAACGGCAACAAGACAAAAGCAGCAAAACTCCTCGGTGTCAGTGTCAGGACGATCAGGAACAAGCTGCATGAGTATGGGAAAGATTTTCCTACCGGCTGACGCAATGAAAGACTCTATCCCGATACCGGTCTGCGAAATGCGGCGGAAAGACAGGATCTTTAGCTGTATATCTGGCATGATTATTGTATCTATACGGACAAAGGAGATATGCTATGGACAGCGGGTTTAATATTCTTGAAAGAATTATCAACGGGACGAATATTCGTCATCGGGTCATTACATCGAACATTGCAAATGCTGATACGCCGAACTATAAGGCAAAAGATATTAATTTCAAGGAGTTTGTCGAAGGCGCTGAGATCGAAATGCAGGCAACTGCTCCTCAGCATATCAGAACATCTTCGGCAACGAGCGGCGCATCAGGCACCATGAGCACTGAAAATGGCGGGGCCTGGGGAGACAGCAACAACGTTGAGCTCGATATGGAGATCGCAAAGATTACGGAAAACGGACTTCTTCATGATGCGGGTGTCAAGCTCCTGTCGACCAAGATGCGGATGTACCGGAACGCACTGAGGAGGTCATAATGGACTGGTTCGGCGTATTCAGGGTAAGCTCCTCTGCGCTGGAGGCACAGAGGACGCGGATGAACTCGATTGCCTCAAATATGGCAAACGCCCACTCCACCAGGACCCTTGAAGGCGGGCCCTACAAGAGAAAAGATGTAGTTTTTTCGACCAAGGAGATTGAAACCGGTGAGAAGGGGCTGGAGGGAGTCCAGGTTGCCCAGGTCGTTGAGGACAAGACCCCGCCCACCATGGTTTATGACCCGGGGCATCCTGATGCAGACAAAAACGGCTATGTGGCGATGCCGAATGTGAATGTGATCGAAGAGATGACGAACATGATGATGGCCACGAGGGCATATGAGGCAAGTGTGGCCGCCTTTAACATGTCCAAGAGCATGGTCACCAAATCGTTCGAAATAGGGAGGTAGATATGTCAGACCTTAAGATAACCGGGGCCGGGATTAACCAGAATGCCCTCCAGTCAAAGCCGGTCAAAAGTGAGTCAGGCGCCGGGTTTGATGCAGTACTGAAGGATGCTGTCGGAAAAGTGACGGAGGTCCAGAACGAGGCCGAAAAGGCGATTAAAGAACTGTCTTCCGGCGGTGATGTCACGCAGGCTATTATTGCGATGGAAAAGGCAGATATGTCTTTTCAGACAATGATTGAAGTCAGAAACAGGCTTCTTAACGCATATGAAGAGGTTATGAGGATGCAGATCTAGAGGATATTATGGCGAATATTATCGAATCAATCGGCTCAATGTCTCTGAAAAATAAGGCGATACTCCTGGGGGTTATTGTTATTGCTATTGCCAGTATCGTGCTGCTCTTCTCATGGTCACAGCAGGCCGACTATCACCTGTTGTACTCAAACCTCTCTGAAGGCGACTCCGGGCCTATTGCCCAGAAACTGAAGGAGCTGAAAATTCCGTACCGGGTCGAGGCAGGAGGCATCCTTGTGCCCTCTGATAAGGTCTACGAGGTGAGGCTCCAGCTGGCTGCCCAGGGTCTGCCTCACGGCGGCGGGGTTGGTTTTGAACTCTTTGACAAGACTGATTTCGGTACGACCGACTTTGTCCAGAAACTGAACTACCGGCGGGCCATGCAGGGTGAGCTCGCCAGAACGATCATGTCTCTCTCCGAGGTAGAGCAGTGCCGCGTTCATCTTGCGATTCCCGAAAAGACGCTGTTTACCCAGGCTGACAACCGGCCGAGCGCTTCTGTTTTGGTAAAGCTCAGGACCGGAAGGACACTTGCTCAGAACCAGGTCCAGGGCATAGTCCACATGGTTTCCAGCAGTGTTGAGGGGCTGAATCCTAAAGACGTGACGGTCGTTGATGCCCGCGGCGATATGTTGACAAGTCCTGCTGATGACGCTGTTGTCGGTCTGAGCAGCAGTCAGCTGGAGTATCAGCGGAACGTTGAGAAGGAGATAGAATCACGGGTGATCGGGATACTTGAGCCGGTCGTCGGCAAGAGCAAGATTCGTGCTCGGGTAACGGCAAACCTCGATTTTACCCGGAGCGAGAAGACGGAAGAAAAATATGATCCTGATGGCCAGGTCGTCAGGAGCGAACAGAAGCAGCTTGAAAAAACAGGTGCTGCTGCCGGGGCAGGAGGAGTTCCCGGCGTGACGTCGAACATACCGGGGAAGGCTGCAGCAAGCCAGGGATCAGGCAGCCAGAACCAGTCACAGAAGCAGCACGATACGACCAATTACGAGATAAGCAAGGTGACGAGCCATATTATCAATCCATCAGGTATGTTGAAGAAGCTCTCTGTTGCCGTGCTTGTTGATGGCGTCGAGGCTGCGCAAAAGGATGCAAAAGAGAAGAAATATACGCCGCGGTCTGAAGAGGATCTGAAGCGTTATGAGGAACTCGTCCGGAATGCTGTCGGGTTTACTGCGGACCGGGGGGACGAAGTGAAGGTCATCAATATGCAGTTCGAAGGCATACCAAAGGAAGAGATAGTACCGACGCCGGTCGATTATATGTCGTACGTTTCAACCGCTGCCAAGTTTGTGGTCCCGCTTATCGGCGTGCTTCTTCTTTATCTGCTTATCCTGAAGCCTTTGGTGCGGACACTTGCTCTGGCCCCACGGTCAGTGTCGCAGACAGGCGGAGAGCTTCCGCTGCCTCAGACGGTTGCACAGCTTGAGCAGGCTATGAAGGCGAAGGGACTCCCTCTTGAACAGGACGTCATCGAGTGGGCCAAAAAGAACCCGCAGCAGGCGGCCAGTCTGATTAAAGGATGGCTGGAGGTCCGATAGATGGCGATCAGCGGCTACGAAAAAGCAGCGGTTTTTCTGAGCGTTGTCGGCGAAGAGGTTGCCTCAGAGATCATGAAAAGCCTTGATGTGAAAGAGGTTGGAAGGATCAGCACTCATATCAGCAGGCTCCAGGCCATGAAACAGGCGGAGATAGAGGATGTCTTCAAGGAGATTGAGACAGAAATCTCAAAAGGGGCAGTCCACCTTGGCGGTGAGGAATATATAAAAAAGGTCCTCTCAAAAGGACTGGGCGACGAGAGCGCTGATAAGATACTCGAGCTGGCATCCAAGGAGGACACAATCGATGCCCTCAGATGGGTGGATTCGAAGACCCTCTCGAATTTTCTGGTAACCGAACATCCACAGACGATTGCGCTCGTCCTCTGTCTGCTTGAGCCGGCCCAGGCCTCGGACGTGCTTGCGACCTTTTCCGACAAGCTCAAGGCTGATATTGCCATGCGCGTTGCCCAGACCGAGCGGCTGCCGAAGAATGCGATTGAAGAGCTGAATGATGTGCTGAAGGGGCAGATTGATGTCGGCAAGGGAAAGGGTACGAAGTTCGTCGGGACGAAGGCGATTGCCGAGATCCTGAACCGGACGGACCGGTCGACCGAGCAGATGATCCTCGAAAATATCGAGACCCAGAATAATGTCCTTGCCGATTCGATCCGTCAGCTGATGTTTGTCTTCGACGACCTGGTCAAACTTGACGACCGCGGCATTCAGATGATCCTGAAAGAGATCAGCACCGAAGATCTGTCTCTTGCGCTCAAGACCGCATCGGACGCACTGAAAGAAAAGATATTCAGGAATATGTCGTCGCGTGCTGCCGAGATCCTGAAGGAGGATATGGAGGTGAAGGGACCTGTCAAGGTTTCTGATGTCAGCAAGGCCCAGCAGAATATTGTACGGGTGACGCGGAAGCTTGAAGAAGAAGGCAAGATATCCATAGGCGGCAAGGGAGGTGAAGAGCTTGTTTAATAGAGGCAGGGTTGTGAAGCTGCACAGCGGAAAAGCGTTTGATATGCCGGCTCTCAAGCAGATGGATGCGGTACGGTCAGGAGCGGGCAACAACGAGCAGGCCCTCTCCGCGTATTCTGCAAACCGGAGATCTGAAGAGATTGAACGTGATGCGTATGAAAAAGGGTTTGCCGCCGGGGAAAATGCAGGACTCGAGATGGGAAAGCAGAAGGCCGCGGTCCTGCTCGAAAGGCTTGAGAACATTATTGAAGATCTGCAGACGGTCAGACAGCAGGTGGTAGCAGATATCGAGCCGCAGATCATGGAGCTTGCGCAGACGATGGCCAGGAGGATTGTCCTTGAAGAGCTGTCGATAAAGCCTGAAGTCATTGTCCAGATAGTGAAAGAGGCCCTGCGCAGGATCGAAAAAAACGGTACGATCACCATTCGGATCAATCCGCGGCTCCGCGAACTCTTCACGACCATGAAGCCGCAGCTTCTTGAACTTCATCCTGACATCGTCTTTGACCTCGACCCTTCGGCCCCGCTCAATGGCGCGGTTGTGATCGGCGAAAAAGAGGAGGTTGTCACTGACATTGATCTCCAGCTGAAAAATATGCGTGACAGCATCGAAGGGAACCTTGGCGCTCATTGACCTTAATCCCTATATCAGGGCAGCACAGCAGGCTGATCCGCTTACGGTCTATGGCAAGATAGACGAGATTACCGGCATTATCATGAAGGCGACCGGCATCAGTGTCAGCATCGGAGAGGCCTGCAAGATACGCACTGATAACGGCGGAGATATTGATGCCGAGGTTGTGGGATTCCGGGACGGGAAGATTATGCTCATGGCGGTTGGGGAACTTACGGGAATTAAACCGGGCAGCTGGGTCTATCCCATCGGTAAGAAGGTATCCGTGAGGGTGGGGCCTGACCTGGTCGGAAGAATCCTTGATGATGCCGGCAACCCGATCGACGGTAAAGGGCCGGTCAAAGGCATTGACTATCCGCTCTTTTCCCATTCTCCGAATCCTCTGACAAGACGTCGCATAAAAGAGCCGATAGACCTCGGCATCAGGACGATTAACGGGCTTCTTACCTGCGGAAGAGGACAGCGGGTCGGGATTATGGCAGGAAGCGGCGTCGGGAAAAGTGTTCTGCTCGGCATGATTGCGAAGTATACCGATGCCGAGGTGAATGTCATTGCGCTTATCGGTGAGCGGGGCCGGGAGGTCAGGGAGTTCATCGAGCGCGATCTCGGTGAAGAGGGCCTGAAGAAATCTATCGTCATTGTCTCCACCTCGGAGAAGCCTCCGCTGGCAAAGGTGCGCGGCGCTTTTACGGCGACGGCCATTGCAGAGTATTTCAGGCAGCGGGGCGACCATGTGCTGCTGCTGATGGATTCGCTTACCCGTGTCGCCATGGCCCAGCGTGAAATCGGACTCGCGATCGGCGAGCCTCCTGCATCAAAGGGATACACCCCC
>Ga0334722_10001461_pt1 | contig 29431 bp, 27 predicted proteins | sample C3_bottom_MG_FD_207210 | JGI IMG/M metagenome (GOLD analysis project Ga0334722, IMG submission 207210) | Sediment microbial communities from Yellowstone Lake, YNP, Wyoming, USA - C3_bottom | ecosystem: Environmental > Aquatic > Freshwater > Lake > Sediment | place: USA: Wyoming | collected... | reverse complement strand
GATAAATGTGCTAAAATTCTTCATAACCTGTCCTCCTTAATTGTGGCTCTGAGCCTTTGGTTTTTACCGACCTTAAAGCTTAACCCACGCGCCTTAAGGTTGGACAGGTTTAATACATTATGTCTAACGCTACTGAATGCATTTCTACGGCCGCTCCGCTTCGTGTTCATATGTGGCAGAATTGTCCTGTCACAAATGAATATTGCCAGTACAGCCTTTCCGTTGAAAATGCGCCCAGCTGCGGATCTTTTTCAATAAACGTCGTCCCTCCCCCTGGTGAGGATATTTCGAACAGCTGTGCCATCTATGAGCAGCAAGTGGGCTGCAAACTTAAAGATGAGGTATGGTACGACGCCCAGGATAATCCAATTATCACAATGAGTAACGGATCTCCTACCCATAATCCGACACCGGAAACCTGTCGGACTTCTGCTATTGCAGGAACAGCTTGCAAGGAATGGTGGAGAAAGTCGCGCGGGTATAGGTGCGTTGCCAGCAATACGGCGTTTTCGCCCGATACATCAAGGGCGATGTCTGCAGCTATGTCGGCTGATAATGGTGGCGGTAGCTCAGTACACTTTACACGCTCCACTCTCAATAAGGAAAATACTGGTAATTGCCTAATCGAAGTGACGTCATCATCGACTAGTCTTTCAGCCTCTGACTGCTCAGCTTATGGCGGATCCATGCAGTCAGGAAGTTGTATAACAAAAGGATATCTGTCGTCTGCATGTATATATCAAGATCCGTCTACGAAAACAGGGCTGTATTGTGATACAGTCTCTGTGGCGTCTATTGTTTTTCCAGACGAGATCAGTAGAAGAGTTTCGCGAGACTGCATCGAGCAGAGCCAGTGTAATGTGACATGTGTAGTCGGGATGCCCGGCAATGCAACACAGACGGTATCCTGCATTAACAATGGCAATAATACTTACTCTTGCCCCAGTGGCGGCAACCCGATAATTAAGGACTGTGACTGTAGTATCGCAACATGGGATCCCACCCTCACTCAGGGTGAATCATGCGAAGTTGCCTGTCTTGTTGATGAATACGGGTCGGAGACATCAAGCAATGTTACCAGGGACTATCGTCTCCTCACCTGTAATAAAACTTATGTGGGGGGAGCAGCTCAATATACGTGTCCCCTTTCTGGCGGCCAGCAACTACGCCAGGACTGCGCCTGTGTAGATACGTTTGGCCTTTCAGCAGGGGTCCTTGGAGCTCTTTCTCAGGCTCTTAAGGACAGGGAGTGCCAGTAGTGATATCTAACACCCGCATGAAAACGGCTGCAATATTCATTTATATTTTAGTTCTGGGGGCAACATCATCTTTCGGTGCCGACTGGTCCTGCTTAAATGATGCAGGCACTGGTTGGACCGGTGTTATGTGCGGCAACGATATTAATGGTAACGGCATGATAGATGACTGCGGCGAATTACTGTCGTGCCAGCGACCGGCCTCGGGTCAATGCCAGCAGTCACCTCTGCCAACCAGATACGAATGCGTTTTCCCGGACAAATCCAGGGTGACATGTTCAGCTGCTTTGTTTGGAGCATGTCCTCAATGCACTATTACTGATGTTGACAATCCATCAGTAATTATCATGCAGGGAACAGTTACGCCAATCTACAAGTACCACTGTACGTTAGACAATACTGATTATGAAGGACTTGTGGCTTGTCAGGGTGCGTGTGGCGGGCAGTGCCAATGTGGTCAGGGTGGACTCTATAATTCCACAACGAATCTTTGTGAGGTTGAGGTTGCGCTACAATGTGCTGAGGGCTATTTGTTCGACGATACTGTTCATTTATGCGTTGCCCAGATACAATGTCCATCTGGTACCCATTTTGACTCAACTTTGGATCGTTGTATTGGCGATACCACTTACAAATGCCCTGACAATTTTCTCTACGACGCGGGCACAGGCAAGTGTGTTCACATTCCCAATTGCCCGCCTGGTTCTGTATTTTCAACAACCAGTTTAAAATGCGAAGCCCCACCAAGTATTAACTGTCCTGCAAATTATACTTTTAATTCCGGCAGTCAAAAATGTGAGGCAGCACCAAATTGCGGAGCTGGTGTCCTCAATACCTCGAGTGATGTGTGCCAGCTCCTCCCAACTATAACTTGCCCGGCCAATTATGTGTACAGTAGCTCCACTCTAAAATGTGAGGAAATGCCTTACTGTTTGACGGGGGGCACCTTCGATGCGGTTGATAATCGCTGTGAATCAATTCCGGGGATCACCTGTGCTACTTCGTATATCTATAATAGTACGACGCAGCAATGTCAGACAGGTCCAGGCTGTCCTGCAGGGGGAGCGTATGTAGGCTTGAGGGATAGATGTGAGGCAGCAGATAACCCTCAATGCCCGGTTTCTTATACCTATAATTCGGTAGCAGAAAGGTGTGAGAAGGCTCCGCAGTGTGCAAGCGGCAGCTATAATCCAACGACAGATAGGTGCGAATTATCGATTAGTCCGACGTGTCCTACGGGTTATACATACGGAGGAGGGGTGTGTTACGCTAACCCAGTATGTGCCACCGGCACGTTTAATTCTGTTTCCAATTCCTGCGAAACAGCAGGCACCCCTCAATGCAGCACGGGATACTCCTACAATGCGACTGCTCAAAAATGTCAGTCAGCGCCGCAATGTACAACAGGTGGAAGTTATTCAGCAACCACGAACAGATGTGAGACGTCCTCGACTCAAAACTATACATGTTCAATCAATGGGCAGGTATACTCGAGTTCTGCTGCCTGTACCGCTGGCTGCTCGCAGACTTCAAATTGCACCGCGGCAGCTGGGACTATCACTCTCTCAGGATCCACAACCGGGGGAAAAGCCCCAGCGTTGCCTCTTCAAGGGTCTCTTACTGGTAGTGGCTCGTATATAGCTTTATCGCCGTTTGTAAGTGGCGGTAATCTTGCAATATCCGGTGCGACACTCTCGGGTAGCCTTTGGTGGACAAATCCGCCGCTTATTTCACCTCAAATGAGTATCATCGGGTATGGCACCTGGATCGGCATTAATTGTGTCATGGGTCTTAATTGCGGCGGTTCTATAACAGTTTCTGGAGCAACGGTTTCTGGGACCATGTATATGTACCAAAATATGATAGACAGTACTCTGACTGGATCTGGCAACACGTTGATCAGCAACGTTGGAGGATCACTCGTATTTTCTGGTCCCACGACATATACTTGCCCGCTGGGGGGCTTTGCATGCTCGGGCAACCCACAGCAATGCACAAATACAGGCTCCTGCTCCTCTTCAACTGTATGCCCTGCGGGTTATACGCTGAATGGGGGTGTCTGTGTCACCGCTGCTTCCTGCCTGTCAAGCGGAGTGCTTAACACGAGCAGCGACCAGTGTGAGCTCACGGCGTCTTTTACCTGTCCCACCGGTTTTCTATGGAATGGGTCTACATGTCAAAAAGCTCCAACCTGTAATTCGGGAGGGACGTTTACATCATCCACTCATCGTTGTGAGATAACACCCTCTTATGTCTGCCCAGGCACTATGACCTGGGACGCTACAGCACAAAAATGCAGGCAGGCCTCAACATGCGCGACCGGTGGCACTCTCAATACAAGTTTTGATCTTTGCATATCGACGGTTAACTATAACTGTCCGGCCGGATACACTTATGCTGGGAGTGCCATTTGTTCTGCGCCGGCAAGTTGTCCTGGGACGGGCACCCTCAATATAAGCCTCGATCAATGTCAGAGCACTCCGGTTTACAATTGTCCGACAGGATATACATACAGCTCTGGTACATGCAACGCCAATGCAAAATGTGATACAGGTGGTACTCTGAACACTGCCTCTCATAAATGTGAGGCATCGTCCACTAATTCCTGCCCGACCGGATGGTCCATGAATGCTGTATCGCATTTTTGTGAGATAACTCCAGTTTGTGCTTCACCTGGGGTCTACTCTACGTCGGCTAATACCTGTCAGGTCGATGCTTCATATCAATGCGGAAGCGGTTTTACCCTTAACCCAATTACCTTGAAATGCGAGGCGGATCCACAGTGTCCGACGGGCAGCTCCATTAATTCTACTACGCACTCATGCCAGACAGATCCGACCATAATCTGTCCTGTGGGGACAACCTACAATATTGCCCGCGGTTCGTGCGAGAGCTCACCTCTTTGCAATGTCCCGGGATCATACAACCCCATTCTGAAGGAATGTACTACCCCGGGGACACCTGAATGTCCACCTGATTATCAATACTCAAGTCTCGAGAATAAGTGCACTGCCCCACCGGTATGCACACCATCCGACTGGATGTGCCCAAACGATGCAGCTGATCCTGTTTGTAATAACCAGGCTCCAATTATGAACAGACAATACATGGAGTTGGAGACAACGACTACCGTTGATCCGGATACGGGCAATTATCTGCCACCGCCATCGTATACCTTTGCATCGACAAATGCTGCAGTGTCCCAGCAAACCTTTGAAACAATCGCACAGACCTATGGGGCGCATCCCGCTGACATGACGTACAAGGGATTTATCTTTCAGCAGTATGGTACTGGCCCGTTCCGCATTAATCAGGGTGTTCTCTATCAAGATGTCTTTTTTGACACGCTGTCCTGTCCTCTCTACCAGGACTTTTCAAATAGAATATGGCAGCCGAAAGATTTTTCTGATCGCAACTGCGCAAATTTCCCAACGAAATGGGAGAAAATAGAGACCTCCTGTCTTTGCACCGACTACACGCAGGATATTTACCAGAGATCGTGTACCGGCACAGCTCCTTATTATACGGAAACATTACTCAATACTTTATCCATCAAGTCAGATATGTCGACGTGCGCAGGGGACCCTCTGTTTTGTAAAGCCGGCCTCTCTCAGCAGGGGTTGAACGACTGTACTGCGAATCAGACTACATATACCGATTTTATCTCGTGCAATGGCCAATCTATTGAAAAGACCCGGACAGTGCGTACGTGTATTGCATCAACTACAGCCACTGTACCCACTGAATACAGAACAATTCCGGACAATCTATTTGGTATCATGCAGTGGGACTCGGTAAGATGTCACCCCTGCATCACACCGCAGAGCAATGTTGTCGATGATGACATCCCCTCGGGCCCCGATATTGTTTTGGATCAAACAAAACAATGTACGAACTTTAAGATGTTCAGCGGTTCTGATAAGAGATGCCGGCCCTCGGGGTTCGGCACCATATTCACGAACTGCTGCTCCCTGAGTGGCTGGTTCTCGTCTTGGTGTAATAATGAGGAAAAAGAACTCAAAAAGAAGAAGGAATCCAAGATCTGTCATGAGGTTGGCACCTACTGCTCGAGCAGAGTTAAGTTCCTTGGCATTTGCCTTCAGCGGAAGAAGTCATACTGCTGCTTCAATTCCATGCTCTCAAGGATAATCAATGAGCAGGGCCGCACACAGATTAATAAACCCTGGGGTCCGGCTAAAACTCCGGACTGCCACGGGTTCAGTCCGGATGATTTCTCTAAACTGGACTTCTCGACAATCGATCTTACTGAATACTCAAACACTATACAGTCGAATACTTATAGCGCGCCGGGTGAGGTTATGAAAGGGGTTAATAACTGGATGCAGACACAGCAGAATAAATCGTTTCTTGGCAAGTAGCCCGAGATAATACCCTTCATATTCTCCATCCTTTCCGACTCCCTCGTAATATAACAAGAAAGAGGGAGGTTCACCGTGTTAAGTCTTAAAAGTTATTTTATGGCAGTTCTGATCATGTTGGTAGCAACCGTCTCATCTTCGCCGGTTATGGCGTCTACAGAGGCGGATACATGTTTATCAATCGACTCTGCACTTATTTCGCGCCACTATCCTTATGTTGGGTGGCAAATCAAAGACATTTCCTATATTCCTGACATGAATACGTGCCAGGTCGTCATTCAAAACAGTGGGAGACGTTCGGTCCTCTACGTAAGTACAGACCTGAAAGCTGTCATTGCGGGCGAAATATTCAAGGATAGGAAAGCCGTGTCACAGGATGCCCTTGCGAGGATGGATCAGTCTGTATTTTCGAACACCGTCGAAACCCTCGACCGCGCAGTAGCGTTCAGTCACAAGCCCGAAGGCGCTACAAAATATGTCTATTTCTTTACTGATCCGGACTGTGCATACTGCGACCGGGCTAAAGAGAAGGTTCTGCAGTGGAGCGACAAAATGCAGGTCGAAGTGAAGGTTGTCTTCTTTCCCCTCCAGATGCATCCCAACGCGAGGGGAAAGGCTATAAAGGGGATATGCTCCAGTATGACGTATGGCGACTATATGCAGGGGAAATATGGTGACAAGCAGTGTGCGGAAGGGGATGACAAGATCAAATTGAGTATTGAGGTTGCGGAAAATCTCAACATAACCGGGACCCCAACCTTCATTGGGGCTCATGGGAAGAAGGTATCGGGGTTCAACGAAAAATTAATGGGAGGCATATTGTGAAAATATCGGGATTTATCGCATGCACGGCTATTTGTCTCAGTCTATTTATTGGTGTGCCAGGGCTGATGGCAGCTGATGAAAAAGACGTATGCAAAGGTATTGACGTTGGATATATCGCCAAGCATATGCCGTTACCGCAATTTAATATCGAAGCAACAAAGGGGGTTCGAGGTCTTTGCGAAGTAGTTATCAACGTTGAGGGAGAACTGCTTCCGCTGTATGCTCAGAAAGATAAAGAGCTACTGATAGCCGGCGACATGTTTCATAACAAAACACATGTAACCCGTGATACTCTTGATAATCTGCAAGCGGGTGTGTTCCGGAAGGCAATTTCAGATATAAACGACGTGGTCGCATTTTTTTATAAACCCAAAGAGATTTCCAGTTTTGTGTATTTATTTACTGATCCGGATTGCGCATATTGCGATCAGGCCAAGGAGCCGCTAAAAAAGTGGGCCGATGAAAACAAAGTAGAGGTCCGCGTCATACTGTTTCCTCTTCCGATGCATCCAGGTGCGAAAGCTAAGGCCGTTGCAGCTGTTTGTTCTAAGATGACCTATGAGGCCTACCTTGGCAATAAGTACGCCACAGATGGCTGCAGTGCAGGCGAGGAAAAGATTTCAAAAGCTCTAATACTCGGGCAAGGGTTGGGAGTTGCTGGGACTCCCACGTTTGTGGGACCAACCGGCAAGACTGCTGTAGGTTTTGACCCGGAAGAGTTAAAGGGTATACTGTGACACATCCCGCGTCCTGTAGCCCTTCTGTCGTGCGTATTGTGCTACGTGGACTGCTTGTATCTGCCTTCATTCTGTCTTTGACTTCATCGGGAAGCGCTGTCACATCTGAGGATGTGAATAGCGCATTACAGCGGGCAGAGGACCTGCAAGGCACAGTGTCAACCGATAATTCCCATAGTGAGGGCATGGCGAAGGAAGCTGCGAAAGCCTACACGAAGTTTAAGGAAAAGCGATCGAAAGAGGTTGATGCAATCAAGAAATCAATGCAGTTTGACGGCAAAACGATTACTGTCAACAGGGGAAGTGCAGGGGCGGGCAAGAAGGAGGGGAAACAGGCTCAACATCACCTTGAGACGCACGAGCGGATATACATTTTCATCTCCTCCTCAATGCCGAAGAATACCCTGATAAATTACGCCCGCGCGATCGATGCGATTAAAGACGATCGGATCGTTATGGTACTTAGGGGATGTGTTCAAGGATGTACAAAGATTATGCCAACTGCCCATTTCATAAAAGGAGTCGTCAATCCGGCCGAAGGAGATGAACTCCAGGTTGAAGTGATAATAGACCCTTCGCTTTATGGGCTGTACAAAATATCTCAGGTGCCGGCCATAGTTTATGCACAGAACGTCAGCACCATCAATGAAGAGGGATCCGAGGGGAATTTGGATAACCTAAACGGCAAGCCGTCCAGTTTTATGGTTCTTGGTGACGTGGCCCTTGACTATGCTCTGCAGAGCATAAACATCAAGGCGAATAGTCCGGCACTGGTTAATGTCATAACTACTCTGCAAAAAACTACCTGGTTCAGTCCGAAGGAACAGTGAGCACAGCACTGCACTCTTTCAGTAGCACCACTATTATGCGTCTACGCGGCAAGGTAGCCGCAATAGCTCTTCACCTTCAATCGTTTCTGAGTTTACTGTTTATTTCGATAAGCGCCCAGAGTTATAGAGATAAAACCCACAGACGCTTAGTTTTCTTTACCGATCATCCCGGTAGGCATATGGTTTCATTCAACAGTCTTTTTGCTCTCTCATCTGACTATATCTCTCTGCTGCGCAGAGCCCATCTTACCATGATATTCTTCATCTCTACGGCAGAGGGATATGAATACGCCCGGAAGTTAAAACTTGTGGAGGCCGGGTGTTTAGTCGTCTACTTGGCCCCATCCCTTAACGTTTGCGATCAGTGGCATGGCGGGCTCGCGCAGACTTCAACGTATCCTATCCCGATATTTACGGATTTGTCTGAGCGATTAGCGGTCAATCAGGAAATTAAGCCTCTATATCTATATCTTTTTCTTGTTTTTATCTGGGTTGCCGGCTTCAGTCTCGGAGGATACTTTCCCAAAGATGACTTGTTGAGGCATGCGATTGCATATAGGTGGGGTTACGAGTACTCAATCCCCTATACCAATGTTATCCATTCGCCTTCATTTGACATGTACGCAGGCTTCGATCAGATCATTGGAGTGCTCCACCGCTTTTTGGGAGATTACGCGCTCATTGTATCGCAGCTAGCATCAATAACACTCACGTTTTGGGCAATGGTTAAATTTCTCACCGGTATGGATAGTAATCTGAAACTCGTGGTCCTTACCATGGCGTTTAATTTGTTGGCTGGTCGCTTTATGCTGGGAAGGCCCTCGCTGCTCTGCTCATCCATTATGCTCGTGCTTATTGCCTATGACGATTCGCTCAAGCCTGCGATAAAGATAGCCCTTGCTGCAGTCATGGGTATGTTCTATTATCTCTTCTTCCTATACACCATACCTCTGATAATAAATGACCGGAAATACACGATAAGTCTTCTGCTGAGTCTTGCATTCTGGCTCTGGTACGCTGGCGTTGGATATTTCACTGAAGTTTATTATGTGGTACACTCGCTGTCCCAGCAAAACATGCATATTGGGGAGAATAAGACTATCTTTGCCCTGCTGGCAGGAATATGGTTATTGGGCGTTCCCTGGCTGCTGTATTGGAGGCGAGATCTCAAGAAAACGTTCGTGACGTTATTTTTCCTGCTTAGTAACCAGGTTCGGTATATTGAGGCGGTCATCCCCCTAATGGTGTCCTTTTTCCGTTACACAAAACTGCGTATTCCTACATGGGCAGCTTTTGGCATCGTATTTTTTTTGCTGGTTAATAACAGTTCTCTTACCGTGCAGGAATTGCATGAAGAATTAGCCAAGTCAATACCGGCTGGCAGTAATGTGCTCACTGAAGACATGAAGACAATGTACCGGCTTCTCTATTTTAATCCCGCTATCCACATTTCGCCCTCTTACTGCTATGGATGGACCGATCCGAAGGCCCAGGCGATCATCAAGGACATATTTAGTGGCAAGGTTGACTGTGGCGATTCTTTCTTACATAGATTCGACTATTTTGTGGAAAGCCACCTAAAAGGTGAACCCCCTTCCTGTCTACAGCTGATCAAAACAGACGGGGAGCAGCGGCTTTGGCGAGTTGATAAGCAGGCCCCTGTAAATACCGTTGCAGGCACCATTTTGCAGTGATCGTAATATAAGAGTGAGGCCAAAAGGAGGCATGCTGTGAAATCTAATAAGTTTATCGAACTAATATCGAATCTTAAATCGGAGAACGGGCTCCTGAAGTTCGTCATCATTATTCTTACAGCCGCTTTGATTATTGAGGGACTACTCATGGTGAAGCTCTACGCGTCGGAGCGGACTATCATCGTGCCCGCTTATGTTGACAAGCGTTTCTCAATCTCAAATGGCGTAGCGTCACAGGAATATATAGAAATGATGACCAAGTACGCAATCGAGTTGCTTAGCAACTACACTCCCGAGACAGTATCAGACAGGCAAGCCGAATTCATGAAATTCATCCCCTCGGACTATTACAAAACAGTTTATGAACAGATGGCGCCAATGGTGGCTGAGGTCAAGGCTAATTTCATCACCCAGCACTATATTCCCCAGTCAATTACGTTGCAGTCTAACAAAGTCGTTGTTATTGGGGTGATGCGGCGGTATGTACAGGACAAGCTGGCTGCGGCCGGGCAGTTGCAGTATGAGATCACGTTCAGAATTAACAACGGGAGGTACGAAATTGTCAATTATGAAAAATCTGATAAATAAGGGGTTATTGATAGCAGTCTCACTGAGTTTGTTCGTCGGTTCGGCTGAAAGTATCGAATCGGCAGACATCCTTAAGCCGATGGCTCAGCAGATACTGCGCGCAGTTCCTCCGGAGCCGGCTCGGAACCACCCGAAAGGCGGAGAGGCCCCTGCGGTCATTACCGCACCAGCTCCCGTGTCTGTAGTATCCTCAGTGCCCCCGCCCCCGCCGCAGAGGCAGCGGACTCCCAATCCTTCTGCGCCGCACATAAAGAAGTCTGAAGGAGAAAAGGCGAAAGCGCCCTCGCTCCCGATTGTTCAGGGAGAGAAGGATGGTGCAAACCCGGCGACCACCGAAAAGATCAACGATACCATCAGTAAAATTAACGGCACTGCTCATACCCAAATTGTTTATGACGATGATTACCAGGCGGTCAAGATATCTCTGAAGGACGTTACAAGGCTTGTCTGCTTTACTGACATAACTAAAACCGTGTACTCGAAAGAAAAGAATATGGAGATAGAAACTGACGGGAGAGATGCTTTTATAAAGAATCTCGCATCAAAAACCGCTGATCCACTTACCGGCCAGCCGACAATCAGGTACGATACGCGACCGAAGGAACTTTACGTTATGTGCGGCGCTCGAACCTTTTCTCTGATCCTGGTCCCCGATGACGTGCGAGCTACAACCATATATCTCAAGTCAACGCAGGCTGATAAATCAAAGGCGGCCGCATTTGAGGCATCAGACTACGAAAACACACTCTATAAGCTCATGAAAGCAGCTTACAATGAGGATATTCCAGACGGATACGAGGTGGAAGAGATAGATAAGCCTCAGGGTAAGTTCAAGGAAGGAACTATGGTTCACCGACGTAATTACAGCGGTGACATGTTTCAGGTCAATGAGTTCATTTTCATTTCCAACGAGGACGTTAATCTTGATGAGCTGCAGGTGCTGGAGGTGCTGAAATATAGAAACACGCTTGCTGTTTCCATAGTAGACAATATCCTGGCACCGAACCAGCAGACAAGAATCTTCCTTGTGAGGACAAACCATGAGTGATAGCAGCCTATTACAGGATGAGACCAAGAAAAAGAGGCGGACCGTGCTTGTTGTGAGTGCTGTTATCTTAATTCTTGTAGTAGTCGGTTATTTTCTCTGGAAATCCCAACAGCAATACATCCCCCCTCCAGTCGTGCCCAAGATAGATCTCAAAGGCAAGACCGACACCGCCAAGGAGGTCTGGCAGGTGGAATCGGGGAAGGAAATTCTTGAATTGCGCGAGCAGCTGAATAAACTGAAGGAGCAAAAGTCGTCCCCGGCGCCTCAGGATCCTCGACTTCCTCAGCAGCAGCCAGTGGGGATGCTACCTGTTCCGCCCCCACCGCCTATCGGCTCCCCGGTTTCTAACCCAGGCCTTTTCCCTGCGCCACCGGGGGTGCCTGGATCTCCGACTGCTCCTGTTACTGAGGAAGTCGTGATGACAAATCTGATATCGATCAAGCAAGGCAAGGCATCACCTGTGAGATCAGACAAACCAAAGGATAAGATTTCTGACAACGCAGAAAGTAACAAGAGCAGAAGTCATATAGCCGCTGGAGCTTTCGTAAAGGCAGTGATTCTTAACGGGGTAGACGCTCCCACAGGCAGTAAAGGAAAGGGTAGTCCCTATCCCGTGTTGCTCAGAGTTGTGGAACTAGCTCAGCTGCCGAATTTCTTTAAATCGGATATCAGAGAGTGCTTCGCTCTTGGTGAAGCATATGGCGAACTGTCGAACGAACGTGCACAAATTCGAATCAGTAAGCTCAGCTGCGTTTCCAAAACCGGGAAGGAACTCCAGGCGAAAGTAAGTGGGTATGCAGTCGGTGAGGACGGCAAATTGGGGCTGTCAGCGAGAATCGTATCAAAGCAAGGGGCCCTTATCGGGAGAGCGCTTCTTGCGGGGTTGGTCAGTGGCGCCGGCGGAGCCCTTCAGCAGTCTGCATATACCCAAAATCAGACGCTTTCCGGTCTCCCGGTCAATACAATTGACCCCAGTAAGGTTGCCGAGGCGGCTATCGGCAGCGGCCTCGCCAAGGGCGCGGATGAGCTGTCAAGATTTTATATTGAAAACGCGAAAGAACTCTTTCCCGTAGCTGAAGTCAACAGTGGAAGATTATGCGAAATCGTATTTCTCGAGCGCGCCGTTCTCGCTGAGGTTAAATAATGAAAAAAATAATTATTTCTTTCATGCTTGTCCTGTCTCTAGCCATACTTGCGACTGGCTGCGCCTCCCTGGTTGTTCCCTATCATGAGTCACCTGCCTGTAACAAGGGGATTACTGGTGGGTACTGCACGGGTCTGTCAGAAGTCTACGACGTCGTCAGTGAAGATATCAGGCAGAACGGGGCCTATATGGGACCCCGTAATAAACGTTGAACTATTTCGAACGGATTTAGGAGGTCCTTTTTATGAAAAAACTATGGAGTTTGTTTTTTATATGTTCACTGCTGGCTGCTTGCGCAGGCTCAAAGGGTACAAAGGTTGAGGGTATAGCGGATGTCCCGGTGGTGAAGCAGAATATCCGGAAAGCCGACTTTGACAAAAAAAACAAAGTGCAGTCGCCTGCTGAAATTGAAAAGGAAGCCCTGCTCCTCAGAATACTGAAAAATCCCCCGGTCCCCCTGAAGTCGCAGAATAAGGTTGTGCGAGTTCTGTTTCTTCCCTATGTTGATCAAAGTGGTGTACTGCACTCCCAGCAATACTCCTATGTACAGGTAGAGGAGGGTAAGTGGATTCTCGGCGATTATCTCCTGAACTCTCCGCAATCCGGCAAAAGATTATTTAAGCCTCTCGATAATCCCGCACCGGCCGGGACTGTATCTTCGCACGATCAGGCAAACGCAAAGGCGCCTCAGATGGGTATAAAGCATGAGACTTCCGTAGAGACTCCTGTGCCAGCTGCGGCGCAGAACTGAGCGGACGCTATGAAAATTCTCCAGGATGTCTTGCAGCCCCTGAAATCGCTTTTTTTCGAGAACGAGGAGGGGATTCGAAGGAGTGATCTGGAAACAATGCTTACCCGCCAGCCCATATCCGAGTTTATTCTTGCAGCAGCTTATGACGAGGATACGAGCAGCTACATCATGAGAGATGATACAGTCGGATTCATTTTTGAGGCTTTCCCCAAGACTATCATTGGCGAGGAGACAATCCGCTCCCTTCAGGAGATAATGACGTCGCCATTTCTGCCCGCAGGCTCGGTTGTTCAGGTGACTATGTGGGCAGATCCTAATCTTGCGCCCTTCATCGAACGTTTTAAGGATATTCGAAAAAAACAGAATGGTGAGTATATCGATGAAGCCGCAGAGTTCTGGACAACGACAATGGCGGAATTTCTTGAGGGGCATACTCAGAAGGGACCTTTTGAAGCCAGCATGGCTGTTCCCTTCCGTAATTTCCGCCTTTTCTTTTCGTTTAAGCTTCCGTACAGTTATGACAACTTCGAGGAAAAGAAGCATGCAGTATTAACCGCTATTCGAAGCATCCGCACAACGCTGGAGACATCATCTTTCTTTCCTACGACAGTGGCTCCTGATCGCTATATCCAGATTTTGTCGCAAATATACAATCCAAAACATCAACCAACTCCCCCTTTGTATGATCCCCATGAGTACATATATAAGCAGGTTATTCAGGCTGATACTGAAGTTGAGATAGGCAAACGATGCATTAAATATGACGGGGTGTTCGGCAAGGCGATGACCATCAAGCAGTATCCTGAGGAGGTATCTGTCCTTGATACAGTTCATTTTATAGGGAATCTCTATAGAAATGAGCTGCAGCTTACTTGCCCATTTATTTTGACGCTGAATTGCTATATACAAAACGATGCCCTGAAAAATGCACAGCACCAAAAGGCGGAATTTTTGTACAAGCAACAATCAGCTTCTTCCTTGAGCATTGTGCTCGAGAGGAAACAGGAGGAGGCTAGGTATTGTCTTGAGAAGGTCAGCGAAGGGCACAAGTATGTGAGAGGAAGCCTTATGTGGTGGTTCTATCATGAGGATATGGAGGTACTGACAAAAAGCACCCAGACCCTTACGAATCTGCTGCTGATGAAGGAATACAAAGTCCAGGAAGAGATAAGAAATGTGAATCTTGCCCTGTTATGGGCGTCCACACCTATGAACGCCTCTTACGAAATGGAGGATAAGCTCCTCAAGCGCTGGCGACCCATGTTTGAATTCAACGCTGCGCACATGTCGCCAATCCAGGCAGACTGGAAAGGGACCGGAACCCCGGTTGCCCCGTTTGTCTCTATACGTGGTCAATTACAAAATATCGACCTCTTTGATGGTCCGGAGGGCTATAACGTGTGTATAGCGGCGATGACAGGGAAAGGGAAAAGTTTCTTGATCAACCACTTTATCTCCGCATATCGCACATTGCCACAGGTATCCAACATCTGGATTGTCGACGTAGGAGATAGCTATAAGCCCTGGTGTGAAAGCGTAGGGGGGATGTATATAGATCTCAACGATAAGGACGATATCGTGCTGAATCCCTTCTCCGAATGTGATGACCTTAATGCGGATATGGATCTTTTTGTCAGGCTTGTTGCCAAAATGGCCAAACCTTCCGAGGAGTGCAATGATACGGAGAAGTCGATAATTGAGGAGTCGATTAAGAGGACCTTTGCCAAGCACGGTAAATCAACGAATATAGACAAACTTATTGATATGCTGAACGAGATGAACGACGAGACTCCCGACCAGATGGTTAAAAAGAATGCCATTGCGACAATAGTAACCAATCTATTTCGCTGGAGCACCGGAGGAGTGTACGGGAAATACTTTAACGGAGCGAACAATATCGACTTATCAAGTCGAGTGGTTGTTCTCGAGTTAAAAAACCTTACCCAGAGAGAAGACCTCAAAAACGTCATATTGATGGTTCTTTTCTATCACATCCATCGGGTTGTTTATCTGGAAAATGATCTTGGTAAGAGGAAGCTCCTGGTTTTCGACGAGGCATGGCAGCATATGAACGACGAGAAAGTCGCTGCATTCATCGAGCGTGCATACAGAACGTTCCGGAAGTGCGGTTCCAGCGCAATTACTGTTACACAGGGCGTCTCAGACTACTATCAGAACAACAGCACTAAGCAGATGTTTTTTCAGGCGGCCTATAAGTTTCTGCTTGGACAGACTCAGGAGAGTATTGATTTGCTGCGCAAGGAGGCCCAACTGAGCTTCAGCGAACACGATTTCGAATTGCTGAGCCGGCTTAAGACCATAAGAGGCCACTATTCCGAGATGTTCGTCGTCAGTCCATTTGGGAGAGGACCTGCCCGATTGGTAGTTCCGGGCCCGCTTTACTGGTTGTACACGACCGACGCTGACGATGCTGCAAAAAGGAAGGAACTCACCGATCAGTATGGCTTTAAGGAAGGCATTAAGAAGTGCGTTGAGTTATACAGCAAATGACTTTGAGAAAGGAAGAATAGATAAAGTGGATAAAAACAAATTGATAGTGAACATAGCCTATGAGATAGCACGGGCTGCTGTAACTGTAGGAATAACTGTTTTCATTCTTCTTCAGTTTTTCTACAAACCCCCGAAACCGATCGTGGTCCTGGACATCAAGGAACTCATCGGCCACGAGCAGAGCCGTGCAGTCAAATTGCCCCCTGACAAGGCGGCTGAACAAATCGCTCTACATGTGAAAAACCTTAGCGATAGCATTAAAAAAAGAGACGATATTGTTCTCGTCAAGGATGCTGTGATCAACCCTGAAAAACTGAGGGATATAACCAATGAATATAAACAGTAGGGCCCAGCTCCTGGGAAGGACGAAAAGACAGAGGACATTGACAGCCGTACTGGCAATTTGTCTTTTACTGATCCTTGTCGCAGCCTTCAATGGAAGATATAAACTGGCGGTCCAGTACGATCATTCTGTTAACTTTCTCCTCGCCGTACTCGACACTAAACAGCCCGAAATCGCAAAAAACGATTATTTTGCCTTCAGCTTTCTGGCTGTGAAGAACGATGAACGCTATGGTCAGCCTTTCGTAAAGAGGATTGGCTGTAACGAAGACGAATATCTTGAGGCAAAAGGCCGCGATTTCTACTGTAACGGTACTTATATCGGAACGGTAAAGCCATTAAGCAAAAAAGGTGATCCTCTTGATCCATTTCAGTATGCTGGCCCGGTACCCAGGGGGCATCTGTTCGCTGTAGGTGATACAAAGGACAGCTATGATTCAAAGATATGGGGTTTTGTGGATAAAAAGTGGATTATTGGGAGAGTCACTAAACTGCTCTGATGCTGCCACTTTTTTACGAGGCGGTAATATATGCAGGAGATGGAACGAACGTGATTGAAGGGAGTGATAAATGCTTATCAGAGGAGAGTTAAGTCGAGCTGGGCAAAAGAGAAAGAAAAAAAAGAAGAACAAGGGTCATGACGACGTCTATGAAACGATTGAACCTTACTATGCGGTAGAACTGCCAGCAGACCAGGGAGGGCACCCGACGCAAGCTCTTACACATTTTGCCATTTTGGGCTATCACGATCATGGAAAAGCCTATTAAGTTTCACGTAATTGTATATGCGGTGATATTTCTTCTTCTGCCAATGTGGGAGCGCTCAGCAGTTGCTGATGATGTTTGTTCGCCGACTAAAGCCAAATTCTACGACGACAAAGAGAGAGGCTGGTATTTCAACGAGTACTGCCAGGCTCAGAGAGAAAAAGAACAAAAGTCGACCAACCCGCGTGCCAAAGAATCGCTTCTCGGGAATCTGAAAAAACTGAGAGATCCAGCCTTTCTGGAGACTCTTGATGTGAAGACGTTTAAGGAAACATTTGATCAGATGAAGGAAGAGACTATCCATCATCCTACGGATGATAACATGTTGACCTATCTGACGATGCAGGATTTCATGAAGAAGAAGTCCCTTACGTTCGCACATGTATGGCAAGATGTGCTCTTACAGTACCCGGAATTTAATAATACGGTTAAAAGCCCGGCTACAAACTATGGGTCCATGGTCAAAACCTTTGTGCAGACCCGCGACAACGAGAAGCAGTTGCAGGAAATTAACCAAAGTGCGGGACTATTCCTCATGGTCTCTGGAGCATGCCCTTATTGCAAATACCAGGCCGACGTTGTGAAGGATCTGATGGCGAGATACGGGGTTGAAGTCAGGACCTTTAGCAAGGACTACTGTATTTCTGAATTCGGCCAGTGCACGGTGAATCCGGGCATGTTCGAGACTTTCAACGTTAAAGTGACTCCCAGCATGATTGCGGTGTACCGGGAGCAGAATGATAAACCACGATTTCAACTAATATCGACTGGGCTGATGACACAGAACGAGCTCGTGGAAAAACTTGTCTATTACCATCAAAACAAACAAACTGGCCCCGGGATGGACTTATCCAGGGCAGGAGGCGGCAAGTGATATCTTTCAATCGGCTTAAGGCATCTCTATCAGTCTTTATCTTGATACTATTTATCGTCAGTGTAGTTACTCCTTCATCGGGGAGTATGGGGACATTTCTCGACCAGGTTACCTCGCAGGTAGGAAATCTTGCTCCTCACGCGTATCAGGGCCAGGAGCGCGGCTACTATATGGGTGGCACCATGTCTGTTCGACTTCCCAACGAAACAATTCAACCTTTCAGCTTTACGCCGCCGAAGGTAACCGCCGGATGTGGTGGTATCGATATCGTCAGCGGCGGTTTCAGCTATTTGGGGTTCCAATATCTGGTAGATAAGCTGCAGAGCATTATGTCGGCCGCTCCGGCTTTTGCTTTCCAGATTGCTCTTGGAGCTCTCTGCCCGGACTGTAAAAACGTTCTGGATTCCCTTGAGGCGATCGCCGATATGATTAATGGCCTCAATATAAATAGTTGCAACGCCTCCAAGGCGATCGGCGGTTATGTGGGAGCAGAGGTCGGCAGGGTCGCAGCCGATTCCTTAGGCATCGGAAGCAGTACTTCGTATTTTGAAGGGTTGAAGAGTACTGTATCGGATTGGAAAACACAGTACAATCAGTTTCTTCAAAAGTACACTGGCACCTCCAATTGCTATACACTCGGGACATATGCGCAAATAAACGCTTGTTTGGCAAATCAAGGGAAACTCTCTCTTAAGGTGCCTGTACTTAAAGCAGCCTTTGCTAGAACTCAGACTTTTAAGGACTTCGAAGACGTTTTCCGGGCTTATATAGGTGATTACTACGGTACTCTGCAAGGCGGTGCCTCCGCTGGCGACGGTTCTATGGATGTAGGAGCCATATCAAAGTGCGACGATGTTCCTCAGCCACTTCTGATCGATGCATTAGTGGATGGTGATTACGAGACTTTGCAGATGTGGCAATCGGGCGATACCTTTATATCAGGCCAGTGTCAACGAACCAGCGAGCCGGACAAGGGGTTGAGGACCAGGGTTAATACCACGCTCACCAGTATTCGCAATAAGATAGCGGGATCTGCCTCACCTATATTTAGCACTGAAGAACTGGACATAATTAATATCTCCCCAATTCCGATTTATAGATACCTCTCGACGGCTGCCATTTATGAGAGGGTTTCTGGAGATACGGGTCATATATTTACGGATGGGAATATCGAAGCAATGAGCGAATATATTGCCTATAACATTGCGCATACTATCCTCAGTGGTGTTTCAGCAACGACACGGTCTCTGCTCACGGCGATCAAGGGCGAGGGGTTAACCGTTGATGACCGCAAGAGCCAGCTTGCCGGCAACCTTATAGGACAGTTAGATTTCCAGATAGCAGCGTCAGACATAAGGATGAGTGAGAAGCGGGATGCATTTAAACTCTCCGTCGGGGACTTTCATCAAAAGTATGTCAATATGCAAAATGTCGTTTATCAGAAGTTGAATGAGAGCAAGCTTCTCAATAGTTATCTCTGGGCTAAAGGACAACGATAGTGGAGGTATACTCGTTCGGCAACGGAGACTTCCTGTATCAGGTCTTCCTTGCTATTTCAAATCTCATGGGTACCGGTTCTTTTATGACGCTGGTGAGGATCACAATTATGCTCAGTATGCTCGTGGTGGGATACCAGTTAGCCTTTTCTATGCGTGCCGATCACGTCATGACCGGCTTTTTTAAGCACTATTTCGTGATCATCATGCTCTTCTACGCTCTTATGGTGCCAAAGACAGACGTTATAGTTTGGGACGAGTACAGGTCGCCGCACGCAATGACTGCCGTTAATAATGTACCACTGGGGGTCGCTTTATTTGCCAATGTGTTTACGACTGTCGAGCGTGGATTGACTACAATGATGGAGACATCTTTTTCTACCCCAAACGATCTGAAATTCGGCAATTCGGGGTTTGCCTTTTCAGCGATGGCATTGGACAATATGAAGTACGCGACAACGTCTGATCCCTATTTCAAACGAATGATGGACGATTTTGTGGTGAACTGCTTTTTCACGGATATCCTGTGGGGAGATAAGGATCTGAATGTTGTGCTGACCAGCAACAATATCTTTGCGCAATTAACTCCTACCCATTCAGCGCCCCTGATGTCTATGAAATACGATGCCGCTCATCCAATGGGGCAACAAGACAGTTGCTCCAATATATACAGTACGATTTCCACTAATATGGGGGCAAAGACATCTGCGGCCCTCTCGAAGCTGTCTGATACAATGGGTCTTAATGTAAGTGCGCGCCTTCCGTCTGCTTTTTCGAGCGTTCTGAACGTTGCCACGACTGCCCAGGGGGCAATTCAGCAGGCATTGGTGGCAAATTCAATGAAGGATGGGCTGGCGCAGACAGCCATGTATACAGGGGTCAGTGGAGATGCCGTGGCGTATGCCACCTCGATGGCTCAGCAGCAGCAACAAAGTCAGTGGGCGGTGGCGGGCGAGTTGTCAAAAAAGTACATCCCGATTTTGCGTCAGATATTGGAAGCGATTGTATATGGAATCTTCCCAATACTATTTCTCATGATGATGTCGCCGTGGGCCAAGCAGGCACTTCAAATGTATGTATCGCTACTTATCTGGCTTGTCCTATGGAGTCCGCTTTTTGCTCTATTGAACTTGATTGTTAATACAAGGACCACAGGTATACTTGCACCTGCGTCGGGGTATTTCAGCATGGGCTATATGCCGTTTATCTACCAGTCTACAGCCGACGTAACCGCTATGGCCGGATACATGGCGTGGCTGGTCCCGACCCTTGCTTTTGCGATTGCGAAGATGTCTGATTCAGCTATGGTGCACGCTATGAGCAGCGTTGCTTCAAGTACGAACATGTCGCAATCCGGGGCGGCCCGTTCGACGACAGGGTCGGAGGGAGCAACTCGGGCCGCCTCGACAGCAGCTCAGTTCCAGGCAGCAAATATTTACGGCAGCAGCGCTGTTATGTCTGGAGTAGCTGCTCAACAGACATATAGTATGCAATATGGCATGGCTATGGATGGCCTCGGAATGCCAAACTCTCGTATGATGGGGCAGGACCAGGTGAAATCAGCAGCATTCGGCGCGCGGTCCAGCGCTGCCAGTGTAGATACCCTCACCGACAGCATAGGCGGAGGGGATTCAAACAGGGCTGCAACGATTGCAGGAACGACCGGCGGTCAAAGGCAAGCCGGAGATCTAAAGTCGCTGCAAGATGCCTCTGCACCATATGGAGGGATAGAGAGCTTCTCTCGTTCATTGGCAGACAAGAATTACGCGCAGGCCAGTTCCGTAATCGGCAGTTATGCTCAGAGTAGGGGGATTTCCTTTGGTCAGGGAGCACAGGAAGTTGGACGGATCATGGGCGACCGTGAAGCAGTCGGAGCTGAAGCCTTCAAAAACGTACAGTCTACTGTGAGCAGGGACGGACAGGTTCAGACCGAAACCAATAAAGGGTTGAATGAAGCCGCGAAGTTCAATCAGGCGTACGAATTTGCAAGCGCGGCAGGATATGCCGGCAGTAAGGACGATTTCCAGGGTATGTATAATGCTCATTCAGCGCATCATGGCCAGGAATCATGGACCTTGGATGGGGCTAGGGCCGGTTGGCTCAACAATCAAGCTGAGGCCCAGGGATCTTCGGTTCGATTTGCCAGTGGAGATAGGGTTTCAATGGCAAGGACACCTGACGGCAATATATCTCTTGCCAAAGGCGAATCAGGCATGAGTAGGGATAGTTTGAATATATCTCAATCTCGGTCGGGGAACGACATATCAAACGTTCAGCGAAGTCGAGAAGATTTGAACTTGGGCCCAGCCGGCATGACTGGCCTTGCTAATGAACTTCGCGGGCAGCAGGGTTATGGTAATTTTGTCAAAGCTTTAGACAAGATGGCGGCTAGCGGCGGTGGAGTTGTTCATCTGGACCGTGACCCACAGACGGGTCAGATACTATCGGCTACCGCTGGGTCAGGTGGCAGCGCAGTCACTGTGGACCATTCGAGTCAGAAGACTGGATGGGAAAAGATGAGCCAAGCGATAAACAAGGGAGAGTTTGGAAGTCAATTCACAACAAAGGATATAAATGAGAAGCAAGTTTCTCACGGGACGGTTTATTCTAATCCGCAAACTGTGTTGCAGATGGTAAATAGCGCGGATAAATCGTTTGTGGCTCCATCAACCCACGCAAATACTGCTGCAGCCCGCGATACCCAAATTAAGAATGCTGCTGCTCAATTAGCTGGGGCACAGGCTAGTTTCGCTACATCTCAAGGCAAAAACGCTCATACTGCAATTGCTGGAGCATTCCTTTCGGCTGGACTGGGAACTCCTTCCCTGTCTCCTATTCAGGCAAAAGCCGGGGTAGACGGGCGAGTTTCAATCGAAAGTCGGTTTGAAGCTAACTACAACACAATGACGCAGGCCAACCAGCAGGCTTTATCTACAGCGATTAAGCAAGGGGAGGGGCAAAAATTGACGGGTGATAAGCTGGACACTTATGTTGCAAATAAGATGCAGGAATATAATAAAGCATTTCATCAGAATGTAGACAAAGAACAGGGCTTTGGAGCTGCACGGCCAGGAGAACTTATCAGACAAGCAACAGAAAAATTCTCAAGTGGCAGTTCGAGTAAGGGCGAAACATCGTCTTATGAGTTTATAGGCCCTTAGCTGCGACGTTTACCAGACATAAGTTGTTGGCTATTGATCATCGTGAAATGTTGAATATCCCGAATTGTGCCGATAACTGCCATATCCATCAAGGGGAGGATCGAGTTCGTGTGGCGCATTTGCAATATTTTCATATGCGTGTGTTCCTAGAGTAGCTTGAGAATTTGCCCAGGGCGGCCGAATCAGCGCAGCATAAAATATGCCCATTACGCCGGCTATCAAAACCGTTGTCATACTGCCAGCGGCAACCCCGGCGATAATAATTCCTATAAAGCTAAAATCTATAATTCTCAGCTGGCTTTTCATGTTATTCCCCTTTAATTCGCGGGCTAAGCCCGGCTGCTCATCCCCATATGTGACTGTATGACTTATGCTACTCTGCATAGGAAATTCCTCACAGGCAACTCCTTTACCCATATTTCTGCGACACCGTTCCAATTCCTCATTTGATATGTCGAACTTATGAGAAAACGCAGCCTTCACTCCATATGCGCGAGCAACAGTTCTCATATTAGTATCTGTTGTAAGCAACACGATATTTTCGCCTTCTTTTTTCAGTTTGAGTGCAGTCCCTACAATGCGGTTATCCGCATCGCTCGCTAGGCCATCCACCTGATCATGTTCGGTTACGATCCTGAGCACACTGCCAGTAGAGAGCTTAACTCCCGCTGCGAGGTCCCCGTAACTTCCAAGCCTGTCCAGGGTTCTTGCCAGCTGTCTGGCAGCCTTAGCCACCAGTTCCTTTTCACTATTCTTCAGGCCGTCTATCTCGCGAAGAACCGCCATCGGTATAACCCAGTCGGATTGGCCGCTGCTGTAGATAATGTCTGGATTTTCAATTGCAACAGTTGTATCCAGCACATTGACTTGCCTCTGCCCAGTTGCAGTATCTATTTCAGTATTATCATTCATATTTTTCATTTCTACACATATTAAAAGGAAATAGAGGTATGTTGTCAATAGGCAGACTGAAAAAGTAGCGCAGTTGGCTTTTAATTATTCTGCTCTCAAGACCCATTTGCCTTTCAGACAGGCTCTCAAACACGCTGTACTATAAGGGTACTACGTATACCCCCAATGAGTCTGGAAATTGAGTCGTTTTTGACACTCCCCACGGATAAATCCGGGGGAGTGTCAATGTATTGCACAGTTTATCTGTGATGTGCTCTTGTATACTCTTTTAAGGCTGCGTCGATCCGGCTTTGCCACCCGCGGCCACTGGATTTGAAGAATTTCAGCACTTCCGGTGAGAGGCGAATTGTAGTCGGTACTTTCAACGGAGTCCTCTGAGGACCACGCACACCCAGGCGGCCTTCTTTGTATGCCTTCACAATGCCGGGAACTACCTCATGAGCCGGCCGCATATGTGCAAAGTCAGCAGCGGTTAGTTCCGGGATATCTTTATCAAGGGCAATGCCACGATTGATAGCAGCTTCTTCATCGTTGCTAACTATGCCCGCGGATTGTTTAGTTTTCTTACGGGCGTGCATGATCTTAAGTTCTTCCGCCGTATATTGCACAATACGGCGCTCTTTAGGATATGGTCTTTTCATAGTTCTTCTGCTCCTTTCTGTTGGCTTTGCGCATGCTGATAATCCGAATGGTATCGTCTCGTTTGGTAAAAATAACACAGTGCAGCCGGTCCTCAATAAATCCATACGATACGAACCGCTGTTCTCCGTATTCTTCACGGGTATCCTCAGAAATAATGGCTGTGTCCCATTCGAAGGCTATGATATCGATAAAATCAACCCCGTGTTTCTTTATATTGCCAGAGCGTTTCTCTTCATCCCATTCGTATTTCACTATTTAATTGTACTAACAATAAATTATTTTATCAAGGTCTCGCTTAAGGTCTCGCTTAAGATGTTCTGTACTTGTGCTGTACTTTTTTGGGTATAAAGGCGGGGCTATCTAACTCACTGTTTTATTAGGGTATTTCATCACTACGTATACCCCAAATGGGTCACGAAATAGAGGCGTTGGTAATATTTATTAGAGAATTTACGCAGGACACCGACATTCAAAAAGGGCCTGTTTGAGATGTAGTAGTTTCCAAGAAAGGAACGTTTAAAGCCATGATCATCAATATCGGGACAAACTTTTTCGAGCCGCACGAAGAACTCATCTATACAAGTGAGGAAGTAATCAACGGCCACTGGATTGTGCTCGGATCGTCTGGGTCTGGGAAGACCCATTTCATCAGGAAGATGGTTGATGAAATGTCAAAGCAACCCGGATTACGGATTCACGTCCTCGATGCGCACGGCGATATCACTACAGATCCTCGCCTCACGTCCAATTGCAAATTCAGCGAGGCATCTGAATTCGGAGTTAATCCTTTCAGCCTGAATCCTGATGCAGATTTTGGCGGGGTTCGAAAGAGGGTAAATCAATTCATCTCAATGATATCAAGAAACAGCGGAAAACTCGGGGTGCGCCAGGAGACAACGCTACGCAACCTCCTTTATGACCTATACAAAAAACGAGGATTCCACCACGATAAGCCTTCCACGTGGACACTGACCGAGGATAAGTCATTCCCAACAATGGCTGATCTCGAGTCATTTATCTATGAAAAGCTCAAAACGCTGGTTGTCGGGAGTTCAACCAAGGCAAACGCGGCCCTGGATCAGTTAAATAGACTTACCCCGAATCTTCAAAAAGAGCTGAGCAAGAGCGCAAACAACAGAGATATTGAAAAGATAGCCAAATTGAAGGAATCTGCTAAAAGCAGTTTCTGCAGCTATGTCGATAATCTTATGACCGGAACTGAGCTGGATGCTTATATACGCTATGACTCCAAAGATGTCGTTAAAAGTACTTTTAACCGAATTAGTGCATTAACAAGCAGCGGGGTATTCAAGAACAATCCTCCTCTCTTTTCTAAGTCGACTCCCATTTGGCGCTATGATCTGACCGCGCTCAGCGACGCTGAAAAAGCCTTCTTAGGGGAAATTTATCTTGAAAAGATCTTTGCCGCGTGCAAAATGCGAGGGCTTTGCAGTAATAATGAGGTGCATACGATTGTCATAATAGACGAGGCTCAATTATATATTTCTGCCGAAAGCGACCATATAATCAATCGAATCTTCAACGAAGCCCGGAAGTTTGGAATCGGGATCGTCTTTGCAACGCAAAACTATAAGGCCTTCAGCGAATCCATCATCATCAACTCAGGTTGTAAATTGCTCCTCGGCATCGATGCATATCACCACCAGGAAGTGTCACGCAAATTCGGGGTAGGGGAGAAGAGGCTCAAGGCTATTCAAGCCAGAAAGACCGGGCTATGCCAGATCAAGGGGCATAGTACATATCTCAATAATAACTATCATTCTGTCGTTTTCTAGCTCCTTTTTAACGACTTCGTAATATAGGGATAAAGGAGTTCATATGCTGCTGAGTACAGTGGAGATTACCCACATCAAAAACAAAGAGGTCATAGGCGTTGTGATAGGTACATCGGTTAGAGGGACCAGTTTGATGCGGGATATGGGTGCGCGCGTTGTTGATGCTGTTGGGGGAGCAGCCAAAGGATACGAAACCAGTTTCAGTGATACTGTAAATGCTGCGGTTAATGAAATGACCCGGGCTGCGGAGCAGCGTGGAGCTGTAGCTGTAGAGGGTCTCAGAATTGCGGAGGGCCCCCTCCCGATGGCTCACGGTGGTCTGTTTACGGTTTTGGCCTACGGTACAGCTATAAAAGGAGAGCTATGACCACTGAGAATAGACGTTTCTTGGTGAGGTGTCTTGTTGATCTTCTGGCGATGCTGTTTGTCACTTTTACCTCCATTCCCAATGCGATGGCCAACAGCGGTTGCAGTCATGATTGCGCAAAATGTCACCGTATCACAAAAGACGAGGTTACTAAAGTACTCAACGCTAATACTCCCGGTGGCAACGTCAAAGTCATGGAGATAAAAATGTCGCCAGTTAAAGGTGTTTGGGAAATAGTAGCCAGGCAAGGGTTTAAAACTGGGATTTTTTATCTTGATTTCAAAAAAGAACATCTTATCTACGGTGCAATTGTCGGAACAAGGGGGGAGAAGAACCTCACAAAGGCTTCATTTGAAAAGAATACGCGCCTCAAGGTGTCTGAGCTGAAGGAAGGGAGCACACTTCTCCTGGGTACAAAGGATGCGTCTATCAAACTCTATATATTTTCTGACCCCACATGCTCACACTGTGCAGAACAACACAAAATCCTAAAGCAGACAGTAAAAGAACGGCCGGATATAGCCGTTCATATCGTGCTCTTTCCTCTTAAAGATATTAATCCGGATTCCTATTCAAAGGCCTGGACAGTCTATTGCGCAAATTCTCTTAAAGCCCTCGAGGACTCATATGCGGGGAAAAAGGTTACCGCTTCGTCATGCGATCTTACGGGATTTTCCAATAATATTGCCGTCGGTCAGAAATACGGCATAACCGGAACCCCTACTACTGTTTTTGCTGACGGCACGATCTATTTCGGCAATATCGATCAGAAAGCACTTCTAGCAAGATTGGAGGAGACAAAACGATGAGTGAGTTGATAAAAAAAGAACTATCGGTTTACTGGGGCATGGGGAAGGGGGATAACTAACATGATACGAATAAAATCAGAGACTCCGCCCTCGATTGCAATCCTTATTCCGTGCTACAACGAGGAGTTGACCATTGCGAGAGTCGTAAAGTCCTTCAAGAAGGAGTTGCCGGAAGCAACAATTTACGTTTTCGATAATAATTCTACCGATGCCACGACTAAAGAGGCAAAAGAGGCCGGGGCTGTCGTATATTTTGAAGGCCGCAAGGGGAAGGGGAACGTAATCGGAACAATGTTCAGAGTTATTGATGCTGACGTCTATGTCATGGTTGATGGGGATGATACTTATCCTGCGGATAAAGTGCATGCTCTCATAGACCCGATACTGACCGGCCGTGCGGACATGGTAGTCGGCTCGCGCCTTCATCCTGAGGCAAGCAGTGCTTTCCATCCCCTTAACCGGTTCGGCAACAAACTGTTCCTCGGCCTGGTCGGGATGATATTCAGGGGTCCTGTGACAGACCTGTTGTCAGGGTATAGGGCCTTCAATAGGAGAATCGTCAAAAGCCTGCCCCTGGAGAGTACCGGCTTCGAAATCGAGACCGAACTCACTTGTAAATGTCTTCAGAGAGGGTACGTTATATCTGAATATCCGGTCGACCTCAGCAGACGCCCGCCCGGGAGCTCTTCGAAGATAAATATAATGAAAGATGGCATTCTGATTCTCAACACAATCTTATCGCTCCTGCGCGATTATAGACCATTGTCGGTTTTCGGGAGCATCAGCATAATGTTGTTTCTATCGGCCATGGCTGCCGGCACTGTCGTCCTGGCAGATTATCTGAAATCGGGGCACGTTGAGCATTATTTGTCTGCTGTTATCACCGTAGCCGCTCTAACAGCCAGCCTCGGAACAGCCCTCACCGGGATAGTCCTTCATGCAATAGCACGCCGTTTTCAGTCAGTGGATAGACAGTTGCAGAATATGGTTGAGGTCCAGGACAAGTGGAGCAATTATACTCATTTAACAGAACCCCTTCATAATGACAATGTACCTGCAGCGGAGAATCGCCTCGAAGTATTTGTCTCTTCAGGGATGAGGAAAAGGCATTGGCCAGTGCGATAGCTGACAAGTGGAATGTCATTGATCGTCTGCTCCAGAACGTCCGTTACCGTCGCGCAGCTGACCTTATTCCAAACGGAAGCATAGTTTTGGACTTTGGCTGCGGTGACGGGGGCTTTTTACGATATCTCTCACCGCGTATTAGTCAGGGAATTGGTATCGACCCGTTTGCAACTCCGGTCAAAGGGGACAGTTGCAGCATTCTGCGTCATTCGCCGGGGCAGGACTTTCCGGTGGCATCCAATTCAGTTGACGTAGTTACAGCGCTGGCCGTCGTCGAGCATCTTGATGAGCCAAGCTGGTTTCTTAAAGAGGCACATAGAGTTCTCAGAGAAGACGGCCGGCTGATTATCACAACGCCGTCGCCTTGCTCGAAGCCGCTCATGGAGTTTTTGGCGTTCAATTTACATGTAATTTCCGAGGTGGACATACGTGACCATAAAACTTACTATAGCTCACACGCGATACATAGGCTGCTTGACCTATACAAAGCAATCTCGTACAGAACCTTTCAGTTGGGCCTGAATCAGCTCATCGTAGCCAATAAATAACAATGTTGTCAGTTCGGGGTAAGAGGAGCATTCCCTGTAGCTGTCCTTGCAGTGTTTGAGCCGGCTCCTACTTTCCTGATCGCCCGCAATTGCTCTATAATTGTTGCATGGCAAAATTAAAGGGTGCCAGGATCAGAGAGCGCCGCAATGCCCCGGGGATCAAACAGGAAGATCTTGCAACCGCCCTAAAGGTTTCGGTGAGCAGCGTCAACCGTTTTGAACGAAATAAGGGAGAGCCGAGGGCATCAACCCTTCGGGAAATAGCGCGGGTCCTGAACTGTCGGATGGAGGATTTCTTCTGATGAGCAATACACAATCAACCAGATTGGATGAGCCAGTTACGCCAGTAAAATACTGTCGGGGATGCGGCAGGTCGACGGAGGAACTTAATGTCGAACATCCAAAAAGATGTGAGTGCGGCCCTATGCCACGCAGGGGGCGCAATTACTGCGAGTGGTGCGGTACTGCACGCCCAGGGCATACACAAGACTGTCGTGAAAGCTAATTGGAGATTCCGGTGAATCCGGCCACTCATTCCGATGCATTTTGGCCGGTTGTTCCGTTTTATTCCGGCCACCTGTTCCGGCGCAAATTGGCCACCAGGCCGGGGAAGACTCAGGTTTCTTCCCGCAACATGAAACGAGATGTACTTCCTCAGCACGAATTTCGATATGCTGAACCTATTTCTTTCCGTTCCTACTCGGCAAATTAGAGAGGACTCAGTCGGCGAGAATTGCTCCCTCCTACTCATAGTTATGGTATAAAGGAATTAGGAATGCAAAAGGGCAGGAGAACGAAGTACTCCCTTGGCGTGAGAGCCATTAGTATAGT
>Ga0334722_10001460_pt1 | contig 29443 bp, 36 predicted proteins | sample C3_bottom_MG_FD_207210 | JGI IMG/M metagenome (GOLD analysis project Ga0334722, IMG submission 207210) | Sediment microbial communities from Yellowstone Lake, YNP, Wyoming, USA - C3_bottom | ecosystem: Environmental > Aquatic > Freshwater > Lake > Sediment | place: USA: Wyoming | collected... | reverse complement strand
AAGCGCCTCGGCCACCCTCTCGGCCGCCCTCCAGTACTCCACATCGTTCCAACGGCCGCCGGACGGCTTCTTGACGACCGGCGTGTACTCCTCGCCGCCTGGGCCCACGTTGCCCTTGAAGGCGCCCACCAGGCGCCGCCTCACGTGGCCCGGCACGGAGTCGGTGAGGTAGATCCGGCCGGGCGCCTCGACGGGCTTGGGCACGATGGCTTGCAGGTCGACGCCTAGGCGCACGGCGAGATCCATCGTCTCGAAAAGCCCCGAGAGGTCCCAGCGGAAGTCCACTGCGGCCGAGGCCGGCGAGTTGCTCAACGCGGCTATGGCCGCTACGGCGGGCGTCGGGTAGGCGGATATACAGCCCGTCGCGGCGCCTCTGTACGGCAACATGAACGCCAAGTGGGACCTCTCTAGAGGCAGTTGGCCGAGGAGCAACACGGGGTCCATCTCGGCGAGGCCCAGGACCCTTTGGTCCATTAGATATTGGGCCACATCGACGCCGAAGGCGGCGCGCACGGCCTTGGCGAAGAGCTCCAGGGAGGGCGATGAGAGCTTGAGGGGAGGCGGCTGCCCCCCGCATAGGGGCGACACCACCACCTCGACGTCTCTTGTCAACACTATATCGGCGCCCCTGTCGATGACTATGGACAACACGACTTAAATAACGCCTTTATTATAGCTTATGAGCTTGGCCGGCGTCCGGTTTGACTATATCCACGCCGAGAGGGTGGCCTCGCCGCCGCCCAATACCCCCCTCCAGATCCAGATGAACTACCAGATAGAGGCCGATAGGGCCGTGAGGAGGGGGGGCGTCCTGGAGTTGCCCTTCGCGCTGGCGCTGACCACGAACCCCAGCGCGGTTACCCTCACGATACGGGGCGTCGCGGTGGTGCAGGGCGAGGTGGATCTGGGCAATCTGCCTCCCCACGTGGCCGTCCCCCTGATGCAGATGGCCATGTTCGAGGCGTCGCTGATATTGAGGGAGCTGGGGATGCCTCCCCTCGTCTATATTCAGCAGGGAGGCGGCTCCCAACAGCAACAACAAACCCGCTATTTCTAAATACATCTATATTATCTCTATATATAGTAAACCTTATTTCTCCATAGGTATTTTTACAGGGTGCTCGTCGTCGTGGCCCTAGGGGGAAACGCCTTCGCGAGGCCCGGAGGGCCCATGGACCAGGAGGAGCACGTCAAGAACATCAAAATAGCGGCGCGTGTGGTGGCCAAGATAGCTGAGGAGGACGGGGCGCAGGTGGTCGTAACGCACGGCAACGGCCCCCAGGTCGGCCTCCTCGACGAGCTACAGCTCTTGGCCGAACGGCGATATTTCAGGCTGGACGCCTTGGTGGCGGCGACCCAGGGGCTTCTGGGATATCTCCTCGTCGAGTCCATAGACGAGGTGCTGGGCCCCGGCAGGGCGGTCGCGGTGGTCACCAGGACGCTGGTAGACGAGGGGGATCGGGCCTTCGAGAACCCCACGAAGTTCGTCGGGCCTGTGTACGCCAGGGAGGCCGCCGAGAGGCTGGCGGCCAAATACGGCTGGACGGTGAGGGAGGACGTGGGGCGGGGCTGGAGGCGCGTCGTGCCTTCGCCGGAGCCCGCCGCAGTGGTGGAGACCGAGGCCATAAAGGCCCTTTTGGACAGGGGGCTGATCGTGGTGGCCCTGGGGGGCGGCGGCGTGCCCGTCTCCAGGCGCGGCGGCGTCGAGGCCGTTGTCGATAAGGATCTCGCAAGCCAGGTGCTGGCCAACGCGCTCGGCGCCGAGGCGCTCGTCATACTCACCGACGTGGACGGCGTCTACGTGGATTTCAACACGCCGAGGCGGCGAAGGCTCGAGAGGATAAACGCAGAGGAGCTGGAGAGGCTATACAGAGAGGGGCAGTTCCCCGAGGGGTCCATGGGGCCTAAGGTCCTCGCCGCATTGAGATTCGTAAGGAACGGGGGGAAGTGGGCGGCGATAGGCGCGCTTGAGGACGGCCATGAGGTCTTCAAGGGGCGTAGGGGGACGTTAATCCTCCCCTAACTCTGTCGAGCTCCACCTCGAGCTCGACGCGTTTGCGCATATCGCGTATCCTCACGACTCCCTTCTCCAGCTCCTTTCTCCCTATTATCACGAAGTGCGCCACGCCCGTCTTCGCGGCGTGCTCCAACGCCTCCCTCAACGTGAGCTCTCCGAGGTCCACGGCGACGGAGGCCCCCTTATCCCTCAACGCCTCAGCCACCTCCACGGCCGTCTTGAACGCGTCCTCCGTCACCGGATATATGTAGTAGTCGAGCGGGCGCTCGGCCCGGGTTATGCCGGCCGCCTCCATGAGCCTCTCGACGCCTATGGCGAAGCCGAGGGCTGGGGTCCTGACGCCGCTGTACAGCTCTATCAGATTGTCGTACCGGCCTCCTCCGCCCACGGCGAGTCTGTACTCGCCCGCATAGGCCTCGAAGACCAGGCCTGTGTAGTAGTCCAGGCCCCTAACTATGGAGAGGTCGACCTCGAATCTGCCCAACACCCCGTAGGCGTCCAGGGCTTTGACGATGCGGCCGTACCTCTCGCCGAGATCCCTATCGTATTTGCTGAAGAAGTCGGGGGCCTCGGAGCCGGGCCTCCGCTCGGAGATCAACGCCATGAGGGCCTCGGCTGCGGCTCCGTCCAGCCCGGCCCTCCTCAACATCTCCAGGATCTCGCCGTCGGGCACCTTCCCCCTCTTGTCCAACGCCCTGAGGATCTCCTCGCGGGACCCCCCGACCCCGAGCGACGCGAGTATTCTGTCCATCGCCGCGCGGTCGTTGAGCCTTATCACGTAGTCGCGCACGCCCACGGCCTCCAGGGATTTGGCCATCAAGGCCAAGACCTCGGCGTCGGCCCTCGGGCTGTCCGAGCCCACCAGCTCCACGCCGAACTGGTGGAACTCCCTATAGCGCCCGTGCTGGGGCTCGTCGTAGCGCCACACCTTTGTGAAATAATACCAGCGGACCGGCTTGGGCTCGTCCAACCTGTACGACAGCACGCGGGCCACCGGCACCGTCATGTCGAAACGCAGGCCGAGCTCGCGGCCGGCCTTATCTCTGAAGTAGTATATCTCGTCCACTATCTCGCGGCCGGCCTTCCTCGCAAGGACCTCGAAGTGCTCCACTGCGGGCGTCTCTATGCGCCTGTAGCCGAAGGCCTCAGCGACTTTCGACAGGCCGTCCTCCACCTTTTTCAGGGCGTAGTACTGCTCCGGCGTTATGTCGCGCATCCCGCGCACTGGCCTCCTCAGCTGGTCCTCCAGGCCGGGCATTACAGGACCGACCTAGTCACCTTCTCCACGTTTATGCCTATCCCGTTTTGCTTCAAGTAGGCGAGGACTCTGGGCATCAGCTTGTTGCTCAGACCGATCGCCTCGGGCGGCGTCGCGCCGGGGTCCAGGTCCTTAATCGCCGTAATCAACGAGGCCGCGGTCAAGCCGGTCGCTCTCTGCATGGCGGACCACTCCCCTGAGGGCTCGACGACGACCTCGTAGGTTATTCTCTCGTCCGGGCTCTCGCCGGCCACCTTCATGTAGACCACGTCGGGCACCTGGAACCTCAGGCGGCTTAAGAGCGCGGCGAGCACCTGCCTAGGCCTCACGCCCTCCACCGCCTCGTCCGACATGAGGCCCAGGTCCCTCAAAAGCCTTACCCGCTCCACGTGGCCGGGCCACCTCAGAGTCTTCTCGAACATGTTGGGGACCTTGGACGTCTTCAGCAAGGTCCTCAAGCCGTCTGTGTAGAACGCCTCCATCTTGCCCAGCGGCGTGTCCACCAGCTCGACGTCGGACAGAGGATCCACCGACTCCACCCTGCCCCCCCGCACTATCCGCGCGGGCCTTGTGTACTCCTCTATCAGGTCGTAGGGGCTCCAGGTTATGGAGTAGCCCAGAGGGCCTACGGGAGTTCTCGGGACGCCCCCCACGTAGATCTTGATCTCCTCGAGCCTGGGGATCTCGGAGATCAGGCGGCCCACCAGCATGTTGGATAGGCCGGGAGCCACGCCGGCGTCGGGTATATAGCGTGCCCCGGACCTCTTGGCCACGTCGTGTAGCGACAAGGCGTCTTCAGGCATGTAGGACACGTCTATTAGATCCACCCCGCGCTCCAAGACGCGTTCAGCAGCCTTATACGCGGCGGGGCCAGGCAACGCGCCTACGGCCAGATCCGCCGACTTCACGTCCACCGACTCCACGTCGCCCTTGACCATCCCCGGGCAGTCGCCGCCCCTCACGTCCACCGAGACCACCTCGTGGCCCCTCTCGTGTAGGTGGCGGGCGATAAACCTCCCTATGTTGCCGCAACCCAACACCAAGACTCTCATCGAAGTCGGTGAACTAGTAATTTAAAATATTTCATGTTGCATGGGGATCAAATTCGAGACCTTCGTCTTAGACGTCCTTCCGGCGCTAGGCCTCACCCCCCTGGCCCATAGGCACAAGATCGTGAGAGACGGCGTCGAGCTCGGCGAGGTCGACGTGCTGGCGGAGGACGCGGCGGGGAGGCGATATGCCGTCGAGATAAAGGCGGGCAAAGTGGATGTATCCGGGATAAGACAGGCCTATATAAACGCCAAGTTGCTCGACGCCAAGCCCATGGTGGTCTGCAGAGGCTACTCCGACGAGTCGGCCCGGAAGCTGGCCGAGGAGCTCGGCGTCGAGGTGGTGACTCTGCCCGACTACGTGTTCCTCTCCATAGACGAGCTCGTCGGCGCGTTGACCTCGGCGTTTGTGCGCGCGGCGGCATATATGCTGACCGCGCTGGCCGAGATGGGCGACGACGTCGCCGAGGCTCTGGCCCAATGTCCCGACTACGCCTGTTTTTGCTCCAAGGTCGACAAATGCGACGAGGTCTTGAGGGAGCTGGGGAGGAGGCTGCCTGTGTCCTACGACGCCTTGAGGCATCTCGCCTTGATAAAGCTGTCCCTCAAAAACATGCATAAATAGTGCTTGGGACGATCCTCCGTGAACGTAGAAGATCTGGTCAAGGAGATAAAGGCCAACTATCGGCCTAAGCTAAAGGTGCTAGAGTGGAGGGGAGATAGGCTGGTTCTCCTAGACCAGAGACTGCTTCCCTTCGAGACCAGATATCTGGAGCTGAAGACCGTAGACGCGGTCGCCGACGCCATAAGGAATATGGCCGTCCGCGGGGCGCCGGCCATAGGGATAACCGCCGCCTACGGCATGGCCCTGGCGCTCTTCGAGCGCGAAACCGCCGACCTCGACGGCGCCTTGAAGGCGCTGGAGCTCGCCAGAGACAAGCTGTCCAAGACCAGGCCGACGGCCCAGAACCTCTTCTGGGCGTTGAACAGAATGTACGGAAGGGCCCGGGCGTTGGTCGAGGAGGGGGCCGTCAAGAGCCCGAGGGAGCTTAGGGAGGGGCTCGTCGCCGAGGCCGACAAGATATTCGACGAGGAGCTGGACGCTGAGGTCAGGATAGGGGCGTACGGCGTCCAGTTGATACAGCCGGGAGACTGGGTCTTGACCCAGTGCAACGCGGGCAGTCTGGCCACGGGAGCCCTCGGCACGGCGACCGCCCCTATATATATAGCCAAATATCTAGGCATAGACGTATCCGTCATAGCGCCGGAGACGCGGCCGTGGCAACAAGGCGCGAGGCTGACCGCGTATGAGCTCAGAGAGAACGGCGTCAGGGTCAAGCTCATAGCCGACACGGCCGTGGGGCTCGTCTTGAGGAAGGGGCTCGTGAACTTGGCCATAGTGGGGGCCGACAGGATACTCGCCGACGGAACCGTATACAACAAGATCGGCACGCTCAACGAGGCTGTGCTCGCCCACGAGTTCGGCGTGCCTTTCTACGTGGCCGCGCCCACCAGCACGTTCGACCTGGAGCACAAGCCGGAGGAGGTCCGCATAGAGGAGCGGGACCCCGACGAGGTCAGGACGGTCAGGACGGCCCACGGCAAGACGTACATCACCATGGCCGACGTCGACGTCTACAACCCCGTCTTCGACGAGACTCCGCCCAGATATATAACGGCCATAATAACCGAGATCGGCCTATTGACGCAGCCCCTGGATAGAAACATAAGGAAATTCGTGGCCCGGAGGCCTTAGGCAGAAGCCTACATCGCGTACGTCTCTTGCCCGGATAGGCTTTTAAAGGCAGGGCCTTTACGGGTTTTAGATGTATATAAAGAAAAGCTTAAAAATAAGCCCGAGACGGGACATATGGACTTGGACTATTTGGAGCGTAAACTTGTCGATGCTCTAGTGTCTCTAATACGAAGCTCTAGGGGGAGGGTGGTGAGCATAAGGGCGGCCTCTCTGGCCAAGATGACCGGGTACGGCTCAGACCATAGGGCCATACTTCGGGCCGCCAGGCTTCTGAAAAGGCTGTCAAGACGGAACTTGGTGAGGGCAAACACGGAGGGGCTGGGCAAGAACAGGAGCTATAGGTACGTGTTGGACGAGAGCTCGGAGCTCTGGCGCCTTGTCAGGTCGAACCCCACGGTTAAAGCCAAGGAGCTTCTCGCCCAGATCATTAAAAACTCTTAATGTGGATAGATTTTGAAGGAATAAAGATAGATAAAGAACTATATAATGAATTTCTTCAGTATTTAAGCGATAAAGAAATAGAGGAGATATTTCTTGCGATCAAGAGGCCTCCCTATAGGTATTACATAAGGGTCAACACCGCTAAAATAGCGGCCGAGGAGCTCGCCGAGAGGCTATCGAGGAGGTTTCCCGTATACCGTGACGAGTACCTGGAGGAGGCCCTGTGGATTCCCGTCAGGGGGCCCTTCGAAGTGCCTTCGGCCGCGAAGGCCGTGGTGGCAGAGAAGCGGGCCGCGGAGAGCGTCTACATGGGCAGCGATCTCTACGCGCCCGGCGTCCTCAAGGCACCGGGCGTGAAGAAAGGCGACGAGGTGAACGTGGTGAGCCCTGACGGGCAGATCGTGGCGTACGGCGTAGCCGAGATGGACGGATTCGACATGGTGAAATACAGGCGGGGGCTCGCCGTGAGGACCCTCAGAAGCGTCTACAAGGCCCCCAAGCTCAGAGAGCTGGAGGAATTCGCCATGGGGTATTTCTACGACCAGAGCATGCCGGCGATGTGGGCGGGGAGGCTGGCCGCCGCGTTGGGGGCCAAGAGGGCCGTGGACCTGAACGCGTCGCCCGGCGGGAAGACGACCCACATGGCCCAGCTGTCCATCCACGTGATAGCGTTCGACAGATCGAGGCCCAAGGCGGAGCGCATACTGGAGAACGCCAGGAGGCTGGGCTTGGAGCACCTCATAGACGTGCTGGTTCACGACGGCAGATATATCGACAGGGACTACCCGCTTCTGAGGGGCGACGTGGCGCTCGTCGATCCGCCGTGCAGCGATCTAGGCGTCAGGCCGAAGCTCAGCCACGCCGTGTCCATGAAGGACGTCCAGACGTTGGCGCGCTACCAGAGGCAGTTCATCGCCACAGCGGCCAGGCTGGCCAGGTACGTGATATACTCCACGTGCACGCTCACGTTCGTAGAGAACGAGGGGAATGTCCTATGGGCCTCGGAGGAGCTGGGGCTGAGGGCCGTGTCGATATATGTGCCGAGGACCGTGGAGGGCTGGGGCTGCGCCAACTGCAGACGCTTTATGCCGAACGTGTTCGACGCGCCCGGCTTCTTCTTGGTAGCCCTAAGCCAGTGACTTCAAGGTCCTCGAGATGTGCTCGTCGCATATCTTCCTGTATTTGCAGTATATGCACGCGATGGGGTTCTCGCCCTTGAGCCTTCTTTGGACCAATCTGCAAATCTCCTTGACGTAATATTGGGGGAAGCAGTCGTCGCAGACGAAGATGCTGCCGCGTATATAGGCTATCCTCGCCGCATTGACGTCGCGTCCGCAGACGGTGCATCGGGGCATGAATATATTTTTGGAGGCTATTTTAAGGACGTGTCGTTCCGGCCCTATTCCCTGGAGGAGGGGGCTTTCCTGGTCAGACTGGCCAGAAGGGCCGTCGAGGAGTATCTGACGCGCGGAGCGATAATAGAGCCGCCGGCGGATACGCCCCAGAGGCTGTTGAGGGATCCCTACGGCGTCTTTACCACCATAGAGAAGCTCGCCGGCGGCAAGCTGGAGCTTAGGGGCTGCATCGGCTACCCCGAGGGCTATAGGAACGTGGCGTACGCCACCATATACAGCGCCATAGCCGCGTGCTGTCAAGACCCCCGATTTCCCGCAATGACCAGCGACGAGCTCGACGAGGCGGTGTTCGAGGTATCGGTGCTGAGCCCCTTGAGGCAGTTGCCCCAGAACCCCAAGGACTACCTAAAGGCCGTCGAGGTGGGCCGGCACGGAATAGTGGTGAGGAGGGGGTTCTACTCCGGGCTCCTCCTCCCCCAGGTGCCCGTGGAGGAGTGCTGGGACTCCGAGGAGTTCCTCTCAAACGGATGCCTAAAGGCCTGGCTACACGCCGACTGTTGGCTTGACGAGAGGACGAGGATCTACGTCTTCGAGGCGCAGTTGTTCAAGGAGAGGGCGCCGAGGGGCGAGGTATACGAGCGCGACCTCAAGGAGGAGCTTGCGGCCTGTCGGGCTCGTACCAGTAGGTGAGCTTCCCCACGATCCAGTCCCTCAAAACCCTCCTGGCCGCTTCGTCCACATTTACGCGGCCGCCCTTCATAAGGCGTCCGTACCTTCTACCGATTAGCTCGAGGGCCTCCTCGGCCGAGGGGGCCGAGGCGAGGCCGTACGCCTCCAGCGCCTTCGGATTGAGTTTGAGCGCTCGTTCTATCAACGCGACTGCGTAGGGCACCGCGTCGTCCACCCTGCCTGGATCCACCGCGCCGCGGATAGCCGCCAGCGCCGGATCCTCCGCGCCCTCCGCCGTGAGGACCCCAGGGGTGTCTACCACCAACAGCCAGCTCTTAGCCCTCACGAGCTGTTCGCCCCTGGTCCAGCCCGGCTTCGGGCTTGTCGAAGCGACGTGTCTGCCCTTAAGGTAGTTTATTATCGTGGACTTCCCCACGTTGGGATATCCCACCACGGCGACCTTGACGGGGATCGAGGGCGCCAGCCTCTTTATGTAGGCCACCAGCTTCCTGGTGCCGAGCCTCTCCTTAGCGCTTAGGAACACAGACGGGACGCCTTGAGATTCGAGCCACCGCTTCCACTTGAGCCCGATCTCCAGCGGCACTAAGTCCGCCTTGTTTATAGCCGCCATGAGGCGTTTGCCCAAAGACCTCGCGAGCTTCTCCACGTCCGAGTTGCGCGTGGCCGCGGGATCCCTTGCGTCCAGCACCTCGACGACCACGTCGCTGTCCTCTACGACTCTCCTGACTCTTCTCCAGGCCTCAGCCACGCGACAACTACCCCAACGTGGTTTAAATGTCCTTTCCCGCACTCGCCGTATAGGTCCCTGTAGACGTAGAACCTGGCCAGCGGCCCGCCGCATTTGGTGCATTTGAGCTCCGCCTCCCCCAGTATCGAGTACCCCGCCGGCTCGTATCTTATCGAATATATATAAAGCGGCCTGTCCCCCGACAGCGCCAGGAGGTAATACCCGCCGTTGGAGCTAACGCCGGCGACTCTATCCGCTCTAGATCCCGCCTCGGCTCTGGCATCCATGCGGCTACCAGCACATAATTTTTAAGGAGGCGCTGCATGGGAGGCGTGTCCTCGCGCGTAAGCCCCTCGCGGCTGGAGCTGATCAACCAGAGGAGGAGGCTTCAGCTCTTTATAAGAATAAAGAGAACCTTGGAGGATGCTAGAAACAGCACTATACAGAGGATAAGGGCTCTTATAGCAGAGCTAGAGAGAGATAGAGCCGAAATAGCCACGGAGTTTTCGGGCATATCCGATCTCTTCAGGATGGCGGCCGCCAAGGAGGGCATAGACAGGCTGGACATGCTGGCCGAGGTGGCCCCTAAGACCGTCAACGTCGCCGTGGTCAACAGGGGCCTCTACATGGGTCTAGAGGTTGAGAACTACGGGAAGTACCCCGTATACAGCCTGATGGCGGAGGCGCCGGAGCTGGACCTCGCTCTGGTGAAGATGCGCGAGCTGTTGCCCAAGCTCATCTCCTTCGCCGAGAAGGAGACCTTGTTCTACACCCTCCTGAACAAGGTCAGAGAGTATCAACGCATGATAAACGCCATCGATTACGTAATAGTGCCGAGGATCCAGGAGACCATCAGATACATAACTCTGGCGCTGGAGGAGCAAGAGAGGGAGGACTTCATAAGGCGGAAGATCATCACGTCGGCCCAGAGCTAGTCTGGGGCTCAACAATTAAAAACTAACCGCCAGAAGGGCTTCGATGTCGGTGAAGGGACTTGAGACCCAAATAAAGGAGCTCATAGATAAAGAGGTCGAGAGAATTCTCGGCGAAGCTAAGAGAGAGCTCGATGGATCTATCAGAGAAATAGACGCCCAGATAGAGAGACTAAGGCAATATTTAAAAGCACGGTAAAACACCGTGGGCCATGGCGGCTAAATACGTGCTGCCTCTCTTGTTGCTAGGCGCGATAGCGTTTGCACAGACGGCTCAGTCCGGTAGCCAATACATAGGCGCCGGCCTGGCGGTGGGTCTAGCAGGTCTGGGCGCCGGCATAGGCATTGGCATAGCCGGCGCGGCGGCTATGTCCGCATTGGTGGAAAGACCACAAGAACGCGTGTGGTACCTAATATTCCTTGCGCTGGCCGAGGCCATAGCTATATACGGCTTGCTGATAGGCTTTATACTCGGCACTAAATAAGCGTCAGAGGGGCAAAGTAACTGCGTCTTTTTTCCACGGACACGCCCTCAACCAGCATCGCGGCTGCCTTAATTATGAGCATGGCCTCGGCCCTCGCGTATTCTAGAGACGCCAGCAACGACCCCAGAGAGAACTCGGAGTCCTCCACTATGGAGGCGTCGGCGAACTTCCTCATTATCGCAGGGTAGGCGTTGTCGAGGACGATTGAGAGGTTCTCGAACGTAGGCTCCTCGGAGGCTATGGAGGCAACCACCTGGCCCCACGGCTTTATCCCCGATATCAGGTTCAAGACCTTCGCGATCTCCCCGCGGGCCGTGGCGTCGAAGATCTCTCTGGCCGCTCCAGAGGGCATGGCGACAGTAAGCAACGCGATCTCCTCGGGGGAGAGGCCCCATATCTTGGCCCTCACGGCAAGCACCACGTCAAAATATGTAGTCAATGTATTCATCAGTTTATATATAGATTTATCTTTGAATTTACTTAAAGATTTTGTATAGTCCATTATCCACTGTCTATCTATAAATATAGTAAATTTATCGTAGCCGAATTTCTGCATAAGCTCAAACGCCCCGGCCGCCGGATGGCCCAAAGCCCTAAGCCTCTCCCCCACCTCCTCGACGCTTCTAGCCCCGAGGAGCGAAGTAACTATATAACGCCGGCGGGTAAAGTCTAGCGGCTCCATAACTACAAAATCCTCCGGATTTTTGCCCGATCTTATCGCGGTTATTATATATTCGATATTTTCGTACTCGAAACGCCTAAGGTGCAACCTAACGATCTCTCTGCTCTCCTCGGTCATGCCTAGATATAGCTCCTTTACATTATCCATATAGGTTTTAATAACTTGATCTCTTAAGTCTTTTAATGTTTCTTGTGTTAATTTATCTATAGATACTTGATATTGAGTAGTTCTCAAAACATTTAGATATTCATCGGAAGAGCCGGCGTACGCGAGCGCTACGGCCCTATCCTTCGGGAGAGATTTAACCCGGAGACCTCTAACTCTGGGGCCCAGGCTGGGTCTCCTCAATATAGAGCTCATAAACCCAGTTGTCTTAGGACGGCCTCGAGCACCTCCTGTCTCTTCTGGCCGAAGGATTTCAGCAGGGCATCCCTCCGCTTCTCCGCTTCCTGCAGAATGCGCGACGCCTCCTCTCTCGCCTCCCGCAGGGCGCTCTCCCTATAGCTCTCCATCGTCTTCTTCACTATGGAGTCGACTACTGCGTTTAACTGATTCGAATATTTATCTATGATCATGTTTGCATTATTCTGAACTTTTTGTTTAATTTGTTCAGTTTCTTTTATTACACGATCTATCTCTTCTAGGCTCTTTAAAATTTCGTCAAGCTTCAGCATCGACATAGGCCGCTCTCGTTGTTTAAATCTATTTCCTTCCTCTAATTCTGTGATGAGCTCAGGACTGGCCTAAATGTGAAGAGACCCTTCTCGCCGCTGATTCGGTGCGCGGACTTGTCATCATGTTCAGGCCGTCCCCACACAGTCCTCACAAGCTTAATTAAGGGAGGGATATTTGTATATGTTCCTGCAAGTCGGCCTCATACTGGCGGCCGTGGTTGCCTTCATAGTGCTGATAATAGTCATCTCGTTGCTCGCGTCGGCCATCAAGGTTATTCCCGAGTACCAGAGGGCGGTGAGGTTCAGGCTCGGGAGGATCACGGGGCTTCTGGGGCCCGGCCTCGTCTTCATAGTGCCTATTATAGATACCATCGTGCGTTACGATCTGCGCATAGAGGTGGTCGACGTGCCTCAACAAAAGGCCTTGACTAAAGACAACGTCGAGGTCACCATCGACGCCGCGGTATACCTGAGGGTGGTGGATCCGCTCAAGGTCGCGGTCACCGTGAAGAACCACGTCCCCGCTGTGGCCACGTTCGCCGCGGCTACGTTGAGGGATGTGGTGGGCATGGTGGACCTCGATACCCTCTTGTCCCATAGGGAGGAGATAGCCAAGAAGATAGCGGATATAGTCGACGAACACGTCACGCCGTGGGGCGTCAAGGTGACCGGCGTGGCGATACGCGATATAAGGTTGCCCGAGACCTTGGTGAGAGCCATGGCGTCTCAAGCCGAGGCCGAGAGGCTACGTAGGGCCAAGATCACCATAGCCTCCGCCGAGTACGAGGCAAGCAAGATATACCTTGAGGCCGCCGAGACCTACGCCAAAAATACCGTGGCAGTACAGTTGAGACAGATAGACGCCCTTCTGGAGATGGCTAGAGAACACAACTTGATAATAGTCACGCCGTCGTCTCTAGAGTTCGTCGCGTTGCCCCTAGCCCTCTCGAAGGCGACACAACAACAGCAACAGGCGGCGCAGCAACAGCAGGGAGGCTCTCAACAAGGCCAAAGTAGTGGATGAAGGGGGAGACCCTACTCTTGTTGTTTTTGTTTCTGACGTCCCAACTGGCCCTAGCCCAGCAGATATATTACGTCAAGGAGGTTTACGTAGTCTCCGTGGATAACACCATTGGGCCGTACACAGTGTCGCAACTGTCGAGAGCCATAAGCGTGGCGGAGCAGAGCTCGGGCGCCGTGTTGGTGTTGTTGAATACGCCGGGGGGACTCGCCGACTCCACGCTCAGCGCCATGCAGATGATAGGCGCCTCATCTGTGCCGGTCATAGGCTTCGTCTATCCCGACTACGGCTATGCCTGGTCCGGCGGCACCTATCTGCTCCTCTCCACGCATATAGCGGCCATGGCCCCCCATACGGTCATAGGGTCTTGCCAACCCATACAGGGCACGACTCCCATAAACGAGTCCAAGGTCCTCAACGCGCTGGCCAGCTACCTGGCGACCATCATGGCGTCTTACGGCAGAAACTCCACCTACGCCTACCTCTGCGTCGAACATAATCTCAACCTAAACTCCGAGGAGGCGCTGCGGTATCACGTAGTAAACTTCGTGGCCGACGGCATAGGGCAACTTCTGGATGATGTGAACGGGACCTCCATAGTCCTCGACGGACGTAGGACTATCGTAATAGTTCAGAGCCCTACGCTTGTCAGAATCGAGCCGACTTTCGGCGAGATGCTCCAGGCGTGGCTCATGGATCCACTTGTGGCGAGCATACTGTCTCTACTGGCCCTTCTGGTGGTTATCGCGGCCATCGCGTCGGGCCATCCCCTGGCCGCCGGCCTCGGCGTCGTGTTGTTCCTGCTGTCCGTACTGCCCTACGTATCCACCGGCTGGATCTGGGCCATCTTGTTCGCCATGGGAGTTGTCCTGCTGTTCGCAGGCATGTTCTCCGGCGGCTATACGCACGGAATCCTCGAGGGGACGGGCGCCGTCTTGGTCATATTGGGCTTCCTGAGCCTCTTCCCGCCGTTTCAGCTGCAGAGACAGCCCGTGGTGATAGCGGACTACTGGCCCCTCGTGGGCTCCGCGATAGCGCTGTCGGCGGTTCTGGCCGGCGTGGTGGCCTTCATCGCGTGGAAAGCCGTGGCTGTACACCTGCGGCGGCCCGTATCGGAGCAGATGCTCACCTTGAGGGGTCTTGAGGGCGTGGCCGTGGACGACATAGGCCCGGACAGACCGGGCTACGTCGTAGTGCTCGGCGAGTACTGGAAGGCCGTGTCCAGGGTCGGCGTGAAGAGGGGATGCAGAGTCCGCGTTGTGGAGGCAGGGACCCCTATAGTGGTGGAGCCCGTTGAGGCTTGCGGCAGCTAGATCCCCCGGCGCCTCTGAATATCGTGTCCGACGCGGATATATGCCGGGCGGATCTGGCCCTACGTGTTCGTCTACGTGATGATGGCGTACGGCTCGGCCTTGATCGTGCTGGGGCTAGTGAGCGGGGAGGACTCGCTCGCCTTCTTCGGGCTCGCCTTGCTTCTTCTGTCGAATCTACACGCCATAGCCTCCCTCCTGAGAAAGAGAGCGAGGCATAGAATAGACGAGGAGCTGAGATCAGCCTCTTGAGCCTCTTCACGGATCGTCAGACCCTTAGTTCATCACCGGATAAATCCCCTATAGATAGCTTAGAAAGTCTTCGAGAAATTTAACGGTGAGGTAGTCCAGGTAGGCGTCGCCTATAGCCACAAGCCTTTTATCGCCTTTCCTTATGATATAAATATATTTATCTTTAATCTTTAACTGGGCCTCATCTAAATCTAGATCTAGATACTGCTTTATATCATCAGATTCAGGTAAAGTCCCATATTCATCTTGGCCGATTTTGACATAATGAAACCCCAGGAGTTGCGCCAGCTCGGCCGCGTTCGACGGGATGTAGCCCACCCGGCCGTAGGGCGGGATGAACTTATCCAGCCTGTCCCTGATGTAGGCCAGCTGGCTCAATATCTCCTGCTCGCCCGGCGTGTAGACACTTAGAGGCTGTTGCTGTTGCGGCGGCCTTCTATTCAGCACGAATATGGCGGCTACGAGCGCCGCCACCAAGGCCACTACGATCACCGGTAGCGATATTTGTAAAATCACGTGCGGAGCTTCGGAGGGATAATTTAAAGTATTCGGCCAAAAAGGCGCCGGGCCTAGCTACGTTGTCGGGATGGCCGTATTGCTGAGGCGCTCAGCTTTAAAAACCTCCGCCAGCTAGACGCTGGTGAGGCTGTTGTTTGTAGGGATAGCGCTGGCGGTCCTTCTGGCGGTTCCGCGCGTGGGGTTTATCGTATATGCCGTCGGCCCCGCCCCGAGCTTCCAGGCCGGGGGGTCGTATATCTCGGTCGGCTCCAATAAGTACTACATATTTTCGGCGCCGAGAGTAGACAGCTGGATCATCCTGGCGCTCGCCGTCGCCGTCGCGGGCTACTACGAAGTTAGGAAGGGCGTCAGGCCGAGGGGTAGCGCCATCTCCGTGGCGGTCTTGTCCGCCGTGCTCGCGGCGCCTCTGCCCCTAATATTCTCCGAACAGAGCGGCCTAACTATCGTCGCGATCTCCAACGCCTACTCTTCGGCAGGCCCTGTGATATTCTTGGCCGCGACGGCCTTGGAGCTCGCCGAGCACTACATGCTACCGCGTAGAAGCACGCGGATCTTGGCGATGCCGGACGTCGCCCTCGAGAAGACCGAGAAGGCGTGACCCGTTGTTTTTTCTGCCTGCGTAACTTCGATAGGCTCTATGTGGCGAAGCTTAAGGCGGAGCTCCACATGGATCTATACGTCTACGTCTGCGAGGAGTGCCTACGTCAACACGCGGATCTGGTCGCCCAGATAGTCGAGGTTTCTCAAGAGATCGGCAAGAAGGGATATGGAAAGCACGGGCACGCCCTCAACAACGGCGTTGACGGAACTAAGCGTAACTACCACAGGAAGCACTCTAGGCGCTAGCGGCCTCAGCTTGTCGAGACATCTGGCGGTCTTCTCCAGATGGCTCTTGGCCACGGCGGCCCACTTGCCTCCGCCGTATTTCCAATGTTTCGCCTCGACGACTAGGACGTGTCCGCGGGACCACGCAACCACGTCGAACTCGGCCCCGCGGCCTCCGCACTCCATCCTGACGCCCCTCCGGACGGAGTAGCCCCATCCCTCGAGGATGTACACAATCACCTCCTCGAAGTCGCTCCAGCTGAGCGAGCGCGACAGCTTGGCCAGATCGAGCGTCGCCCCGCTCTGCAACGCCTTGAATATCAGGTAGGGCCTCGGCGCCAGCAACCCGCCTCTATAGAGCCCCGCCTCCTCGAGGCACCGCCTCTCGTCGTCGTCCAGAGGCGCTCCCTCCACGGCGTCCTCCACAGCCCTGCGCAGACACACGTAGGTCCGGCGCCATGTATTAATATAGTAGCGGCGCCGGCTACGGCGTCGGCTCGTACAGCTGTTTAGGACGTCCGTAGAGCAGATACGACGGCTTCTGGGCGTATATAGCCCCGGCTATTATGGCTATGTTGGGTATGCAGAACACCTCGAAGCACGGGCTGGGGCCGCCCGCCATCTGATCCACAGTGGGCAATTTGACATGTCTAAGCCTATTCACCTCGTCGCTCGTCACCCTCACCTCGACCCTGGACTTGTTGAGCCTGTCCACAGCCCTCATCAGATCGGACAGCTTTAGGCCGCTACATGGGCATATGATCTGGTCGCCGTCTATCTCGCCCAGATCGTTGGGCCAGAAGTAGGGCCAGCCGGGCGCGTCTATCACGTTGGGCTCCACGTAGAGGTCGCTGTAGTCGGTCCCTCTGCTGAGCCTCAGATCGAGGTTGTAGAGCCAGTTGGCCTCGAGAGCTATCTTGGCCCTGAACTCCTCCAGGGCCTTGGCGGCCCTATCGGCGTCCTCCAAGCCCTCCTTAGACGCTATGTATGATGCCAGCAGTTTGCCGTGCATCTCCTCCAGATGGGCGTAGATCGCGCCGTAGAGCTCGCCGACAGTGTATATATTGGTGCCTCCCGCCGACTTGCCCCTCTCGTCCAGCCTCAACACCTCGCCGAAGCTGTTGCGCCTAGGCACCAAGGAGTTGAGCTCGAAGGAGTAGAACACCTTGAGGCCCAGCCTCAGAGGGGCGTAGAGATTGGCCGTCCTGACCGCCGACACTACGGCGTCTGCCTCGATCCGCTTGGTCTCGACCCCCTTCTTGCCCATGTACGCCTTCAGCTCGACGACGCCGTCTCTATATCTCCTAATAGTCGCGGAGTGCACCACCTCTATCCCCAGTTTCTCCAAGACACTCCTCACGCCTTGGTAGTACTTAACGTCGCGCAGGTAGGCCGAGTTGTCGGCCACCGCCACTTGATTGCCCCTACGCGCCAGAGCCATCGCCGTTCTGAGGCCCCACTCGGTGGTTCCCCACACCAGGAGCTTCTTGCCGTTTATCCCTGAGGCGAGCGCCTCCGAGGCGAGGAGCGCCTGCCGCGAGCCGGGCATCGGCGTGTACATCTCCACGCCGCCTGTACTGAGCACGAGATGTCTATATCTGGGCTTGACGCAACGGCCGCCTGAGATCAAGACCTCGCCGTCGAAAATCCCCCTGTTTACCTCCACGGCGTATTTGTCTATATATTCGCGGGCCGGGGCGCCCGATATTGTCGGCTCTCCGTCGAGGGCGTTATGGCCGCCCTTAGGGCCTTCGCTGTAGACGGCCACCTTGAGCCCATATCTGCTAAGCTCTTGGGCGGCCGCCAGGCCGCCTATGCCTGCTCCCACCACCAACACGTCGTAGTCCTCCTCCGCGCAGGGGCCCGGCCTTTTGACCTCGCCGCATACCCACGAGCTACAGATCATGCCGGGGAGTTGCCGGCGTATTAAATATATTATCCAGCCCTACATCAGCCAGTCTCCTCCAGCCAACGCCTGAACTCAGCCAAGCTACTGAAGTTGAGGTCTCCCCGAGCCTTATCGCCGATAATCACGGTGAGTACGCCCAGAGCTCTGGCGCCTAGATCCACGTCGTCGTCGCCGACCATGACGGCCTCCTCGGGCCTTACGCCGAGCCGCTTGAGGGCGATTCTGAACATAGCCCTATGGGGCTTGCGGTATCTAATTACGTCGGACGTGACCAAGACGTCCACAGACGCGCCTACCCTCCTCAGGAACTCCTCCACGTAGCACCTACAGGTTATGTTCGATATTATCGCCGTCTTGAACCTGGAGCTGGCCCACATCAGAAACTCTGGCGAGCGGTCCACGGGCACCAGGTGGTTCAACATGGCGTCCACCAGAACGGCGCGGACGCTACGCCAGTCGCCCCCCGCCAGCGCCGTTATCAAGGCGGCTTGGCCGTCCACAGTTATTTCGGCGAGGGAGGCCTCCCTCACGGCGTTGGCCAGCCTCCTGGCCTCCATGAAATACCCCAGCGACTTGTCGCTGCTCACGCCGAGGACCGACGAGAGCCCGGCGGCCACATCTTCTAGATAGGACCTCTCGTCGTCCACCTTGGCCAAAGTCCCGAAGAAGTCGATGAGGAGAGCCTTAACGCGGGCGTTCATGCAACTTCGAAGGCCACCAGTTATACTTAGCGAGCAGGTTCATTATAGCCGGGACCAGCAAAGGCCTCACCACGTAGGCGTCGAATATCGCCGAAAACGCCACTGTGGCTCCAATCTGCTGCAAGACCGTCAGCTGCGACTGGGCTATCGAGAGGAAGGCCAAGGCAAGGATCAAGGCTGCCCCCGTGACTATGGGGCCTGTTGTCGCTATGGCCGTCCTAATCGCCGACCTATCGTCGAGACCTCTTTCGACCTCCTCCTTGATCCTAGTGATTATAAACACGTCGTAGTCGGTCCCGATGGCCACCAGAAGAGTCGTGAGGACTACGGGCTGTAGCCAATACGTCAGCTGGCCGCCTGCCATCTGGAACGCGGCTATGTTGAACGCAAGGCCCCACACCAACGACATGAGCACCGTGGCGACCAGCCTCAGCGGGGTCAAGAGACTACGGAGCGCCGCCATTAGCGCCAATATAACAGTTGACAGAATTATATATAGCTGGAAGTGCCAAAAATATAAGTAGATATATGTATAATAAACATGTTTCCAACCGGCGTCGCCGCCTATGTACAGAAGGCCGTATTTCCTCAGCTCAGTCAAATTATTATAGATATATAATAATTCATCTGAAGTACTAGTTAGAGATAATTTTAACGATATAATATAGTAATTATCCTTTTTAAATATAGTATAATTTGTATAATATGGAATACTGGTTAAATAATTGATTACCGTACTATTCGGCTTATCCATAAATACAAGATATGTTGTGGATAGCGATGTTATGTTCCTAAAGTATGTTTGGGCTATATGCAAAGCCTCCTTGCTTCTAGTCTCGGGCATCGCAGATATGGGATTTGTAGTGATTCTTAAATTATTCGCTATAAATATAATTAAAATTATAGTAATTATTGAAAATATGATTAAAATTATTTTTGAGTAATTAAGCGCGAGGTCCACCAATCCGCCCAGAAGCTTGGACCGGCCTTCGTGGAGCCTAATGTCCTCTATCCTCCTCGGCCAGAATAGCCTATCGCCCGCCAGCACCATCAACGCCGGCGTGGCCGTAAAGGCTGTGGCCAACACCAGCAGGACCGAGAGCGCTAGGGCGAGCCCTATGGTCTGCATAAACGGCAGGACGGAGAAGCCGAAACTACCCAGGGCCAGACCGGCGACCGCCGCGCTGGTCAAAACCGCGCGTTTGCCGAAGCCGACGGCTATGCCGGCAGCCTTGGCGGGCTCGGCTCCCTTATTCCTCTCCTCGGCGTATCTGCCGAGCATCAAGAGGTTGTAGTCTATGCCCAGCGCGAAGACCACAGGCGCCGCTATGTATATTGAGAGGTAGTAAGGCGGCATATACGGCGAAATCAAATAGATGAGCCCGAGGAGGGCGAGGTAGGACAGCCCCACCTCGGCTAGCACCGCCAGCGGGGCGACCAACGTGCCGAACACAAACAAGAGAATCGCCAGCATCACCACCGCGGTGGTCTTATCTATGTCGGGGATCTCCGAGGTCACCGTGTCGGTGAACTGAGACATGAGTATATCGGTGGATACGGGGACGACCCAGCTGTAGTTGAGCCTCGGCACGCCGGTCCCTTCGGCTATCACCAAGGCGTATAGATCGCCGTAGAGCAGCTGCTCCGCCTGAGGTATGGTGTACATCGTAGGCGGCGGATATCTAGACGTCAAATTCTCGAGCAGAGATTCCTTAAACGCGGCGGCCGCGGCCTCCGTCTCGTTGACGCAGAGCACGTACGGTATATACGGCCTCAAGGCAGGCGGCAACCGGGAAGACAGCTGCAGGTATAGATACTTCTCGACCCCCAGCTCGGTTACGTTCCTCGCGAGCTCTACTAGCGTCGAGTTCAGCTTGGTCGACAGGATCCTCTCGGCCACCAGATCTATCGAGCTCTCGGCGGCCCAGTCCCTCCACGTTATGCCCCTAAGTAGCCAGCTCACGTTGCCGTAGGCCTCATCTGCGGCGAGCCTCACCGCCGCGTCTACGCCGTAGGTTTTAGACAGGTTTCTGTAGTACTGGAGGAACTTCGCCGTCTGCGGCGTGGAGTAGTTGAACAAAGCCGCGCCGTATGTGGCGTACAACAACGCCGTGGCGTTACCTCTGGCCGCCTCGTAGGCGTCCTTAAGCTCCCTAAGCTCTATACATTTATTTTCTGTTAAATTATATATATTGTTTAAATAATTAAAAAATTCATTAGTGTAATTATTTAATGTAGTATTTATTTTTAACCAATATATTTTTTGAGCCATATACTGTATGCCCAGCGGCGAGGTCGCGCTGAAGCCCTCCTCGGCCAGCGTCTCGTTGACCAGAGAGAGCTTGCGCGAGAGGTCAGGCCCATATACAACTATAAATATAAACTTTGAGGAATTATCTGTATTTGATCCATTATTTATTATATTATTTACTATATTCGGCTCTGTATTTTTAGGCATTAATTTTAATTCTGAATACACCAATACGTCGAATACTTTCCCCGCGTGTATGGCGAGGTATGCATACACCGCCGCCCATAATGCCAACAAGGCGTAGGCGAGCGCCTTCTTCACAAAGCTAAATAAATTCTATACTCAAAAAACATTCGCTATGAGCCGCCACATAACCATGCTGGCCGTCAGCGACATGAGGGCCAGAAGGGCGAGGTACCTACTGCTGGTCGTGGTTATAGCTATCGGCGCGGCTTTGATGGTAGCTCTGAGCACCATAAGCATTGGTGCTAAGATATATGTACAGAATCAATTATATCAAATATTTCCAGCAGATATACTTGTTTATTCGAATTCTATCGATATTCCGTATGCCTTTGTCGAGTCCTTGAGGTCTTTTCCCTACGTCCAGAACGCGGAGCCTGTTGTCATGCTGACAGGCACCTTGGGGAACAAGACCGTGACGCTTCTGGGGGTGCCTCTGAGCGATATAGGCTACTTCGACGTGGAGCTGGAGGCAGGCAGACTGCCCCACGCGGGGGGCGAGGCGGTGGTGGACTCGACGCTGGGGGTCTCCCCGGGGCGAGACGCGACTATCTACGTGTACCGGAGCAGCGTGGCGCCGCCCGTCGAGCTCAGAGTCCACGTGGTCGGCATAATGAGCAATCTGCTGAAGGGATTCATAGGTCCCATGAGCCTCAACTTGGTCGTCGTGCCTCTCGATTGGCTCCAGCAAAGCATGAGTATTGGGGATTTCTACAACATGGTGTTCATAACGGTGAGCGACAAGTCGTTGATACAGCCCCTGGCCCAGGCGTTGAAGCAGAGATACCCCCGGGCGGAGGTCTACACCCAGCAGAGCGCGCTGTCCACCATAAATAGTGTGTTCAACATGCTCAATTTATTCTTCTTGGTGATAGAAGCCGTCGCGTTTCTGGCCGGCGTTCTGACCACCTTCACCGTCATGTCGATAACGGTGAGGGAGCGGATGGGCGAAATAGCGCTTCTGAAGGCCACGGGCATCTCCGGCAGAGATGTAGCCCTGGCGTTTACGCTCGAGGTGTCCTCCGTGGGGCTTCTGGGGGGCGTGGCCGGCGGCGTCGCCGGCTATTTCGGAGCCCTGGGGATCAAAGATCTGCTGACGAGACTCGGGTATTTCTTCGACGTGCCTATACCGTTCATCCCGTCTATATTCGCGCTGGGCGTCGTCCTATCCCTCCTGGTGGCTCTGGCGGGCGCCCTCATGCCTGTGTATAGAGCCGTGACGCTGAGGCCTCTGGAGATTTTGAGATGAGCGAGGCGGTATATCTGGAGGGCGTCCACAAGATATACAGAACGGCCGCCGGCGAGGTGCACGCGTTGAGGGGCGTGACGCTCAAAATACCGAGCGCCACGGCGACGGCCCTCATGGGCCCCTCGGGCTCCGGCAAGACCACTCTGTTGAACATAATATCGACCTTGGACAGGCCGACCAGCGGGACCGTCGTGGTCTTGGGGACCGACGTGACGAGCCTCGACGAGAGGAGGCTGGAGCGGTTCAGGCTCTTAAAGATAGGCTATCTCTTCCAGTCCTACAACCTGGTTCCGTACCTCACGGCGCTACAGAACGTGATGTTGCCCATGCTTGCCGCGGGCATGCCGAAAGATCTGGCCAAGGCCAAGGCAAAACTTCTGCTGAGGCTAGTGGGGCTTGAGGACTCCGCCGAGAGGTACCCCATCCAGCTGTCAGGCGGCATGCAACAACGCGCGGCGCTGGCGCGCGCTCTGGCCAACAGCCCCGAGCTTTTGATCCTCGACGAGCCCACCTCCAGCGTCGATCTAGAGAACGCCTCCGCCATACTCAGCCTGATCCTGGCCCTAAACAAGGCGTGGAGAACCACCGTCATCATAGCCACACACGATCCCGACGTCGCGGCGATAGCCGACAAGGTCTACACAGTTAGAGGCGGATACGTGGTAGACGGCGAGATCCCCAGAGGCGAGATAAGGATCGACTTGGAGAGGGCAAAAGAGATATATGAAAAGATAAGAGCAATAGACTCCACGTGGAGATAGCTAAAGCCCTGCCGTTGCTCATACTGGCCTCCGTGGCGTGGGCCATAGAGCCCACTTTGATAATATCTACAAGTGCCGCGTACAGCGGCACTATATCCACTACATATCAATATCAGTACTTCGTCGTCAACAACTCCTCGAAGCCCATGGAGTACTTGGGCCGCGTTGTGCCTCCCTTCGGCGCCTCGGTCATCTACACCTCGGCTAATGGATCTTACCCTCATCCTTTGGTTATCTTCTATAATGTAACATATATTAATGCATCATTCATAAACAATATATTATATTGTTCAAACAATACATTAATTAAAATAAACTTTATAATAAAAAACTATATGCCTTTCGGCGTACCTGTGACAGTCTTAGTGCAGAAGCCGTCCGGCGTCGAGATAATAAGCGATACGCCGCCCTCCGGGGTTGAAAACATAGGGGGCGCGACCGTATACCAGTGGACCTTCCTGGTCAATAACGAGAGGGCGTTCTCGATCTCCTATAGGGTTGTGAACTTCGGCGATTTCGGCGCCGTCGATCTCCCCTCCGTTGAGATAATATCGGACATAGATCTCGGCGGATATATAGAGCAGGCCAATAGCTCAATAAATATATTAAATAGTACATATAATTATTTAAATAATTTAACATATGCTGTTAATATATTTAATGATTTAATATATAATGTTACCAATAATCTAAATAACTTAGTCTATGTGCTGAATCTGAGCTCCGCCGCGTTTAGGGAAGGGGCCAGAGGCTTGAACGCATCGCAATACGCCGTAAAGGCCCTCAACTCGCAACTGGACGCCATGTCGGCGTCTCTTCTCGGCGTGGCGTCCACCCTAAATAGATCGCTCCTGCTTGTGCAGTACGAATATGCCTACCTAACCACGCTTTCGAACGCGTTGGAGACCCAGGCGATAGCGATAAGAGCCTACGAGAGCTCCCTCTCGACCTCCGTGCAGGCCCTCGACTCCGTAGAGGGAAATCTATATGTTATTTATTCCAATCTACAAAACACCGAATATTCTATTAATAGAATATATTTAAATCTTATTGATATAAAACAAAAAATAAGTCAAATAAATTCGAACAATACGCTGGTGGAAAACGCGACAAAGGAGCTCAGTCAGGAGCTGGACTACGCGATAGGTCTGACCCAGGACCTGCAGTCCGCTGTGAATTCCGCCGAGACCTCTGTGGGCGCCCTTATCGGCATAGTCTCCACGACAAGAAGCGCCTTGACGTCTATCGGCGGCCAGCTGGGCCAGGTGGAGGGCGTGTTGAACCAAACGGCGGCGGCCACCAGGCAGAACGCCACAGCCATGTTGAACGAGATACCGCCGATAATAATAAACGCGTCTAGGTCTCTGGCGGGCATAGCCGGCAATCTATCCACAGCGGCGAGCCAGATAGGCCAGCTGACGGCGCCTATCAACAACGGCGTGTCCTACCTGATCTCAGCCTCGGACTCCTTGAGGCACGGCGCAAGCCAGATCAAGGCTCTCTCCACGGCGTTGGAGGGAGAGCTCCCCTACCTCGGCCTGGTGAGCTCCACAGTATCTAACTATAGATATAATATTACAAAAACAATAGAAAGATATAAATATTTTAGTTCTATCGCCGAAACCTATAAAAAAATATATGGAACAGGGCTTGTGAGATATGAATTCACCTTGACGCTGCCCACGGCAGTCAACCCGACCTCCTTCGCCCTCAGCCTGACCACCTCCACCACCACGGCCCGCAGGTCGGACAACGCATCCCCCGCGCTGGTTGCGGCGATCACAGGGATCTTGGCGGCCTTCTCGACGGCCTACCTCAAACTGAGGCGCTAGGACTTGCCCTTGACGGACATATACCGGGCGTATATGGAGCATCCAGACCCCCCGTTGTTGCAGTACTTCTCCAGCTGCGCTCTGCTCATACGCCACTCCTCGGGGGGGATCAATATGCACCGGGGCCCGTCGGCGGTGGGTCTGTACATGGGGCAACGCATGGCTTTAAATCCGGAGGGGATTAAAGCCTTGTGAGCTGCCAGAAGGTAGAGGAGTATGTAGCCGGCAGGGGGTTCAGGATAGTGGAGCGCAGGTCCGACCTCATATATGCGGCTCTCGGCGACCTCTATGTATCGTTCTGGTGCCCGGAGAAGAGCCATATATTCGACGCAGATCCGCTGGAGCTGGCCGAGTACCTGAAGCTGTTCAATTCCGACGCCCTTGTGGTGGTGGCCTACAGGCCCTACCTCGTGATAGACGAGCTCCAGAGCGTCGCCGACAGGATCAACAGGTGGTACGGGAGAGATCTCGGCGTCAAGCTTATCGGCGTCAACGCGGCGGACGCCGAAGAGGGCCTGGAGGAGGCCGTCGGGCGCGCCATGGCCTTCAGGCCGTTTAAGATAGGCCGGGGTCTGGGCGACGGCGATCTGTGCCCCAATTGCGCCAAGGCGCGGATGCGGATATACGCGTCCGAGAGGATCTTCTCGGCGAAATATAGGTCGCTGGTCAACTACGTCGTGATGGGCTGCCCCTCGTGCGGGCTTAGGATCCTGAGGATAGAGCTCACCTGAGCGGCCTCGGGTCGGGATCCAGGGCGCGGACCGCTTGCATCAACAGCGCCGGCAGATCGGCCTTCGTCGCCCTCATCTTGACGGTGGTCACCGACGCGCCCCTATGGCCTCCCCCGCTCCCTCCCAGAAGCTCGCCTATCCTCGCCGCCATCTCGCCGACGTCGACCCTATGGGATCTATACACGAGCCTCACCTCGCCGCCGTGGCGGGACGCCGCTATGGCCACGTCGCATCCGGCGGAGACCAGCATAGCGGCTACGTCGGACTCGTAGGCGTCCACATGCGTGGCGCAGACTATCCCCACCTTGGTCTCGTATACCGCGAGGCGCGCCAGCGCCTTCGCCTTAGCTATCTTGAGGGCCCGATCCTCCTCCTGCTGGGTAATATATCTCTCAAGCGGGCCTATCTCCGAGATCGCGGCGGAGATGGCGGCCAGGGTCCTCCCGTCCGCTCTCGACAGCCTGGCCGTATCCGCGTAGATGCCCAGAGCCGCCGCTATTAACGACTCCCGCCTCGGCTTCACGTCGGCCTCCAGCGCCAGCTCCAGCGCCATCTCGCTACAGCTGGGCCTCTCCTCCCTTACGCCGGGCAACGCGTCGCCGACCGCATGGTGGTCGAAGACCGCCAGCGGTACGTCCATAGGGGGGACCTGCGCCAGAGAGGCCACGTCGACCAGTATCGCCATCTCCGCGTCTGTCGGCATCTCCTCGGAACATCTGGCGTAGGGCCTCGCGTCCTTGGCCACGCCGTCGGGACACACCACGACGGGCTCGCGGCCCAGGCCCTCCAGGACGTCGCGGAGCACCAGGGCGCAGCCTAAGGCATCGAGATCCGCATGTCTGTGGGTAACTACGGCGATCCTACGCCGATCCCCCAATACGCCTAAGAGCTTCTCTAAGTACATATCTCCTATCTCCGCCGGGCTGTATCTTCCCCTCCTTTATTAGATCCGCGACCGCTACTCCGAGCTCCGCCGCCCTATCGACGACCTCCCTCAGCCTCTCCTCCTCGACGAGGGCGCTCGCGCCGGCGTCCACCGATACCTCGACGGAGCGGCCGTCGAACGCCACCTCGATCTCGGCCTCCAGGAACTCCTCGCCAAGCTCTCTAGATATGTACTCGTACACCACCTCAGAGATGAGCTCGGCTACGTTAACCTCCTCCCTTTGCGGCCGCGCCTGTTTGTTGCTTCTCTCCACCTCCCCTAATCCGCGCCAGCTCCTTATTAATGTCGTCCCGCAGTTTGTCCAGCTGCTCCCTCAACATGGACTCCTGTCTCGAGAGCGTCTTTATGTGGAGCTCGAGGAGCTCCTTCCTTTCCTTCAGCTCTTGAAGCGCAACGTCCCTGCTGGTCTGAAGCAGGAAGTTCCCCACAGACTTGTAGATCTTGGCGTCCTGCGGCAACTTCTCTATCTCGCCCATAGCCTTCTCCACGTCCCGTAGCTCCGCCTCGTAGTTCTGTTTCCTCAACAAGACGCTCTGCAGCTGGCTCTGCGCCTGCTGGAGCCTATTCACCAAGTCTTGAAGCGACGGCGGGAGTTGAGCCATATGGATGAGGTCGGCCCCCCTTTAATACTTTTCCTATAACGTTCAATTATCGGCCCCACGGCCCCATGCGGCTCCCTACAAGGGACGGAAAGCCCGCCCCCTAGGGCGGAGGTCTGGCGCATTGTGCCCTCCAGGCATCTACGACAGCCCTAGGGCGGGGCCTTCGCGGTCGCTGTAGGCATGGCCGCCGCCCGTATCACGCCAGCTAGAGCTCCTCCACGCCCTCGATCACGTAGAGGGCCCTCAGGATCGTGTTGGCCAGACTCCTGGCGCTGGCGACGTCCGCCGCATATCCCACTACCTCGAGCCAGTCCCCCTCGACAAATACCTTGATTTTTCCTCTACGGAATACCACCTCTTTTTCCAATGATTTAAAGGTTTCTTCGACAATTTTATCTTTTTTAATTTTAACAGATATTTTATACATATTTAATTTTTATTCCCTTAACTTTAATAACAAGGCCCCGCGGCCCCAGATCCCTTCCGTCGATAAGCTCCAGGGAGTAGCCCCCCGGCTTCCCCCTAATTAAGAGCAACGTGTCGTAGCGGCCTCTGACCTCCTCCAGATCTATCGAGTAAAACAGGGGGTATCTGAAAATCTCCAGGAACACGTCCGCCAGCTCGCTCGCCGTGTAGTCGACAATGGCCGCGCGCCGGGCCTTGGGCTTTCTGGCCACATATACCTGGAGATCCTCCCGCATCTTCACGCCGGATATGGGGATGGAGTAGGGGAGCCAGCGGCGCCTCGCCACGTCTATGAACTCCAGAGAGGCGGGGTTGCCCCGTCGGGATCTGACGAGCGCGATATAGTCGGCGCCCCTGGCGACGGCCTCCTCCAGCAGAGCCCGATACGATCGCTTCCCCCTAACCACCTTCTCCACGCCGGGCAACGCGGTCGAGAGCTCGTTGAGAAATTCGTTGATTTTTTTCGAGTAGAATCTGGAGGAAGTCGCCAGTATTTTCGCCGCTAGCTGGGCTCCTGCGAGGCCCCCCTCCATCTGGCTTTCTGTATCTCCACCTGTTTAAGCTCCTCGGGCGTCAGAGTTCTGCCGAATATGGTCTGCGGGATCCAGGCGCCGCCCGCGAAGGTGAAGCCGCATTTGGGGCATTGCCAGATGCCGAAGGCGAGCCGCCTCAGCCTCACCAGCGACCTGCAGCTGGGACAGCGGTGGAGGCCCCTCTGCTTGACCTCAACAGCGGTTATCTTCCTCCTGATGCCCATGCCGTACCGGGCGCCGTACCTCCCGGCAGGCCCCACCACCTTGGTGTGGCTAAACGGCATACGCCACAATGATCTGGGCTATATAAAATTTCGCCAGCGCGGTAGCAGCCCTTCAGACTAGGGCAACCCTCGGCGCCGTGTTCGGCATGGCCATGCGCCTAGGGCACGCCGTCAGGCCCGCGTCCTACGCCCCGCGACGGCCCCGGCCGACCTGCTCGTCGACGCATATCTGTATTAACAAAAACGGGAGTGAGAGTCAACTCAAATAGGGGCTCAGGTAGAAGTAGGCCGAGTCGCCAGTTTGCCACTTGTCGGCTCTGTCGTGTACGTAGACGCACCTGCTGCCGTTTGCGACGGCCTTCTGTACGACGTAGTCCACCTTGTCCGGCGGCGTGTTTAGAACAATTGTACACACCCTGTCGGGCGCCGCAGAGGAGTAGTCCAGGTAGCTGAAGTTTACGTACTCCTCCAGAGGCGACTCGAACACCACTATCTTATCCGCAATGTTGAAGAACCTCGGGTCTATGTTGGTGCCGGGGTTCAGCACGACGTATTTGCCAAGGCTCTTGGCTCTGCTGTATATCGAAGAGTAGTAGCTATAGGTCTCCAGGCTCGTGGAGACCTCGTCTATGAAGAAGCCGTCTACGTTGTAGAACCTTATCCACCTGTCCATCTCTGAGTATACCGTCTCCAGGCTTCTCCTTCCGTAGGAGCTGTATATGTAACCCAGCACCTTGACGCCCCTCTGCTTAAGCCCGCTGATGACAGAGACGTATGTGGAGTCCACCGAAGAGCCGGGCCCGTCGTCCACGTTGACCACCACCCACACCTCCTTGTCTGTGTGGAGGTTGAGCAACTTCCCCCATTCCTGCTCGTAGCCGCAACACGGGTAGGAATACAGCGGCACAATGTATACTAAGGCCCTCTGCGCAGCTACCACGGCCGTCAAGGCCGCCACGGTGGCCAAAGCCGCCGCAACTAACACCACCCACAGACCTCTCAC
>Ga0334722_10001459_pt1 | contig 29446 bp, 23 predicted proteins | sample C3_bottom_MG_FD_207210 | JGI IMG/M metagenome (GOLD analysis project Ga0334722, IMG submission 207210) | Sediment microbial communities from Yellowstone Lake, YNP, Wyoming, USA - C3_bottom | ecosystem: Environmental > Aquatic > Freshwater > Lake > Sediment | place: USA: Wyoming | collected... | reverse complement strand
TACGGCATGCTGCTGGTAACAGGACCGACCGGCAGCGGCAAGACGACGACGCTGTATGCGGCCATCAGCGAGATCAACCACGGTCAGGACAAGATCATCACCATCGAAGACCCGGTGGAGTACCAGCTGCCGGGGGTGCTGCAGATCCCGGTCAACGAGAAGAAGGGGCTGACGTTCGCGCGCGGTCTGCGCTCCATCCTGCGCCACGATCCGGACAAGATCATGGTGGGCGAGATCCGCGACGCCGAAACCGCGCAGATCGCGGTGCAGTCGGCGTTGACCGGGCACCTGGTGTTTACCACCGTGCACGCCAACAACGTGTTCGACGTGATCGGACGCTTTGCGCACATGGGCGTCGATCCCTACATGTTCGTATCGGCGCTGAACGGCGTGCTCGCGCAGCGCCTGGTGCGCGTCAATTGCACCCATTGTGCAGCCCCGGAGCAGCCGGACGATCAGCTCATCGCCGATTCCGGCCTCTCCAGGGAGCAGGCTCAAGGTTTCGAATTTCGCGGCGGCCGCGGTTGCGGACATTGCCGCGGGACCGGCTTCAAGGGCCGGCGGGCGATCGGCGAGATTCTGCGCCTCAACGAAGAAATTCGCGAACTCATCGTCGCGCGCCAACCGATGCGACTGATCCGCGACGCGGCGCTGCGGCAGGGAACGCGGTTCCTGCGCGACGGCGCACTCGACCTGGTGCGCCAGGGAAAATCGACATTGCAGGAGATCAATCGTGTCACTTTTGTGGCCTGACCAATTAGGTGTGGCGCTCTATCCGGACCGGTTGCTGTTGGCGCGCGCCAGCGGCGGTCTGCGCCGGCGCCTTGCGCGCAAGCAGATGATCGAACTTGCGGCGGCCGATTCCGGTGCGCCACTGTGGCAAGCCGCAGTGGATGCACTGGCCGCCCAGGTGGCCTCAGGCGCTCTGGCGGGCGCGGCCGTGACCCTGGTGCTGTCGAACCGCTTCGTTCAATACGTGCCGGTTCCGTATAGCGAAGCACTTGGCAGCGCAGAGGAGGAATTGGCGTTCGTGCGGCACTGTTTCGCGCGCGTGCACGGCAGCCAGGTAGAAGCCTGGGCGATTCGCGTGAGCCAGGAGGGCCAGGGAAAGACCAGGCTGGCCTGCGGCGTGGAGCAGGCCCTGATCGATGCGCTGACCAAAGTTATGGCGCCGCTGGGACGTCAATATCGCTCGCTGCAGCCGCATCTGATGGCGAGCTTCAATCGCTGGCGCAGCAAATTGGCCGGGCGTCCGGGATGGTTCGTGGTGGCTGAGCCCGGCCTGTTGTCGATCGCGTTGCTAGGCGACGGTCAGTGGCACAGCGTGCGCAGCCTGAAGGTGGGTCCCGACTGGCCGCTGGAATTGCCCGCGATGCTGAATCGCGAGCAATTTCTGGTGAGCAGCGACGCGCAATGCGACGACGTCTTGTTGTTTGCACCGGATGCGGCGCAACCGCTGATGCTGGATGCCGGCAAGTGGCGCATCAGCACGCTGTTACCGACGCTGCTGCCGGGCATGGCAGCCGGCGTCGACGCGCCGTTTTCCGTCGCGTTGGGGGTCTGAGCGTATGCGCGCCCTGAGCCTGGATCTTCGCCGCGACGCACGTTCAAGCAACTGGTTCGGCGTTGCGCTGCTGCTGGCGGCTGTGGCGACGGCCGTCGCGAGCGGCAGCCAATACTTGCGACAAGCCGACCAGCTCGTCGCCGAGAAGGCGAACCTTCGCGACGCCACGGCCGCCACGCGGAAAAAGACCGGCGCGGCGGCCGCCGTCGGCGACCCGCAGGCGCTGGCGACGGAGCTAAAGCATGCGAACGCAATCCTGCTGCAGCTCACGCTGCCCTGGGGCGAGCTGTTCGCAAGCGCCGAAGCTGTGGGCACGCCGGACGTGGCGCTGCTCAGCATCGAATCCGAAACCGACAAGCGGCGGGTCAAGATTTCCGGCGAAGCGAAGAATCTGGAATCGATTCTGGACTATCTGCGTTACCTGAAGTCGCAGCCGGCGCTGGCCGACGTCTATCTGCAAAGCCATGAGCTGCAGAAGCAGGATGCGCAGCAGCCAGTGCGCTTTGTGGTGAGCGCGGAATGGAAGCTGCGCAAATGAGCTTTTCTGGAGACAGACGATGAAACAGTTTGATGCCTTGCCCGGTGGGCTGGGATGGCCGGGAATGCTGGGACTCGCGCTGCTCGCGTGCAGCGGCGGATTTTATATTTCGACGCTGGCGCCGCAGCAACTGCGGATCGAAGACCTGCGCCAGGAGCATCTGCAATTGCGGCAGCGCGCAAAGCGTCCCGCCAACGACGCGCCGCAGTCCCCGACGGAAAAGCTCGCCGCGTTTTATGGCTACTTCCCGCCGTCGCAGATTTTGCCCGACCTGCTGGAAAAAATATATGACGCTGCCAAGCAGCAGTCGCTGGTGCTGGAGCATGGAGAATACCGCGCGCTCAAGGACAGCGTCGGCAATCTGATGCGCTATCAGTTCACGCTCCCGGTACGCGGCACCTATCCGCAAATACGCAAGTTCGTCGACGGCGCCCTGGGCGGGGTACCGGCGCTGGCGCTGGACAGCATTCAGTTCGAGCGCCGAAAAATCGGCGACGCGACCGTGGACGCGAAACTTAAGCTGGTGGTGTTCGTGGGGAATAAATCATGAGAATGCCGACCAAACGCGAATGGGCCATGCTCGCACTGGTGCTGCCGGTGATTGTGCTCGCCGTCGCCGCCACGGATCCGGCGGACGAGGACGGTGGTGTAGCCGTGGCAGAAGTGGCGCGGGCCGAGCGGACACATGCCGAAGCGCCGCGCATGGCGCTCGCCGGCGATCTGGACCTGTCGCAACTGCGGCGCGAAGTCACTGCCGTTGAGCCGGCGGACGCGTTCCAGGCCAAGTCGTGGTACGTACCGCCGCCGCCCCCGCCGCCGCCGCCGCCGGCGCTTCTGCCGCCGCCGGTGCCGACTGCGCCGCCGCTGCCATTCACTTATCTCGGGAAATTCCAGGATTCCGCGCAGCCGGTGTTTTTTCTGGTGCGAGGCGATCGTATTCTGACGGTGCGCGCCGGCGACACCATCGAGGGCACCTACAGACTAGATGGCGTTGTCGGCGCGACGCTGGGCTTGACTTACCTGCCGCTCAATATCAAGCAACAGATCAATATTGGAAATGCAGGATGAAACAGCGGCGGCAATCGGCTTTCCCGTAACGTAACGAAGTATCCGCATCAGCAAGCTTTCTTGCGATAAAGGACAGGACATGAGGAGTGATGAAATGAATAGGGGACGGCGTTGGCTAAGCGCATTGCCTGCGCTGGTGCTACTGGCCGGTTGCGCCGGACAGGCCGTCCATCGCGAGGGCATGGCCCTGCTGCAGCAGGGTAACTACGAGGAGGCGGTGAACAAACTGGGCGAGGCCACGCGCCAAGCGCCTGGCGATCTGCAACTGCGCAAGGATTACATCCGCGCACGCGAGGAGGTGGGCAACCGTTTCGTCGCCGCCGGCAACGCCGAACGTGCAGCAGAACGACTGGATCGTGCAGAAGAAGCGTACAGCAAGGCGTTGCGGGTCGATCCCAACAACAATCGGGCCAAGGGCGGGTTGGATGCTTTGGCTATGGACCGTCGTCACGCAGGGATCGTCGCGCAAGCCAAGGACCTGTTGAAGCGCGGGGATGCGGAGGGCGCGTCGGCCCGGTTGAAAGAGGTATTTCTGGAAAACCCGAACCTGGGCAGCGCGCTCGAACTGCAGCGGCAGCTTAACGAGCGCACGGCGAAGGAGCTCGCCCTGGTGCCATCGCTGAAGAAGAACTTCCAGAGGCCGGTGACGCTGCAGTTTCGCGACGCCAATCTAAAAATGGTGCTGGAGTCCATATCTAAAACCAGCGGCATCAACATACTGATGGACAAGGACGTGCGCGCCGACCTGAAGGCCACGATCTTCGTCACCGGTACCTCGGTGGAAGACACCATAGACTTGATCCTGATGCAAAATCAGCTGGAAAAGAAAGTACTGTCAGACAACACGATCTTTATCTACCCCAATACGCCGGCAAAGACCAAGGACTTTCAGGACCTCAAGGTGCGCAGCTTCCATCTGGTCAATGCGGACGCGAAGCAGATGCAGGCGATGGTGAAGACGATACTGAAGACCAGGGATCTGTTCATCAACGAAAAGACCAATTCGCTCATCATGCGCGACACGCCTGAGGCGATCCGGCTCGCAGAAAAGATCATCGCCGACCAGGACCTCGCCGAACCCGAGGTCATGCTCGAGGTCGAGGTGCTCGAAATCACGCGCACGCTGCTGTCCGAACTGGGTATCCGCTTTCCGGACCAGATGACGCTGACGCCCCTGGTCCTCGATCCGGTCACCGGTGCCAAAGTGACCGACGTCACCTTGGGCGCGCTGGGCCAGCGCACCCGCAACAACCTGCTCGCTAGTCCCATTCCGAGCGTGACGCTGAACGCGCATCTGGACAATTCCGACATCAACCTGCTGGCGAGCCCGCGGATCCGCGCGCGCAACCGCGAGAAGGCGAAGATACACATCGGCGACCGGGTGCCGGTGCTGACCAATTCGGTGACGCCGGTGGCGAGCGGTTCGCCGGTGGTGACCGGCAGCGTGCAGTACATCGAGGTCGGACTCAAGCTCGAAGTGGAGCCGGACATACACATCGACGGCGAAGTCGGCATCAAGATCAACATGGAGGTGAGCAACATCGTGAATCAGGTCACCAATCCGGTGTCGGGCACAGTCGCCTACCAGGTGGGGACGCGCAACGCATCCACCGTGTTGCGGCTGAAAGACGGGGAGACGCAGGTGTTGGCGGGCCTGATCGACGACGAAGACCGCAGGTCCGCGAACATGATTCCAGGACTTGGACAGTTGCCGGTTTTGGGTCGCCTGTTCTCGAGCCATCACACGGATAAGAAGAAGTCCGAGATCGTTCTGTCGATCACGCCGCGCCTCGTCGGCAGGACGAAAGTGCAGGACGCGCAGTCGATGGAATTCTGGACTGGAACCGAGACCAGTCTGCGCAGCGCGCCGCTGGGGCTGCGCCAGTTCGGGTCGGTGTCGGTGGCGAGCGCCGGCTCCCAGGGTCCCGCCAGAACCACAGCGCTGCCGTCCATGCCGGGCGTGCCGACCGCACTTGGCGCGCCGCCGCCGGCGCCGGCGGTATTGCAACCGGCGCCCGCGGTCGCCCAGCCAATGTCATTCAACTGGCAGGGGCCGGCGCAGGCCAAGGTGGGCGACCGATTCACGCTGACGCTGACCACGCAGGCGCCGACGCCGGTGCGCAATTTCGATTTTCTCCTCGGCTATGATTCGGTGGCGCTGAAGGCGGTGGAAGTGGTGGAGGGCAATTTCCTGAAGCAGCAGAACCTGCCATCGAACTTCACCCGCGACATCAACCAGGGGAGCGGACAGATCTCGCTCGAGTTGTCGGGCACCGGCGAGGCGGGTGGCAAGGGCGCGGGCACCGTCGCTGCGATCACGTTCGAAGTGCTGGCGGCCTCGGCGCGCTCGGAAATCTCGGTGATTCGCTCGGTGTCTGCGGGCGCGTCGGGCGAGACGCTGAATCATGCTGCGCCGAGTCCGCATAACGTGACGCTCAATCCTTGAGCATGAAATCCTTCCGCTCATCGCAGGGCTTTACGCTGATCGAACTCGTGATCACCGTCGCCATCGTCGGCCTGCTCGCGGGCGTCGCCGTGCCGACGGCGGAGTTGGTGGTGCAGAGAAATAAGGAGCACGAACTGCGCCTGGCCCTGCGCGAGATCCGTAAAGGGATAGACGCCTACAAGCAGGCGCACGACGACGGGCGCATGGCCAAGAACATTGATGAGTCCGGCTATCCCGCCTCGCTCAGGATCTTGGTGGATGGGGTTGCCGATGCCAAGAGTGCAGATAAGCGCAAGCTGTATTTCCTGCGGCGCATACCGCGCGACCCGATGTCGGCGGATACGGACAGTCCGCCGGAGGAGACCTGGGGACTGCGCAGCTACGAAAGCGATGCCGATGCGCCGCGCGAAGGGCGTGACGTGTACGACGTCTATTCGAAATCTGCCGGCGTCGCGCTCAATCGCGTTCCTTACAGTCAGTGGTAGGACCTATGCGACAAGCACAAATGCGCATGCGCGGCTTCACGCTGATCGAATTGATGGTGGTCATGGTGATCGTGTCGCTGCTGATCACGCTGGCGGCGCCGCGCTACTTCGGCAGCCTGCAGAAATCGAAGGAAACGGCCTTGCGCCAGACGCTCGCCGTGACCCGGGATGCCCTGGACAAATACTACGGCGATAACGGCAAGTACCCCGACAGCCTGGATGCCTTGATCGCCAAGCGCTATTTGCGCGGATTGCCGGTGGACCCGATTACCGGAAGCAACAGCTCCTGGACCACGGTGGCCCCGGATGACCCGGAAAAAGGTCGCATTTACGACATCCACAGCGGCGCCGACGGCGCGGGTCGGGACGGCAAACCGTTTCGGGACTGGTGAGGAGAGTGCACGGCAATGACAGCTGCACACACAGCCGAAGCGAAGCATCGCCGGCCGCCGGTGGCGGCGGGCGAGGGCGGGATGCGAGTTCGCGGGAAAGCCATGGCGGTCGTGCGCCGGCCGCTAGGGCATGGGCGCGGCGTTACGGTCAACAGGCGCAGCCTGGAGGACGGGTTCACCTATATCGGCGTGCTGGTGTTGATCGCGATCATGGGCATGGCGGCGACGCTGGCGAGCGAACTGTGGCAGACCGCGCAGAAGCGGGAAAACGAACAGGAACTGCTGTTCATCGGCAATCAGTTCAGGCGCGCGCTCGCCATGTATAGCGCCAACGGCGGCGGTAACCCGCAACGATTGGAGGACCTGCTCAAGGATCCCAGGGTTCCTGGCGTGCGCCGCTTTCTGCGCAAGATCTATCGCGATCCCATGACGGGCGGCACCGAATGGGGACTGGTCAGAGCCTCCGGGAAAGAGGGCGTCATCACCGGGGTGTACAGCCTGTCGGAGGCGGAGCCGCTCAAGCAAATGCAGTTCGCGATTGCCGACAAGGAATTCGAGGGGAAGAAGAAATACTCCGAGTGGGTGTTCGTCGCGAAGCCCGTGCAGGGGCTCCCCGGAGCAACGGCGGCCACAGCTTCCGGCGCGGCGACACCTGCGGGTTCCGGCGCGGCGACATCTGCGGGTTCCGGCGCGGCGACATCTGCGGGTTCCGACGTTACCGCACCTGCGGGTTCCGCTGCGACGACATCGTCGAATGCCGGTGCAACACAAACTGACCAGACGCTTAACAGAGCGCAGTCTCGCGTGCGCAGATAAGGAGCATCACGTGAATCGAAAACGTCGAATACTGTTGGTCGAAGACCATACCTTGTTGCGCATCGGACTGCGTTCCTTGCTGTGTAACGACCCGGACCTCGAAGTGGTGGGCGAAGCCGCCAACGGTCGGGACGCCCTACGCGCCATCGCGGAACTGTCGCCGGATCTGGCGATTATGGACCTGACCATGCCCGGAATGAACGGAATGGAAGCCATCGCGCAGATCAAGCGGCGTTACCCGCAGGTCAGGGTTCTGGTGCTCACTTTGCATCGGGCCGAAGAGTACATACACGAAAGCCTGAAGGCGGGCGCGGACGGCTACATCCTGAAGGACGCGACCCATGACGAACTGCGGGTCGCCGTTCGCAGCGTCCTGAACGGCAAGACCTATTTGAGTCCGGACATTTCGAACAATGTAGTCAGCGTCTATCTGGGTGGGAGCAAGAGTGCCGGATTTTCATCGGCCTGGGAGTCGGTCACCCACCGTGAGCGCCAGGTGCTGAAGCTGGTGGCCGAAGGCCGTTCCAACAAATTCATCGCGGAATTCCTCTGTCTGAGCGTAAAGACGGTGGAAAAGCACCGCTCGAATCTGATGCGCAAGCTGGATTTGCACAACGCCTCGATGTTGACGTCGTTCGCCATCGGAAAAGGTCTGATCGGCGGCGATTCCGGCTCTGAATTCGACCCGTGTGCGAGCGAGGCGCGGCCGCAGGAAGGTTCGGTCTGACTGTCAGGCGAATTTCCTCACCCGGTTAGGGAAACTACGTAGCCCGGATTAGTGGAATACCTGATTCGTGCCACCAATGTTTCTCTATATTCTGCGCCATGTATCCCGGAGCTTGGTAGGGTTTTTGGACATCCCGCGACGACAACCGGTCGCGATGAGGGATAAGCGATCGCGGCAGCGGATATGCGAGCGTGTAGATCGTCGCCGCAGCGCGTTCGGCGTTGCAGCCAGGCTCATTTGGACCCGGTCAGCGGCATGTACCGCGGACAACGATTTGATGGTGAAGGGGCACAAAATATCAATGACGCGCACAGGCGCTAGTGCAGTTTCCAGACCGGCGTTGGGGATGACGATGCAGGCAACCGCACCTGGTTTTTTGGGGTATATTCACAGGTGCGGATTTAGGACGATAATTTGCTCCCTCTGCGTTCGACGGCCTGGCGATCGCCCAGTGCAGCGGCAAGGTTCGGAAGTATGAGGTCCGGCGAAAGTTCGCCTGGGCAGCGCGGTTGCTTGCAAGCTGAAGGAAATCCGTTGATTTGGCGCGGAAGCCGGTATGGGGAGGCGCGTTCAATGAACGTGATGGCGCTGGAAGAGATTAAGCAGCAATGGCTGTTCGCGGCCGACGCGATGCCGCAGCTCATCTGCCTGATGGATCGTGACGGGCGCATTATCCGCGCCAATCGCACGCTTGAGCGCTGGGGTCTGGGGCGCGTAGACAAGGTCAGGGGCGCTTACCTGCACCACGTATTGCATAAGCACTGCGGCGATCCGGACTGCTACCTCCATGGTCTTCGCGAGCGCACAACGCACGCGCTGGCCAACGACGGACGCGCCGAGTGCGACGTCTGGGATCCCCAATTGGAGCGTCATTTCAATATTCGCATCCAGCGGCCGGTGCAGGAGGAAGGAGCGGGCCTGGAGAAATTCTTCGCCGCAGTCACGTTCGATGACGTGACCGCATTGAAAGCGGGCGAAGATCATTCCAGGCGAGCATCGCAGCTTCTGAACCAGCGCGTCGAGCACAAAGAACAAAAGCTGGCGCAGGCGGAGAAATTTCAGACGCATCTGCTCACGGTACTGGACAAGACGCCGGTATTCATCGCCATGGCCGATCGAACCGGAGCGCTGTTCTATCTCAACCCGGCCGCGCGGATGCTGATGGGGCTTGCGGACGACGATGACGTGTCTCGCCTGACCCTGCTCGGATGCTACGCCTCGGGGGAGCGGCTGCGCATCGCCGAAGAGGCCTTGCCTGCGGTCGAACGCGACGGCGCGTGGTCCGGAGATTCGGTGTTGTGCAGCCGCGACGGACGCGAAGTCAGGAGCAACCTGACGCTGATCGCGCATCGCGATGCGGGCGGACTTCTGGAAGGCTATTGCCTGCTCGGAAGCGATATGAGCGATTGGGTGCGGACCGAGGAAGCGTTCCGGCTTACCCAGAATGAGTTATGGCGCTTGTCGGCGCAGCACCTGACGATCCAGGAAAGCGAGCGGCGGCGCATCGCGGCGGACCTGCACGACGGCCTAGGGCAGACGCTGAGCCTGATGAAGCTGTCGATCGACGACGTCTCGCGCTCGGTGCGCAACGGCGTCACCGGCAAGGCAGCGACAACCTTGGAGCATCTGGCGACATCGGTGAAGGCGGCGCTGGGCGAACTGCGCCGCATGTCGATGAATCTGCGTCCGGCGACACTGGATGACCTGGGCATACTTGCGACGCTGGCTTGGTATTTTCGCGAATTCGAGATGGCCTGCCCGGGCATAACGCTGGAACGCGACATCAGCGCCAAGGAATCCGAGGTGCCCGAGCCGCTGAAAGTCGCGATTTTTCGCATCGTCCAGGAGGCGACCAACAACACGGTGAAGCATGCCAAGGCGGACCGGATCAAGGTGTCCCTGTGCAACGAGGGCAACTTCCTCGAACTCTTGGTCGAGGATACCGGTAGCGGATTCGACGTGGCCGCAGCCGAGGGCCGGCGCAGTTTCGACCGCGGACTCGGGCTGCAAAGCATGAAGGAGCGCGCCGAACTTACCGGCGCAAGCTATGAAATTCATTCGGCGCCGGGCGAGGGAACCAGCATCTGCGTGCGCTGGCCGTCGCCGGAGGCGTTCGCGCGCAACGTCGCAGCCCTGCCCCAGACCGCGATTGACGCGGCAGGCAAGCCGCTAGCAATTGATTGCCAGATGTCGGACAGAATGACGCTTTGCGTCGCTTGCATGAGAACTATTAGGAGCTAAAGATGGATAAAGTACAGCGCGTACTCATTGTCGACGATCACACCCTGCTGCGGGCGGGACTGCGCTCGCTGCTGGCGCAGGATCCGGGAATCGAGATCGTCGGTGAGGCGGCCGACGGCCGCGATGCAGTGCGCGCGGTGGGCCAGCTTTCACCGCACCTGGTGCTGATGGACCTGACCATGCCGGGCATGAACGGCATCGAGGCGGTGACCGAAATCAAACGGCGCTATCCGGAAGTGCGCGTGCTGGTGATGACGCTGCACACGTCGGAGGACTTCATCCATGCGAGCCTGCGCGCCGGAGCCGACGGCTATATCCTCAAGGACGCGACGCACGACGAGTTGCGCGTGGCAATCCGCAGCGTGCTGCAAGGCAAGACCTACCTGAGCATGGACGTTTCCGGAAAAGTGGTCAGCGGCTACCTCGGAGGCGGAAAATCCGCATCCGGGTCGAGCGTCTTCGATACGCTCACGCATCGCGAGCGCGAGATCCTCAAGCTCGTGGCCGAGGGAAGGCCGAACAAGGGCATTGCCGAATTCCTCAACCTGAGCGTGAAGACGGTCGAAAAACATCGCTCTAATTTGATGTCGAAGCTGGACGTGCACAATGCCGCCGGATTGACGGCGTTCGCCATAGAGAAGGGCTTGCTGGTCAGGTAGTACGGCGGCCGGCTCGCGAACCGGCGTCATTGCTCCCTTCTTTCGTCTCACGGAGGCCGTTTCGGAATCACCGCAACGGCCTCTGCCTTTTTGGGGAATCCGCGATCTTCCCCCTGCGTCGCTCCAGCGCGACTACGCGCTTTGCGCACGCATCTACCGCGTTCGGCGGCGCTCAACTAGGGAATCACAGTATTGTCCGCGTCCGGCCAGTTGGAGAGAATTAGACACTCTAAAAACCAAGAGGTACTGTACCTTGAACTCGATCAGCAGCCATTGCGCCGCCAGGTGCCAATGCGGGGCGACGATCTTCGCAAACAGCAACCGGCCGCGGGCCTGCCAATAGCATTGCCACGATGCCAATAACCAGTCCAGATCATCCTGCACAGAGCAACAACGTGTACCGAGTCCCCGAATTAGGCATCAACGAATGGCCCGCCCGCGATCGGCGGCGGCCGCAGACAGTCGAGCCTGCACAATCGCCGTCGTGCGATCCGGCGCGGCGATTCCAGTTGCTGCGCTGGATTTCCGTCCTCGGTTTTGTCGCGATCATCCTGATCAGTATTCCGTTCGCCGCGGTCCTGTCGCATTTCATGACTCGCGAGATCCTGGACCACGATGCAGCGCTCACCAGCCAGTTCATCACCAGTGTTGCCGAGACGCAAAGCAGCCAGGCGAATCTGGGCCCAAGGGTGAATTTGGGCCAGATCCTCGACGAGCGGGCGGATCTGGCCAGGCTCGGCATCGATCCGCAACTGGCAGCCTGGACCAGGAAGCAGTTCTACGACCACCTGCGGTTCTTGCCGGATGTGCTGCTGGCCGACGTGTATGCACGCGACCGCAAGATCATCTGGTCTACCAACCGCTCCCTGGTTGGACAGATCAGTCCGGATAGCGACGAATTGGAAAAGGCGTTTGCGGCGCGCGCCATCGTGACCATGAGCCGGGTCGGGCGCACGCATAGTGCGGTGGAGCAACTGTTTCAGCATCAGCCAGAGAAACTGTACGTCGAAAACTACGTACCGCTCTACGATGTGCGCGGCGACGTCGCCGCCGTCGCCAAGATATACAAGGAACCGGGCGACCTGCTGCGCAGCATCGAGCGCGGCAATGCGCTGGTCTGGGCCTGCACCGCGTTCAGCGCTGTGCTGCTCTATCTCGCCTTGTTCTGGATCATACGCCGCGCCGACATCATGCTGAACGCGCAGCAGCAGCGCTTGGTCGAGACCGAAGCACTGTGCGTGATCGGCGAGATGTCGGCTGCTGTGGCTCACGGCATTCGCAATCCCCTTGCCTCGATTCGATCGAGCGCGGAACTGGCGCTGGACGGCGATTTGGAATCGACGCGGAAGAACGCGACGGACATCATCTTCCAGATCGACCGCCTCGGTAAGTGGGTGCGCGATCTGCTGGTGTACTCGCGGCCACTCAGCGGTGAATGTCAGAAGATCAACCTCGTTGCGATGGTGGAAGAATGCCTGCCGCACTTTTCGGCCCAGTTGGAAAAGAATCGGATTTCCTGCGTGTTCGTGCGGCCGCCGGCCGGGCTGCCGCCGGTGCTCGGCGCGAGTGCACTCGCGACGCAGGCGCTGGCAAGCGTGGTTGCCAACGCGATTGAAGCCATGCCCTCAGGTGGCACGCTGCGGCTCGAACTGCAACTCGAGCCTTTGCTGCGGCGCGTGCTGCTGAGCGTGGCCGATACCGGTGCCGGCATGTCGCCGGCAGAGATGAATCTGGTGTTCAAGCCGTACTACACCACCAAGCGTGACGGGCTTGGCCTCGGCATGGCCCTGGTAAAACGCATCATGGAACGCTTCGGCGGCGACATCCGCATCGACAGCCGTCAAGGCGACGGTACGCAGGTGAATCTGAGTTTTCCTTTGGCCTGAGAGAACATGGCAAATTCCATCCTGATCATCGAAGACGACGAAATGCTGGCGAGCAATATTCGCGCGCATCTTGACCGCAACCAGTGGGAAACTCATGTGGCGCACAGCGCCGAGGACGGATTGAAAAAGCTGGAGGACGTGCGTCCGGACATGGTGCTGACCGACTACCGGCTGCCGGGAAAAACCGGCGTGGAGGTCATCAAGGCCGCCCTTGCAATCGATCCGCAAATCAAGATTATCATGCTCACCGGCGAAGGCAACGCGCAGATCGCCGTCGATGCGATGAAAGCCGGCGCCTGTGATTATCTGTCCAAACCGATAGCGCTGGCGGAACTGCAGTTGGTCCTGGAAATGGCGCTGGGGCAGTCGCGCATGGAAAAGACCCTGTCGGTGATGCAACGGCGCCAGCCGCGCGCATCGCTGGATGCGATCATCGGCGAATCACCGCAGATGCAGGCGGCGAAGGGCAAGGCGCGGCAGGTCCTGGATGCCGAAAGGCGCATGAACGACAGCGACCTGCCTGCGATCCTGATCACCGGCGAGACCGGCACCGGCAAGGAATTGCTGGCCCGGGCTCTGCACTACGAAGGTGTGCGCAGCAATTGGCCGTTCATCGAGATCAATTGCGCCTCCCTGCCGCCGAATCTGCTCGAATCCGAACTTTTCGGACATGAGCGCGGGGCGTTCACCGACGCCAAGGACCGCAGGATAGGATTAGTGGAGGCCGCCGACGGCGGCACCCTGTTCCTCGACGAAATCGGCGAAGTCGATCTTTCGATCCAGGCAAAATTGCTGAAGCTGCTGGAGGAGAAGAGCTTGCGCCGCATCGGCAGCGTGCGCGAGCGCAAGGTGAACATCCGTATCGTCAGCGCCACCAACCAGAATCTGGAACAGATGGTGCGCGACGGCCGCTTCCGCAGCGACCTGTATTTCCGGCTGCGCGTGATCTCGCTGTCGATGCCGCCGCTGCGCCAGACCGGCGACGATATCCTGCGCATCGCCGGATTTTATCTGCAGAGCCACGCCAAGCGTTACGGCAAGAAGGGATTGCAATTCAGCGCCGAAGCAAACGATTGCCTGCTGCGCTATGGCTGGCCGGGGAACGTGAGGGAGCTGCGCAATATGCTGGAACAGACCGTATTGCTCGCCCAGGACGAGGTGATTACACCTGACCAACTGGCGTTCGGAACCGGGCCGTTCCACGGCGCCGGCGGTCAGGGCAGCGAGCAAGCCCAACATGGCGCGGCTGCGGCCGGGCGCGGCACCGCGAAAATAGCGGATGTGGAACAGGACATGGTACACAAGGTCCTGGCGAAGACCGATTGGAATATCTCGAAGTCGGCGAAGTTGCTCGGACTTTCACGCGACATGCTGCGCTACCGAATCGAAAAATATGGACTCGCTCGACCGGAGCGCGTAACCGCGGCGGCACTGCTTGCAGAGGACGAACTGGCAAACGGCAGCTAGCTGTCTGAAACTACACGCACTTCGGCAGCGCCTGAGCGCAGTACGCAGGCATCGATTATCTATTTGGGCAAGGTCAGCTCGAAGATGCGCTGCTGCAACAGGGCCTTTTTCGCCCCGATCTCGCTGTACTGCGCATAGATCTGATCGGTTTGCTGCGCCAAATCCTCGCTGCGGCGGGCCACCTCCTTTTGTGCTTGAACGACATCGGCGTAGTTCGGGACCTCCGCGGCATACGGCGATTGCCGCAGTTGACCGGCGTAAAGCGCGCGGTCGTTGGTCCGGCGCAATTCCTGCAACATCTGGAACTGCTGAAACAGGGCTTGCTGCTCCTGGTTGAGCGCGCTCACCGCGGCATACAGGCCCTGAAGCTCCGCTTTGTCGTCGGCGGTCGCGCTGCAACTCAGGCAGAGCAGCGTCAAAACGCAGATCATGCTTCGCATCGTACCTCCGGCATAGAGTTGTGACCGTTTGATTATAGTCTGCAGACTTCGGTCCTGGCGGCGCAGACCTGCGCGAACTCAGTGGGAATGCTGCGATGTCTCTTCCGCGGACTGATCGACCAGCCGCTGCAGTTCCGCCAGGCGAAATGGTTTGCCCAGTACATGGCGGATGCCCAAGTCGCTCGCAGACCCACTTATCTTTGTCAGGGGACAGCCGGTGATCATCACGCAGCCGATCGGGCGAGTGCGGCGGCGCATGATCTCGGCGTAGATTTGCAGGCCGTTTTCGCCTGGCAGGTTAAAGTCGAGCACGAGCACGTCCGGCACAAACGACTCGAGCAGTTCCATCGCCAGGCGTCCGTTCGCGGCGATGCGCACATCGGGAAATCGACGCCCGAGATAAGTCTTTACGTTCTGTGCCAGGACGTCTTCGTCTTCGACAACGAGAATGCGCTGCGCCGATGCCACGTGAATTTGCTCCTGTGCTCCGATTCGTGTTGAGCTACGCATGCACTTCTCGTGCCAGCTCCGCACTTTGCATAACATGCTGATAACTAGGCGACAATATTTTTGACGCATTCGTGGCGTAAGTTGGATAGCCAAAAATTGGGGGGAATAACCCACCCATGGACCGCGGGAAAACCCGCAATCCCCTGATTCCAGTACGGATCGGCGGCGGACTACCGCGCCGGCGCGCGTCGCATTCGCGCCGGGTGCGCAACCCATATTAGCCGCGCTTGCAGATTCATTTGGAAGGTGCACGGACTCGAACGACAGGTTGACCGATTCCCCAATATTGGGGCCCCGCAACTAGGGGATGGAGGGTATTTTTCCCCAAGTTTGCAACCCGAAAGACTGAGGCTGCCGCGTGATATGCCCCGCAATGTGGGCCAATGTGGGCATTTGACCCATTTCCCCCGACTGTTGGCATGCTTAGTGCTGTTCTGTCGCTAAGTCAAACGCCGCGCAAGGCGCGGCAAGGACTACGCACTATCGCGCCGGCAGATGCAGGCGCGCCAAACGAAGGGGTTGCAAACATGGTGTTGGCCTGGGAAGTTCCACGCACGTCGCCCGCGTTGGGCGCAGTGTTCCGTATACTTATCTGTCTGCTCGCGCTGGCAACCGGCAATGCGTCTGCCGCAAAGGGTGGGGTGGGTGGCGGCGGTGCGGGCGGGGGCGGGGCATTCGCTCCGGCGCCGATGCTAGCCGCAGCGCCGGTCCCGGCGCAATTCGATATCACCGGATTTATCCAGGAGGCCACGCTCGATAGCGCGGGGACTATCTGCCGGGCCGGCGACCCGCGACTTGCCGGGGGTACGCTCAGGGTCAACGACACCGTGGTGATCGTGCCCTGCAATACCGTGTTGCAGATGCCGGCGGCCACGCTCGCTTGGCAGGAACTGTTCAGCCTTGCGCCGCGCGACATCGGTCTGCCTCTGGGCGCGAACGGCATTCCGAGCCAGACCGGCCTCGCCTTGACCGACACCGTGACCATGCCCCTGGCAACGAAGTACAGCAACGGCCGCTTGCCTTCGTACGAAGCGCACGTTCAGGGCAATATCGTCGATGGCCGATACATCGCGGGCCTGATCTTCCTCTCGCAGCAGAACCTGAACATCGGTCAGGGCACGATCACTGCCATCGACTACCACAACGGCGAACTGCTTATCGCCAGCTCCGGTCCGAACCCGAGCAGCGCACGGGTGAAAATCAATGACCCGCTGGGTCGCTTCGGTCTTGCACATGGGGCACCGGGCAGCAGCGCCGCCTTGATCGAGCCAACCTACGACCAACGCTTCTCCGTCGATGCGGACAGCCCGACCATCCACGCCGCCACCGGCTATCCGATGTGCATTCCGCGCAGCAATCCCTTTGTTGATGGCGACGATCCGCTATGCCCGCAGGCGAACCGCCCGCGCTCGCCGGATTGCGCGTCGCTGCCGACGCCGTTCCCGGCGTTTGCGCTGCCGGCTGCAGGTCAGTTCTGCAGGAGCTTCGTGATGCCGCCCCCGGCGAGGGGTTCCTGCACGCCGGCACCCGGCTATAGCTGCCCGCCCGACGCTACCCAGCAGGCACCGTTCGTGGTGGGCGATTTCATCGACTTCCAGGGCACGCTCAAGTTCGACTCCAAGGGTCCCTATATTTCGGCTCACACCATCGTCGGCCACATCGGCATCTATACCAGTCCGGGCACTATGCCGGCGTATGCGGCGATCGAAATGGAGCTGCAGGGCACGGCTGCGCTTCCTATGGCCAATCTGCCGCAGGAGAGCACCTCCAGAATCAAGATCGAAGGCTTCACCACCGATCCGACCAGTCTGGTCGATATCTATGCGATCGACGTCGATCCGCTCACCGGGGCGACGAGCGATCGCCTGCTCGGCATCGCCAATCCCAGCGGACCTCCGGTAGTCGGACGCTTTCGCTTCCTCCCCGCAGCCGGAGCTTTCCTGCCGCCGCCCCGGGAATTTCGCGTGGTGTCGAGGACGCTGTGTGGTGATCCCAGCCAACCCTGCCGCATGCCCAGTGCACCGCAGACCTACGCCAATGGCCTGATCGCGGGGCAATACCATGCGCCCAATTTCGAATTCATCTTTCCCGAGAATACGATTCTGGGGACCGCGGTGGTACCGGCCAATTTCCAGGATTTCGTGTTTCTCTTTTGCGGCTCCGGGCCGCTGACGACGCCGACCGCGGGCGCCACGCCGCCGCTGGTGGGCCAGCTCGACCCGACGCCTTGGGCCGCGCCCATGCCGGACCCGATGTTCGCCTGGAAGCTGTGCCCGACGGCAAGAAGGATCAGTGCTACCGGTGCCACGGCAGCGCGCGCGCCGATCGCGAACGCCACAGCCACGCCGACGAGCGCGAGCGCCGGTCAGCTGGTAGGCCTGAGCGCGCTGGCGAGCAGCGATCCGAACACGCCGGCGCAGCCTTTGAGCTTCGTTTGGACCCAAACCGGCGGACCCGCCGTGGTGCTGGCGGGCGCAAACACGGCGACACCGAGCTTCAGCGCACCGAACGTCGCTGCGCCCACCACCCTGAGCTTCACTGTGGTGGTAACGAATACCGTGCCCTTGAGCGCCATTGCTACGGTATCGCTCAGCGTGTTTCCGTCTGCAGTGACAGTAACGCCGACGGTAACGGGTGCCCCGATTGCGGTAGCCACAGCCACGCCGACCAGCGCGACACCGGGTCAGTCGGTTAGCCTCAGCGCGCAGGGGAGCAGCGATACAAATACGCCCGCGCAGCCTTTGACTTTTCTTTGGACACAGACTGGCGGACCCGCGGTGACGCTCTCAGGTGCAAATACGGCATCGGCCAGCTTCAGCGCGCCGAACGTGACTGTGGCAACCACCCTGAGCTTCAGCGTGGCGGTAACGAATACGCTCTCCTTGACCAGCATCGCTACGGTATCGCTCAGCGTGAGCCCGCCCGCAGCACCGCCTAGTCTGACGTTCTTCGCACCCACCAGCGCTTTGGCGGGAAGCGTGGTGAACATGATAGGAACGGTTTCCGATGGAGCCACATTCAAATGGACGCAGACGACGGGTCCGCTGGTGACGCTCACCGGCGCCGATACCCTGACGCCGAGCTTTACCGCGCCCACGGGCCCCAGCAGCATTACGTTCTCACTGACGGCGACCAGCGTCGCAGGCGCCAGCGTCAGCCTATCGCGAACCATTGCCGTGAACGCCGATTTGCTCGCCATCGGATCCGTGGTCTGGGACAACCGTCAGGGCAAAGGCAAACTCAACGTCGTGGCCAATACGAATGCGATATTCCTTGGGAGTCCGCCAGCAGGGATTTCGATGAGCGTGAAGATCTGGAATGCGAATATCGCAGCTGGCGCCCCGGGCAGCGCCACGAATCCGATCACGGCGCCGATGGACCTGGTGACCAACGTGCCCGGCCAGCCGCCGGTATGTTTGACAGCGCTTCCCTGCTTTACTGCGTCGCTAGTCAGCGTCATCGCTGATCCCGGCAGTTCCACCGCCGTTCGGGCCTTTGTGCCGCCGACCACGGTGACGGTGAATTCAACTCTGGGTGGTTCGGCAACGGTGTCGGGCACTGCGATTAAGGTTCGATAGTATGTTAGAACCCGTTGCAAAATGAATTTTGCAATGGCCGATTTAAGAGAGTATGAGGGGAGGCGCCCCAAAGGAAATCCCCTTGGGGGATATCCCCTCATTTTGAAACAGGTCCTTGGCGTTCGCGGCTGCATCCGTGGAGGCGGACGCAAACGCGATGGAGTGATAGAGCTCGTTTCACGATCGCTGAAACGGGCTCTGAATCGCAAGCGCGTGCGCGGATCACACGCGAACATCGAACTGAACTGTTTGACCGGGTTTTGCGTACCGCGTAATGGCGGAAACCGCGCGGCTGCCCGCAGCTGCGTCGTTGCAGATTGACGATTCACAAAAAGATTCGGGGCCAGAGCAAAAACGCTCTGACCCCCAATGTTTCGTCTGTTACTTGGCGTCCTTACTTGCGTCCGGGTTGCACCAAGTCGTTCTCGCTACGTCCCCAGAGCTCCAGCGGATTCCCGACCGTACGTCGGAGCGCCATTTTGGCGCTTACCGAGGTAAGGGGACGATCAAAGGAAACCAGCTGCGCGTACATCTGACCAGCCAGCCGGTAAAACCAAGTGCGGCGGCGTACCACCATGGTGTGCTCCTCAATCAGGTTAAGCGGCCTTGCGACCATGGCAAACCCTATGCATATGCCGTGCCGATCCGTGCGGAATCGTTTTCGGACCGTGCCGCACAACTGCAACTTACTAATTTCAAAATGATTGGCAGCTTCGAGCCAGGCGCCGGAGCGCTCCTGCCCGAATGTCGGTTGCGCAATTTTTGGGTTCCTGGTCCCACCACTGATGGGGAATGGGATCTCCCAGCACCGCGATGGCAGCGCAGACACGGGTCCTTGTGGCACTCAAATGAACATCTCGCCAGCTTCCAATACCGCGCGCGGCTGTCGCGGGAAGCAAGGACGATTCCCCACTAATGGGGCACCGGAAGTAGGTTCTGGATGGGGAATTTCCTCCACATTTGCACCTTGAGATTGGGGGCAGGTGCGTGATATGCCCCGCAGATTGGGCATTTGACCCGTTTCGCCCATTATTTGGCACGGTTAGTGCTGATTGGGACTTCAAGCCGCGAACCATCGAAACGATGGCGCGTTTTCGTGCCGGGGATAGGTGCCACGCAAGCGCGATCGCACCGCGACCAAGTTTGGCGCATCGAGAACAAGCCGATGCGCTTACTGGTTCCGGCCAAGAGCGGCAAAGCGACTAATTAGGATCGATTTATGAGAAATACCTGCGCAGCAGATACACCACAAGTCAATATGCCTTGGTCCGGCCTAATCCCCTTTTTGCTCGCGCTGACGATGTTCTGCGGCGGCGGTACCTTCGCGGCACAAGGTCCAGGAGCGGGAGTCGCGGCCGCAGGCGCAGCAGGCGGACGCGGAGTTTTTGCGCCGGCGCCACTCCTGCCGCCACCACCGGTTCCCTCGCAATTCGACATCACCGGCTTCATCCAGGAGGCCAGCCTCGACACCGCCGGGACCGTGTGCAAGCCGAGCGATCCGCGCCTCGCCGGCGGCATGTTCACGGTGAACAACATCGCAGTGGTCGTGCCCTGCAATACCATACTGCAGATGCCGGCGGCCACGCTCACCTGGCAGGAGTTGTTTAGCCTCGCGCCGCGCGACCTCGGCCTGCCCCTGGGAGCGGACGGCATCCCGACCCAGACCGGCCTCGCGCTGAAGGACACGCTGACACTGCCGGTGGCGAGCCCCTACAACGGGCCGCTGCCTTCCTATGAAGTGCGCGTGCAGGGCAATGTGGTGAACGGCAAATACATCGCCGGCCTGATCTACATCTCGCAACAGTCGCTCAACCTCGGGCAGGGGACCATCACTGCGATCGACTATGCCAGCGGGGAACTGCAGGTCGCTACGACCAAGGGACCGAACCCCGCCGTCGTGCGCGTGCGTATCAACGATCCCATCGGCCGCTTCGGCAAGTCCCATGGCGCTCCGGGCAGCGGCGCAGAGCTGATCGAACCAGGGTACGACAGGCGCTTTTCGATCGACGAAGAGAGTCCGACCATACACGCCAGCACCGGCTATCCGATGTGCATCCCGCGCAGCAATCCGTTTACCGAGGGCGACGACCCCTTGTGCCCGCAGGCGAACCGCCCGCGCGCACCCTATTGCAGGTCGCTGCCGTCGCCGTTTCCGGCGTTCGCGCAGCCTGCAGACGGCCAGTTCTGCACCACCTTCGTCATCGATCCGCCGGGGACGATGGCTACGCCTTGTTCCGGCGGCGCGAACTGCCCTCCGCCGTCATCGGATCCTACGCAGCAGACGCCGATGCAAATCGGTGACGTCATCGATTTCATGGGCACGCTCAAACTCGACGCCCAGGGTTCCTACATCTCGGCGCACACCATCATCAACCGTGCCGGCATCTACACCACGCCCGGCACGCTGCCGGTATACGTCGGCATCGAGTCCATGCTGCAGGGGACCTCGCCGCAACCTCTGCCGAATCTGCCGCAAGAGTCGACCTCCAGGGTCAGGGTGGAAGGTTTCAGCACCGATCCCACCAGCCTGGTCGATATCTACGCTGTGGATGTGGATTCGCAGAGCGGTTCGAGCACCGACCGCTGGCTGGGCAGCGCAAATCCCATGGGGCCGCCGGTGATCGGGCGCTATCGCTTCCGTCCCCAGGAGGGGGCCTTCCTGCCGGCAACGCGCGAGTTGCGCGTGGTCTCGCGCAGGCTGTGCGGCGATCCGCTCTCGCCGTGTTCTCTGGCGAGCGTCTACATGCAGGAGCCCTTGCCTGCAAACGGCCTGATCGCGGGCCAGTACCATGCGCCGAACTTCGAGTTCATTTTCGGCGAGAACCTCGTTCTCGGCGATGCGGTGGTGTCGGCGAATTTCCAGGATCTGGAATTCCTGTTCTGCGGCTCCGGTCCGCTGACCACGCCCACCGCAGGCAGCAATGCGCCCATGGTGCGGCAGTTGGATCCGGCGCCCTGGGCACCGCCGATGCCGACGCCGGCATTTGCCGTCATGCGCTGCTCCGGGGAACCGGTGGTGGGCGCGTCGACGGTTACCGGTCCGGCGGCGCCGCCGGTGATCAGCGTCTATCCCAGCGCGAACATAACGGTGAATTCCGGCGCCTCCGTCTTCCTCGATGCCTCGGCCACCGACTCGACCGGAGCACCGATCGCCATCACCTGGGTTCAGACCGCAGGCCCCCAGCCCCAAGTTGCCCCAGTGGCCCTGCGTGGCCAGCCCAACGCGATTACCTTTACTGCGCCCTTTACCGCAGGAGATATGGTATTTGCAGTAAGCGCGACCAATCCGAAAACGGGCTTGAGCTCGACTGCGAACGTTACCGTGAGCGTCACGACGCAGGCGGCGGATGTAGTCACCATCGTCACGGCAAACTGGAGCAGCCTGTTCCAGAATCGCGGCGCCCTGAATGTGGTAGCAACCACGTCGGCGCCGCTGGATGCAAACGGTATGCCCCCGCCCGGCCTGCAGCTCTACGTGCAGGCAACCGCGATGGTCTACCTGACGACGGTCGACGGCAACGGCTGGTTGAATTTTCAATTGTCGGAAGTGCAGATGTCGGCGACGCCCTTGCCGATGTTCTTTGCGCCCACCGGAAATCCGGCGGTTTGTCCGGCCGGGGTGGAGCGCTGCTGGCAGTTCGTGACGCGCGGCACGCTGGCCGCCGATCCGAACAACAGCACCGTGTTCGTACCGCCCGATGCAGTAACAGTCACGTCCAGCTACGGCGGCGCGGCCGTCGGCACGCAGTACGACGGCACAATTCAGGTGAGGTAATCAAATGATTTTCGAAACGATGCGGAATTTGCGCATGCGGCGCACCGTGGCAGTGGTCCTGGCGCTGACGATGGTGCTCGGCAGCGGCAGCAGTTTCGGCCGCGGACGCAAGGGTGGCGGCGCGGCCGGTGCGATGGGTGATCTGGATCTGAATCTGGTGGAGCAGCAGCAGCTCACGACCGGACTGCCGGCTAATATGGTCAACGGTTTTGCGCCCTTGGGAACGTCTCCGGGCGATGGCATGGCCGGTCAAGGCGGCATCCCGCTGGTCCAGCCCGGCCAGGGGGACGTTTTTTCCCAAAGTGGCGAGGTCATCTCGCCGGTGCCCGGCGGCGGCGGCATGCGCACCAGCGCGCTGCTTCAGCCCGATGGCCTGCCGCCGATGCGCTCGCTCAAGGTGGTGGGCGTGCCGCCAGTTCCCGGGCTCACCAGCTTCATCCGCGATGGCGACGCTGCCATCCTGCTTGGCAAGGCCTTGTTCTGGGATATACAGGCCGGTAGCGACGGCAACGCCTGCGCCAGCTGCCACTTCTATGCGGGCGCCGACAATCGGCTGAAGAACCAGCTCTCGCCCGGCCTGGCCGCGGGCGACCAGACATTTCAAGGCACTGCCTCCGCGCCCGTCGGAACCAACGGCAAGGTCAATCCCGCACGCAAGCTCACTGCGTCGGACAGAGCAAAATTGGACCTGTTCATCTCGCCCAACGACAAGCTCAAGGCCGCCGATCGCCCGATCAAAGCGACGCGCAGCGGCGCCGGCGGCCCCAATTACACACTCACCCCCGGCGATTTTCCATTCCACCAGCTGTCCGATCCGCTCGACCGCGAATCGGCAGTGCTGTTCGACTCCAACGACGTGGTGTCTTCGCAAGGCACATTCGGCGGGCTGTTCAAGGGGCTGCTCGCGAACGGCAAGGAAGACTGCGGCGATCGCACCGCCGCTGTCGATACCTTCCAGGTAAAGCGCATCCTTACCCGGCGCGTGCCCGGGCGCAACGCTCCGACCACGATTAACGCCGTGTTCAACTACCGCAATTTCTGGGACGGGCGCGCCAACAACCAGTTCAACGGCGTCAATCCGTTCGGTCCACGCGACCCCGACGCCAAGGTGATCGAGCTGCTGTCCGACGGCAGCACGCGCTGGACGGCGATCGCGCTGCCCAATGCCAGTCTCGCCTCGCAGGCGGTGGGCCCGGTGTTGTCGGAATTCGAAATGTCCTGCGCCAGCCGGACGTTCAAGGATCTGGGCCGCAAGCTGCTCGCGCTGCGCCCGCTGGGACTGCAGGATCTGCACGCCGAGGACAGCGTGCTCGGCGCGCACCGGGCTGCGACCGGGCGCGGGCTGAAAGAAAGCTACCCCGACCTGATACGTGCCGCGTTCGATCCGCGCTGGTGGAATGCGTCGGGCAGCTTCGACGGCTACACCCAGATGGAGCGCAACTTCTCCCTCTACTGGGGACTGGCAATCATGATGTACGAATCTACGCTGGTGTCGGACGAGACGCCGTTCGACAAGTTCGTCGGCTATCCGGGCAGCCCGGGTAAGCTCAACGCGCTGACGGCGCAGCAGCAGCGCGGCCTCGCCGTGTTTCGCGGCAAGGGTGAATGCGTGGCCTGCCACAAGGGGGCGGAGTTCAGCGGTGCCACCACGAACCTGCAGCCCGGCGACGCCGAAGGCACGGTGATCGAGAGCATGTTCCTCAAGACCGGTGAGATGGCCGTGTACGACAACGGCTTCTACAACATCGGCGTGCGTCCCAGCGCGGAAGACCGCGGCGTCGGCGGCACCGACCCTTTCGGCAATCCGCTCTCGTTCACGCGCAACTGGTTCGAACTGCTGCGCAAGCAGGCGGTGCCTGACCCGGTGTGGGTGGATCCCTGCCTGTTCGCGATCTTCTCCGACGCCAATGCCTGCTGGGTCGCGCCGCAGCCGGACGGCACCCGCGTCGCGGCGGACGGCGCGTTCAAGACGCCGACCTTGCGCAACATCGCGCTGACGCAGCCGTACTTCCACAACGGCGGCCAGTTTACGCTGGAACAGGTGGTAGAGTTCTACAACCGCGGCGGCGACCGGCGCGGTCCCGATGACAACGACACCACCGGCTACATCGCCAACGACGCATCCAACGGCGGCACGACCAATCTCCATCCGGCGATCCGTCCGCTCGGTCTGACGCCAGAGGAACAAACGGACTTGGTGTCGTTCCTGCGCCACGCGCTGACCGATCCGCGCGTGGCCTGCGAACGGGCACCGTTCGATCATCCGTCGCTGCCGCTGCACAACGGGCATTTCCGCGACGAGTTCATGGTGCGCGACAGCAATCGGGTCAACAATCGCACCGCCAAGCGCGACGGCCTGGGCGACGACGAATTCCTGCTGCTGCCGGCCGTTGGTGCAAAGGGGCTACCGTTGACGCAGTGCCTGACGAACGACAACGGCAGCGCAGTCGCCGGCATAGGAGCATCCACGCCATGATCTTCAGTCAATCAGCCACCACGCCTATCACGCCAAACGCGGGTCCAATGCCGGCGCGAAACGCAGCAATGCCACAGCGCATTCTGATCATCGAAGACGGGCGCGTGCTGGCCAAGAACATGAAGACTTATCTTAGCTGCGACAGCTGCGATGTGCGTACCGCCGCGGATGCGGCGCAGGCGCTGCAGTTGTTGGATTCCTTTGCGCCGGATGCGCTGGTGCTGGATTACGGGCTGCCGGACGTCGATGGTCTGCAGACCTATGCCGAAATCGTCCGCCGCCAGGCGCGGATAATCGACGGTGTCATGATAACGGGCGATCCAAACGCGCAGCTGGCTCAGGATGCGCGCCAATTGGGCATCAAGCACGTCATCGGCAAACCGTTTCGCTTTTCCGAATTGCGGCAACTGTTGGAAATGCGGGCAGACTCCGATGTCGCGCTTGGCGCGCACGCGTAAGCTCGGGGGAAGGGGCGCCCAACGATGCTCAGGCGGCAGCAACTCGAGATCTGGACCGCGGGATTGTCCGCTGCGACCGCGATGGGATGTGTCGTTGCACCCCTAGGCGGGGTGAGCCCGCGATCGTACCTGCTGTTTACGGCAGAGACTGCGGCGGCGATCAGTGTGGCCTCGCTGCTGCTTGGCGTGCTCCTCGCCTGGTTCGTGCGGCGGCGGCAGGCCGGAATCAAACGAACGATGCCGAGCCCAGACCGCAAAGTGCAGCAGCATGTCGATCCGGCTGGCTGTATGCGCAAGCGCCGCGAGGTCCTGGACCAGCGGCTGGCTGTCGACGATCCGCGGCTGTGCTCACAATACACAATTGCCTGCACCTGTTGGTCCTTCTGTGCGGATAGTGCGAGCAGGCGCGCTGTTGGGAACAGTGATTCGTCTGCGGTGCCAGCGATCGATCTTGAGCGAATCCCTCAGGCGCAGGGGAAAGGCTTGCCGATCGTGCAGCGTAGCGGCATGGACAACTGCCCGTTTCGGTTCGCCGCGCACATTGCAGGCTCAGTGCGTGCCGATCGCGTGAAGTTAAAATCGTCCGACACGGGAACCGCCGCGCGATAAAAAACGGCAGGCCCGGTCCGGATTCGCCATCTATTCTGCAGGACCGCGATGCTGCCGCCGCGACGAGGCAATCGAATGTTGCGATTCGCTAACCGGACGACGTGGGTCCTTGCTTCTTTGCCATCTGCTGCATGCAGGCCAGGCATTGGGAAAATCGCTCCGACATGCGGCAATCTGCAGGCGTTGGCTGCGGCATGAAAGGCGTTGCAGACCGGGACGTCGCCGCGAGATTGCGCTCGAATGTCTGCTGCGACGGCCAGCGCACGCAGATGCTGGTGCCGTTGCCGGGCGACGACACAATTCTATAGCTTGCGCCGGAGAGTTCGGCGCGCTCCTTCATGCTCTGCAGCCCGAGGCCATGGCTGAAATCGCGGCTGCCCGTCACCGCAGCCAGATTGAACCCGCAGCCCGTGTCTTCGATCAGCAGTTCCAGCGAATCGCCCTCGTTGGCGAGGGATACCTTGATGCGCTTCGCCCCGGCGTGTTTGAGCGCGTTGCTGGTGGCCTCCTGCACGATGCGAAAGATCGCGATCTTCAACAGCTCGGGCACGTCGGTTTCCTGCACGCTGATATCGCGTTCGAGTCGGATGCCCGGGCACGCCGCCTCGAATTCACGGAAGTACCAGGCCAGTGTGGCGAGTATGCCCAGATCATCGAGCGTCGCCGGACGCAGGTTCATCGACATGCGGCGCAGTTCCGCCAGCGCCGATTTCATCGACATGGCCAGATGTTCCAGCGTCGCCGCTGTCTTGCATGAAACGCCGTCGCGCACCGATCTGGATGCGTCCTCGATCGACAGCTTTACCAGGCTCAGGGTCTGTCCCAACCCGTCATGCAGGTCCGCGGCAACGCGCCGCCGCTCGCTTTCCTGGATCGTCAGATGCTGCGCGGAAAGGCGCCACAATTCGTTTTGGGTGAGCTGCGCGGACAGCCGCGCCTGTTCCTCGATGTTCTTCAGTCGTGTCACGTCGTCGATCACGACCGCGGCAAAAAAATCTCCCGGCGCTACACCTTCCTCCTGCAGCGGCATCTGGATGCGAATTTCGAAATGGCGCTTTAGCAGGGAATCTGAGACGCTGAATTCGGCACGCCCGTCTCTGGCCAGCGCATCCTCGCTGCGCTGCCAGATGAGCCTGAGTTGGCAATTGCGATCGCTACAATGTTTGTGCAGGACTTGGTGCAGATCGAGGTCCCTGACCCGTTCGACCTCGCCCAGATACCAGCGCTCGAGCGTGCGATTGGCATGAATGACCCGCCCCGCGCGATCGACCAGGCAGATGAGTTGTGGCATCGAGTCGGCTGCGAACAGCCAGCGCTGCTTGATTCTTTCGAGCATACGCAAGTTCATTGTGTCGGACTTTGTTCTTTGCGGTGGTTGGGGCACGAGTTTCGCTAGCAGGCTATGGAAGAACGGGGAACACCCGCCACTGAATTCTCCATTTTCAAGGCCGTCGAACTTCGCTTCTCTCTGAGACTGTTTTGTCTGCACATAGGATGTTTCAGTCGGGTCGTGGATTTCAACAGCCTACTAGGTGCACACGCGCTTCGAATCGCGCCCGCCGTCGGCGCGGCGGCGGCTCATGCCAGACCCTTTCTTTTGCATCGCATCGGCAAGGCAGTTGAGACAGATGGCGAGCGGGCGATTGCGCAGCGCGAGGTGATAGGGGATAGGCAAGCCGCTGCGCCGCCACGCCGCGCGCAGCGCATCTTCATTACGGGAATCGGTGTCCAGGGGCAGGCTGAGTTGCGATGCGGCATAGCCGGCTCGATGCAATGCTTCGCTGGATCTCTTGTTCGCGGCGGCGGTTTCGGTGTTCATTTGACCTTCCGTGCATCGCTAGAAGTCGCAAGCATGGGTTGAGCATGCGTGAGTCTTGCGGGTGTGCTGCGAAAACTCGTGGTCCAAGATTAGTCGGCGCCGCGGCGAAAATCACTGGAGCAAAACCCGCATTAGCAGCTGGCTGGATGATCACCATCGCAGGGGGAAACACAGTAGAAAGCCGATGCGGGCGCTCCAAGCAACGAGTCGTGTCCCCAATTCCCGTGTGGCTATGTCCCCAAGGTTGGGGGCATTCCCCGCATTTGCGGAACGAATCGAAGCAAATTTCGGGTTCCAACCAGTTCCGTCGTGATTGCGCGGAGAATCAAGCGCGGCGCGGCTTTCCGAAGGTCAGGGTTTTCCAGCATGCGCGAGCGGGATTTTTGGCACGGATGCTGCTCATTGGGCCACATGCCCCAGATCGTGTGGGGAAGAATTCCAAAAGCGGGTGCAGTGCCCGACAGGGTCTGCAGACAAAGTTCGGTTCGATCGGGAGCGTAAGGGTGAGCGACCGGACCTGAGGCACCCGGGAATGACTTCCGCAGCGGCAGGGCGCAAGGAACGTAGTGGCCCCGTCAATCATCTTGCAGAGGAACAAAAATGAATTCGCGTGAGAAACTCATCCAAAGAACGATGGATGTACAAAGAGAAATTACCCAGGCAGGTCTGAAGCGGCGTGACCTGATAAAGATGGGTCTGCTGAGCGCCAGCACTGGCCTGTTGCTGCCGATCTCGGGTTTGAGCCTGCGCGCGGCCTACGCGGACGGCGGCTCCGGCATCTCCGGCGGCAGCTGCCCGGTACCCGGCGTCGACATCGTCAGCCCGCTAACCCGGCCGTGGATCGAAGAGCTGCCGCGCCTGGTGGAAAAGCAAACTGTGATGAACAACGACCCGGTCAATATTAGCTGGGGCAACGGCGGTGGCGCTCCCGCGCCCTATCCGATCGGCACCATGGCGGGAGGGGATTCGAAGATCAGGCTGTGCAGCGAATATCCGGCATTGCACACATCGACGCCGTATGCGGAGCTGGATCACCAGGGCTGGGGCAAGTCTGGCATCCTGGGCAACCACGCGCCGCAGAAGTGGTACGAGATGCACGCCAAGCAGTTCAATCATGTCTGGCATCGCGACCTGCCGGCGGGCACGGCAGGACAGCCGGCCTGGGGCTTCGATGGTGTAGTACCCGGACCGATGTTCCGCACGCGCTACGGCGAGCCGCATTTCACCCGCATCCACAACGATCTGCCGGCGCAGAACCTGGGCTTCGGCATCAACCAGATCACCACCCACATGCACAATCTGCATTCGCCCTCGGAGAGCGACGGCAATCCGCTGTTCACCAACTACTCGGGCTACTACTACGACTACCATTACCCGAACGTCTACGCCGGGGTGAATCAGTTCGGCGGCATCGGCAACCCGAACGAGGCGCTGGGCACGCTGTGGTATCACGACCACAAGCTCGACTTCACCTCGCAGAACGTGTATGCGG
>Ga0334722_10001458_pt1 | contig 29448 bp, 35 predicted proteins | sample C3_bottom_MG_FD_207210 | JGI IMG/M metagenome (GOLD analysis project Ga0334722, IMG submission 207210) | Sediment microbial communities from Yellowstone Lake, YNP, Wyoming, USA - C3_bottom | ecosystem: Environmental > Aquatic > Freshwater > Lake > Sediment | place: USA: Wyoming | collected... | reverse complement strand
TCTTATTCTTGGAACATTTAGTATGGCACGTGAGGGACTTGATATTCCGACGTTAGATACACTCATTTTAGCGAGTCCAGTAGGAGACGTAGTGCAAGCATTAGGAAGGATTATGCGAAAACAGCATATTGATCGTATGCCGGTGGTATTGGATATAGTTGATGATTTTTCGATATTTGTTGGACAATCGCAAAAGAGAATGAAATATTATAAAACCAAACGTTGCAAGATTTATAACACACAAGTAATGGAAAAAGAAGCGAAAGAAATATCACGTAATTTAGTTTATGAGAGTAATGTAGAACGACCGGCGCGTTATCAACAAGCGCAGACAAAGAAGTATAAAAGCGCAGTAATCCCTACCAAATCTATGTTTTCCTAATCTAATTCTAATCTAATCTAATCTAACTCTAATCTAATCTAATCTAATCTAATTCTAAAAAAATTGATTTTATTTATATAATAAATTATATGACAAGTAATAACATATATAATTTATTAGAAAACGGCAATACAAAGCCAAAGGAAAACGGTAAAGCAAAGAAGAAGCAACCGTCTGGAAAGCCTGATCAAAAGCAACAGCAACAAAATGCCAATGGACAAAAGTTGAAGATTGATAGTGCAACTCTTCATGATCTTATGTCAGACGGTTATTGTATGCTTGGTTTCGTTGGCAAGTGTAATCGTGATGATTGCATTTACGAACACATGACGGATGAGGATTTTTTGCAGCAATTGCAGCGACGTTTGCTTGAACCGTGTAATATGATACTAGATATTAAGAAGAAGGATTTCTTGAAATTTGTGAAGGACAAGTTTAAGATGGAATCGGTATTCATTTCGACGTGTCTTTTTAATATTCGCGATTTTTGTTGTAATAATGAGAATTTCATATATAAATACAATGGTAAAGACATTACTGTTTGTTATTCAATTCAAACTGATAACAGAATTATGTGCAGTTTTCATTATGATATTACAATCAATTATCCTCCATTCACCTTTTCATTAGTAAATGAAAATGCTATCGTTCCGGAAGAAGCGGAAACAGTTGCACCACCACCACAAAAAGTAGTGCAACAGCCAGTAGTGCAATCAATCGTGCAAGCACCAGTAGTGCAGACGGAAGAAATCAAACGAATAATTGAACATATAAAACAATTGGAATTGGAAGTGAAAGCATTGAATGAAAAGTTCGCAGAGATAACCAAAATGAATAATTCATTAATGAAGAGAAATGTTGAATTATCTGATTACAAAAAAATGCGTGAATTGCCGATTCCTTTAAGAAAACCGATAATTTCGAATGGTTATAGAGATATTGAAATTGATATAAACAAAGAGATTAATCGTAAAAACGCAACACAACATGTTAAGAATGACGATGAGCTTGATGAACAGGAATACGATTTTCTCGATAAGTTTAATAGAAGAGAACCGGCATATTATTTCTAAGTGCGAAATTAATTATAATTGTTATTAACAAAAAATATTCCTTTGTGTTTAAGATTACTTTCTATTGTTAAGAGTAATTTTAAACTTTGAACCATCTTTCTTGATGGTTCCCGCCAATTTTAAGGCACCACTTTTCTCAACTGAATATAATTTGTTGCTCAATACACATCTCATATATTTGACATTTTTCTCTTCATATTCCTTTCCAACGATACATTGTTTTCCTTCATGTGAAATTGGTGCATCTTTTTCTTTGACTTCATATAATTTTCCAATCTCTTCTGATTGTCCATCAGAGGAATCCTCACGATATACGGTTTGAGTATCTTTATCGAGACCCAATTTTTCTCCCTTTTTGGTTAGGAGTTCATCGACTTCCATTCCTTCATCTTCTTCCTTATCAGAAGTGGCTTCTTCGTTGTCTTCTTTATCAGAGGATTGTTTTTCTTCTTTGTCATTGTCATCGTTGGCAACTTCATTATCGGATTGTTTTTCTTCTTCATTGTCTTCTTCTTTGGTGTCATCTTCTTTTTCATCTTCTTCTTTGACTTCTTCTTCCACTTTGACTTCTTCCTCCTTCTCAACTTTGACTTTTTCCTCTTTTTTATCGGTGGTCTTTTTGTCATCTTGTTTCTTTGCTGGTTTTTCATTACGTCTTTGGATTATATCCTTGAACGATTTTTTGATATCATTTGAAACAATAATACGGAAAACGGGATTAGGATCATCATCGGACTTGGTTTTTGCTTCCAATAACTTATCGCGATTAACCTTTAATGCGGTATCGTTTTTCATAACTTCTTCAAAAGTCAATACATTACCTCCATGTAAGGAGTTTTCGGCATGAATTTTACAAAATGTTTTGCTATCTTCATGTTTGCCTTTTGTGCATCTTTTGAAATGAACACGTGTCTTTCCTTTTGCAATACTAAATACCGCCTTGCCATCAATAACAATATCATTGACTTCTGCACGAGTTTTGATTTCGACAGCAGCTTCACACTTATCAACTTCCTTTTTCTTAGTTGAGGTCATTGTTATTATAATTAATATTTTTTTCGATTTTTTTTATTATATACCCTAATTCATCAATGAATAAGGGCGTATATTTAATTGCTAACGACCCACTTGTCATCATTCAATACTGCGATTTCATTGTTCATCTTATATATAGCAATATCAACTGGTTTTCCAACGGGTGTTGCAGCAATTTTTTCGGCCAATTCTTCGAAGTTTTTGTAAAGCAATTGAATAACTGGGCCAGTTGTATCATCTTTATTTTCGACAACAACAATCGAGAGAATTGCTTTTTTAATGGTGTCTTCTAATACATGCATTGCGCTGATATTCTTGATTTCCCGTGGTTTTTGAATTTTCACTATAAGACCTCCCTTCTTTTTCTTACCTTTCTCCAATAATGTCATCATACCTTTTTTAAGGAAATCCATATCCGTCTCCAGTTTGGCAACCTTATCCTCCATCGTTTTCGAAGTTTTGACAGTTGTGGTACTCATTTATGTTATGTTTATAATTTTTTCGATTTTTTCCCCAGGCTATTACTTGACCCTAATTCATTAGTGAATTAGGGATAACTATCGTTTTCTGCCGATGCTACCAAAATCATGAGCTAGTTTCGCATAGATTTTTTGTGCGGTGTCTTTGCTGACATGTGGCCCACTATCATATTGGACTTCTTTAATAGAACGTATCGCATCATTTTTGCCAGATGCGGTTTTATAGCTATGAAGTATTTGTTCATATTGGCTAATATATGTTGATTTATTTTTACTTATATTATTTGACATATGTTAATATGGTTCAAATGATTAAAAAAAATCGATTTTTTGTTTTATCTAAATTATATGACCAGCACAAGTATTATCAAGAAAGTATCAAACAAATCAACTGAGAAAGTTCCATCCATTGACGAGATTCGCAAATTAACAGAAGAGGGTAGATCTTCTTATGATGAGAGAGCGAAAAAGGCATTCCAACAGGCTTTTGACGAAATTGTTAAAGATTCCGGAAACAAAATCAAGAAAGCCGCGAAGGAGGGCATTTCCCGTTTAAAATTATATTCGTGGAGATACACAGAAGATCCAAAAGACCCTCGTTATACCTTTAATGGTATTAAAGCATCAACCTTATTTTTCAAGTTGAAGCAAAACGACAAGACATTCAAGGATGCATTGTTGGAATATTTCAACAAGGATAACAAGGGTGATCAATATAGAGTATTTTTCGTTAGAAACAAAAAGAACGATGAAACAACTTTGTTTATCGCATGGGGAGCGAAACCAGAACCAGAACAGGTTTCAAATGATGAATCGGCGGCGGACAATAAGTAAATATTTTTGCCGCAATTAATTATAATATGACAACGCAACAATCTGCAACAAACAAAGTTGTAGCATCCATTCAATCATTAAAGAAAAAGTCATCTCTTCAATCCGTTCCTCTCACACAATTCATATTGATTTCGGAGGCTTCACAGAATTCTATTGTTAAGGTAGTTCAAGCAAAAACGAAATATCAGCAATCATGTGTTGCGAAAATACAAACGGAATCCTTTGCTATACTGCGACGGTTTCCGGATATTCAATTAACGAATATTTATTATGCGGATGATGGTGAGTTATATTTCATTGGAATGTTCAACACATCGGTTCCCTATTATAATTTAATACCATCGGTATATGGCAATTGGAATGTATTAATAGGTGTTAGGGACAAATTTATCAATGTTCCGAGCATAGGTTCTAATAAAGTGAATCGTATTATAGTTCATGATAAACACGCATATATAACGGGTTATTACAAGGATTCGATAACGTTTGATGGTTCATATTTCTACAATAAACATGATAATCCGACTTTCTTCATAGCATGTTATAATATTGAAACGGATGAGTGGTTATGGGCGAAAAATGTTATACACGAAAATGGTTGTTCATCAGGTATTGAATTATATAAACAGGGTGATAACATTTGTGTTTTAATTGAATACACGGGTGATATTACGATAGATACGACACCGGTTATTCGTTATAACAAACATAATCATGCTTATGCGGAATTTAAGGCGAAGGATGGTAATTGGAGTTATGTAATGCAAACTAAATGTAATGCATTAAGGAGTGATAATGATAATATATATTTGATTGGATTGAATGAAATATTGCAGAGGACATCTGTTGGGGATGGATTTATTAGTATTGTGAAACAGGAAGATAAAATACACAAAGTATATTTTATCAATCAAGAGATATATATTGTTGGAAAAAATTATTTCAGGAAACATGATGCAAACAAGATTAGTAAAGGACATAGTTTTGACGTGAATTATACGATAGAATATTTTTTTATAGATGATATGAACTATCTTTCGTTTATTTGTCGAAACAATATTAGTGGTGAAAATAATGATTTGATTTTTATCAGAATGAATCATGATTACGAAATAGTTTATAAGACGCGTCTCGATTTTTCGTATATAACAAATGATGTAAAGAGTGATAAATTTGAAATAAGAGATATTAAATACATATTTGATAAAATATACAGTAAAATACATTTTGTTTTATATTTTACGGAATTGAATGAATCACAAATAATAGAATACACTCTTGATGATCGTTGGCTTAATGTTATTGGTATTATAAAATCGGAAGATACGAAAATTGGCAATCTTGTGTGTGTTGAATTTCCGGGCATTATGAGTAATGAATATGACATGCAATTAGAGATAGGCAAAGAATATTTTATACAGGGTGATGCAACAATATCAACAAAACCGAACAAATACTATGTAGGAACGGCAATCAGCAATTATAAAATGATATATCATTAGGAACTTTACAAATATAGTTCACCATTTATTAAATTCAGCAAATCTTTTCGATATTTGGCGTCTTTTTCCATGAAGGCCATATATTTTTGATTTTCGAACATCTGTTCCGAACTAAAATGTTTTATATTATTAAAAGCCAAATAACTTGTTCTAAGGTTATATATCAATATACTCATGATTGAAGTTCCATTATCCAGTTTCCATTTATTATCGAAATATTCATAATTTCGTGTTGCCTTTTTCTTTATAGGTTGTGGTTCACTATCTAAATAATATTCTCTGATGATTGCCAAATCCGCGTTGATATCATTTCTTGATAAAGCAGAAATAAGTTTTTCATCCTCAATTTCCAATGTTTCTCTTGTTATATTCCTTGCAGGTTCATGACGATTGCATCTGATTGCTTGAAATTCTCTTCTCAACTTTTTATATGCGGTTTCGATAAAAAATAAGCGTTTTGTCATTTCCTCCATTGTTAATACTTTTAATACAATTGGTTTTACAATTGTATCTCTTTGGTTTCCTTTTCGCACAAGTTGTTTGTCCTGTTGTTCTTGTTGATCTAAATCTTGATCATCTAGATCTTGTTCTTCTAGATCTTGTTCTTCAAGATCATCTAAATCTTGTTCTTGTTGATCAAAATCTTGTTGTTCTTCTTTTTGATCCTTAACGTTTTCTGTTTCAACAATAGGTTCTGATTCGCCAATAAAACCATCTATTTCGACTGGTTCATCAGTATCATTTACTTCGATTAAATAAGGATTTACTTCTTTCACGATATTTTTAATCTTAATTTTCATATCATCCATATAATTATATGAATTCATTTTTTTTAAATAAAAACAATAAAATATCAATTCATTATATGCAATCTCCTTATATAGTTTCTCTCAAAGAAATCAACATGAATACCAACAAATATTTTATAAACAAAAGTAGTAATACAAGTAATACAAGTAATGCAAAAGAGACGTTAAGTCCAGTATCGGGATATGAACCGAAATATAGGCCAAAAAAATGGAATGATGGCAAGAGAATACAAGATAATCATAATTGTTATGCATATTTGTTGGATAGTATAGTTGCAAAGAGAACGGGAAAGCCGCAACCGGGATATTTCTCAGGATTTTCGCACTTAGACACACCGGATTATAATTGTAAGGAATTTTTGAATCGTCTCAAAAAGGACATTCCCAATCTTTATCTTACGTCATTTGACAAGAGATGTAAAAAGGGTTTTTATAAAGGTTTCATTGCACTTGATCCTAAAAAAGAGGATCAGGATTATCATTTTTATCGTCAGGACAATTCCGGTTATTGGTCTCACAAACCTGGTCGTCAAGAAGCAATAGATTATGATGCGAATGGTAAGAAAATACGTAATCCATTGAAAGCCAATCGTAAATACAAGTATTTCAACTATTCGCGACCATGTTTTTTCTTTTGTTTGAACAATAAATTGGCCAGAAGTAGTAGCAGTAGTTTATAATTTATTCATTCATCAACATCGAAGACCCAGAGATATTTGTCGGTGATTTCTTTTTCTTCTTCGGGTGCCCAATCGTTTTCTACATTAAAATATTCGCGCAAAAATTTTTTAGCATCATCAACACGTTTCGCAATGGCAACGCTTTTATCATTTACAATTGCATCCAATTTAGCTTCAACCATTTTTGCCAATGGTTTAGCGATGAGTTCAACCAGGGGTTTGATGTTAACATATGTTGCATCTTTCATGAATGCAAGCAAAACGTCGCGTTTTTTGTCGGTATCAGCCATTTCTGTAAAATCTTTCATAAACTCAGCATCCCATGCTATAATAGATCTGAGACGGAATTCTTCATGACATTCTTCGAAAGGGCAATGGTCTTTCAAATTGCTTTCCGTTGAATCTTCATTTATCAATCCTTGAAGAAAAGCATCTTGTATATAATTACATTTAGGACGATCACAATTTGGGTCAGGACATTTTTCTTCATCCGGTTCATAACTAATACTAAATTCGGGTGTGAGAGTCATTTCCTTTCTTGGTCGGCAATGATACTCGCAATATTTCACGATTCTATGAAGGAATTCAGGGTGAACTTTTATTTCAAATTCTTTACTTCCTCCTGCTTCAATGCCGGTAAAACCGGCAATATCACTCATCACATCACACAATGTTTGGGACATTTTAATAGCATTTGCAGAGATGGGACAACGGACACTATTATCGAAGCTAGAAATAAGTGTTGCCATAATATTGGTTATAAATTTGGAATCGATTTTTTCAGGCTGTCAAAATACGTTCTCCCTATTTAATGCATACGATAACGCTGAATAATCATCCATGGGCGTTTTGTGATTAATTAGATAATCGTGTGGCGTTTTGTTATTTTTTAAAGAATCGAAATACCACTTGCATTTTTTCAGTATCATTTTCAATTCCTGCAAATTCCATGTATCCGCCAATTTTTGTAAATTGCACATGAATCGTTTAGGAGATAAATAAATCGATGTCAATGCGTAGTAATCAACATTAGTTAAATCCCCATTAGTTGTATCGACGTATTTTTGAAAAAATTTAGACTCAGATTTGTGTATTTTTATTTCTGATATTTTAAAATTTCCGCTGGCATAATTCCGCATTCCTTCTTGAATCATTTGTTCAATTTGTTTCGAACCATTGGCTGCTAGAAACCGTAGTTTTCTTTCGTAGATGCAGAGAACCTTCCCGGTTTCTATTATTCTAAGCATCAATATTGGATAATCTGCCATAATTTTGGGGTTATAATTAACTATCGATTTTTATGCCAATATTTATTTGCCCTAATTCATTAAATGAATTAAGGCTTAATGCCGAGCAATCCACGTAATTTTTTGACATTAATAGTTAGGTCAGGATAACGAATGCGAATAACGGTCAAAACACGTTTGAAAAACTGTTCTTTATCCACTTCAAATATAACTTCAAATTCCTTATATTTTCGGTTGATTCGTGCATCAACGGCACCATTCGTTAAATAATCCGAATATTTTTCCGATATTTCAATATCACTCAATCCTTCATCGGCATCGTCAAATGGGTGAAATTTCGAGATTCTTTCCGGTATTTTCGGCAATAATAACATACGATTCATTAGTTTATTGATTGCAAACAAATCAACAATAGAGGCGGGACGACTGCGAACAAATCTTCGGCCAATTTCCGCATCCAAAACAATAAATTTCATTCCCAAATAATAGAAATGAAATTTTGGGTTGTTAATAATATCGGCAAAATTATCTGCACCAATCATACCAGCAAATTCTATTTGCCAATCGTTCCAATATCCCTTCCATTTTTTGGTATTTGGTATTGCAGCATCGACAAATGGAAACCCATCGTCATCTATAAGCATTTCTTTAACGGAATTGCTTACGTTTTTTCCGGGAGGTTGATAAAAGACGTCGACATCTTTCATATTACGCAGACCATAAACGTAAAGCACGGAACTGCCGATAAAAAGCAAGCCGTCTTGTTCTTCGGGAGATAATTCCGTGTAAATCCAATTTCGCAATGTAAGCAACATGAGTCTACTTCTTCGCATTTTGACATCGAGAAATCTATCTAACAACTGATGTTCAAGAAAATCGAGACTATTTTGATTGAAATATATCATGGCTTGTTGAACAGCTTCATAAAAACTTTGTGATATTAAGCATTCGGTTTTTGTTTTATATATAAATGGTATTTCCGATGGTTCAAAACAAATTACCGTTAGAGAGGTGCATGCTATGGCATCCAATTCATCAGTTGTTTTATATTCCTTTTTATCAGCATATAATTGAAACATCAGATTTCTCATGCCATTCTTAGATAATTCGATATGTTTCACGTAATGAATGGTGCCGAGTTTTGCTAGTTCATCGTCATAACTATCGGGATTATTAAAAAATGTAATAATTCTCAAATCAGGATTAGAACGAATAAGTTTAAATATTTCTTCATCATTATTGATGTTGGTTGATATAATAGTATTTGCAACAATTGGTTTTAAATTCATTGGATAACCCATTATTGGATATTTTGTGAAATAATATTTCAGATGTTTATCTGGAATATTATAGCGAAGTAATTTTTCAATCTTTTCCTTTCTTCCATCTACTGCTGTTGCCATATTATAATATAATCCCTAATTTATAATCATTTTTTTGCAGCATTTTCGGCAATAATATTCAACAAATCGTCTTTAATTCGTGCAAGTTCTTCATATATCAATTCCTGTTTAGTTTTCAAAGCCGGAATATCAATCGTTTTCGGTGTTTCATTTTGCATTTCATAATTGGAAAGTTTCAATACTTTCTTCTCACCATTATCAACAGTTTCCATTTGCTAATGTAAACTATAACCGAGCCATCATTTTTGCACTGTTGGCACCCACCACATCATGCGGCCATTTATTTTCTCATGCAAAACAGGTTCGCCATCCGGTGTGATTTTCTGTTGATAGACTTTGAAACGATTATTATAAAGGCCATGTTTTTTGATATAGCGATATTCTGTATTGGCTTCCTTCTTTGCAATTATAAACAACTCCAATAATTCTTTGTCTGTAATATTATGTAATTTTCTAAATGGAGATATACGAGCCAAATATAAAATTTCAGCACGCAGATAGTTGCCGATTCCGCTAACCCATCGTTGATTGACTAATGCCAATCCTATTATATTATTCTGCGGCACGCTGGTATGAAATTTTGCTGCTAAATCAGTTGGATTTGCAGTCATGATGTCATCACCAAGAGAGTGTAATTTTTTCAGGAGTTCAGCAGCATTTGTGGAGAAGATAATGGTGCCAAAATTGCGCATATCGCTGAAATAAAACGTACCCTTGGTTGTGATAAAAGCGACATGATTATATGTGTTGTTAGTTGTTAATAGTTCGCCGGTTAATCCGAGGGTAATCCAAATGGATGATTGGCCTAGACTAATCCAAATGAATTTGCCTTTATTTTGAATTGAATCTATTTTAGCGGGAAGATGTTTGATAAAGGCGGAATAATTTTTCGGTTTGGTTTTCTTATATTTGCCGCTTATAATGTCAATTGATTTGAGAGTTGAACCGAAAAATGGTTCAAGTGCTTCTACAAATAATTTTATTTCTGGTGCTTCTGGCATGTTATTATAATAAGATACGATACAAAAATCGATGGGATTATATATACAAAAAGTAATGGCAAATACTAATTGCAGTAGAGGATTGAATTGTCAATATAATGATTGTGAAATGAAACATCCAGCTGAACGATGTATATATGATCAATGCAATAATAATAAATGTAAGAACTGGCATCCAAACGGAAACTATCTCAAACGTAAAAACTCAAACAACTATTCTAGCAACCATTCTAGCAACTATTCAAGCAATTATTCTAGAAATTATTCAAGTAGTTATCAAGGCAAGCAATCAAATAGCAATTCCAATAGAACGCTTTTGAAAGTAGATGATAGAGTTGATAAAATGTCTGATAGAATAGATGAAATAAATTATGACGTAGATGATTTATACGACCGTTTAGAAACAAGCGATGGAATCATCAAACAACTAATGAAACGTTTGGAAGATCTGGAATCCAAAAGCAAATAAAATCCCCAAATAAAAATCGATGGCATCGGGTATATTTATAATAATGACAACAGCAACCGCAACCGCAGCAACATTGCCAACATGTAAATATGGTTTGAAATGTCGCAATCAAGATTGTGGATTTAATCATTCATCGAAGAAGTGTCGTTTTGACGGCAGTAAGGACGGTTGTGTGAAATCAGATTGCAAATTTTGGCATCCAATTGGAAACAGTGTTGCAATTGCCAAACGTGTCGATAAAGATGTCGCAAAGGACACTGAAATCGAGGAATTGAAGAAACAGGTCATGGAATTGACCAAAAGAATTGCTGCATTGGAACCGAGTGGTATTGTCCCGAAAGGAAAAGAAGAAGTTCGCAAGGAAGAACCGAAGAAGAAAGGTTTATTTTCTTGAAAAAAATCGAAAAAATAGTTAGTTATAGTTATAAATGAATACCTCAGCATTAAGACAATTGTATCACATTCTCTCATTATTTCCAGGAAGTGCAAAGGTAGATCCGGAGATTTTCGATATTATGGATATGACAACGCAAACAGATGAAGAACCAGATTATGACAATATTCAGGTTATGCTTGAAGATTTATCAGCAGCTGGATGCATTGAAGAAATTGATGAAGGAATGGTTATTCTTGTTGAACATGATTTGACCAGATTCATGATGTTATATAATATGTATATGAATGCGTCAACAACAACAACTGTTGCGACACAAAATGACAGCAATGTCGGTGCACCAGTTGTTAAACCAGATGAAGTTAATGATGAAGAAAATCAAGACGAAAGTGAAGAAGACGAAAGTGAAGAAGACGAAGAAGAACAAGTGAATTATCCAAGAACAGCATCAAAGAAAATGCCAGTTGCTGCAACGGGTTCAATGTTTAAATCAGTTAAGGTTGCAAGACCACCACAAACAATGCCGGCGATGCCCAATGCTGTTGCGGTTATGCCACAAGCACAAACACAAGCAATGCGTATGATTAATATCAAGAGTTTTACCGATCCGAGTATTACATATCAAGTTGATGTCAACAATGCAACATGCAGTTGTCCATCATTCAAATATCACGGGCCATATTGTTGCAAACATATGGAAGAAATCATTGATAATTGCGGAAATTATGGCTTAAACGGAGGCAATGATGTTCAAGCAATGAAAAATTTGGCTAGTAGATGAATAGCAAAAAGCCAACCATTGTGAATATAATTATAAAAAATACTAATAATAAATGCCTAAGCCTTCGCGAAATTCTGTGCCATAATCGATGAATAATTCCGCACCGGCTGAAATATCTTGCAAAGCCATATAATACATTTTTTGGAACTTTTGATATGGTTTCATATTATTTGCACCACGTGTAATACCGCAATTTACATAACGAGTCCAGTTGCCATACTTTGGATTTTTAGCATCAATGAATCCGATTGGCGTGCTTGGTATAAAACAACCAGTTTTACGGTCATAATCATCGATTTCCCAAGCATATTTTGAACCAGTATCCTTATTTTGATTAAAAACGCCTTGATAAACGCCATATGCGCCTTTTGGAATAAAATTTTGTGTAAAACAACCGAGACCCGCATTAGTAATAGTTGACGGTGCAATACGCATGCGTAGAAAACGGATTCTGCCATCAGGGAAGAAGAATTTAGCGCGTGTTATCATTATAATTAAGGTAAAAAGAAATAAATCACATTTTTTTGATGATGGACAACAAGTATTCTCTAACAATTTTATTGTCAGAATAATATTTGAAAGTTTTTTCGATACTTTCAATGTGTTGTTCGAGATATCTATCGAAAATTTTATCTGGTAATGGAATATCATATTTTTCTTCTAATTTTTCAATATTGTCAAATTCATATTCAGTTGGTATAAATTTTAACCATGGTATTCCGCATACACAATATAAATTAATTTTTGCTAATTTATTAGCATACAACGCATGTTTCGGATATTTAGAATTATATTCATCAACGGATAAGAATTTTTGTGTTATTGTCTCTGAACGATAATCATATTCAAAAAAAATCCTATCAGGTATTTTTAAACTATTTTCACTAATAAACTCATATATTTTGATAATAATTGTTGATCTCGAATAACTATCATCAAACCATTTTTTGTGATATTTAATCAACTCAGGCAACAATTCTTTGTTCATTTTTTCGACAATATTATCGAACAACTGTTTTCCGCATTCGGAACAAAAACGTGATTTTCCTTCTTTATGAATGGTTTCGCAAGACATTCCAATAGATTATAATTAATATGCTATCGATTTTTCTGACAACAAAAATCACATTTTCTTGATGACTGCGATCAAATATTCTTTTTCAGAATCATTTTTAACATTTATATATTGTTTGATACATTCATCAACTTTTTGAATACTATTCTTGAACGAAATATCATAATTTTTATCAGGCAATTGAGCACCATATTTCGCTTCAAACTGCTTGATTTCATCAATTAAAGATTGTGCTGGTATATGTCGAATCCATGGTATATCGCATACCTTAAACCATGGATCATATGATAATTTTTTGCCATACAACACATGTTCTGGATATTTCGAATAACATTCGTCTTTTGATAAGAATTTTTGTTCATTTCCATCGTTTTTTATTTCCAAAAAAATAACATCATCAGGTTTTTTGAGATTATGTTCTATTACAAAATCATAGATTTTGATAGCAGTGGCGGCATATGTATTATACCAACCTTTGGTATATTTCATCAATTCCGGCAATAATTCTTGGTTGAACTTTTCAATAAGATTATTGAATAATGATTTTCCGCATACCGAACAGAAACGTAATTTTCCTTCTTTATGAATGATTTCGCAAAGAGACATTGCAGCAAGTATAAGATTATAATTAAATATACCTATCGATTTTTTCGGATTACATTTTTTTGATGATTGCGATCAAATATTCTTTAAGATCTTCCTTTTCTTTATCCTTTTTTTCAGTAATTAATGAATCAATACAACAAATCCGATGGTGGAAAGTTCCATCATATGTTTTATCCGGTATTGGCACACCATATTTTTTTTCGTGATTAATAATATCATTGAGCAAACCTTTAGATGGCAAAGCACGAATCCATGGTATATCAAGAATGTAATCATTTGAATCACAAAGGATTTTTTTCATATACGACTCATGTTCCGGATATTTCAAAAAATATTCATCTTTCGATAGAAATTTTTCATTGTCATCACTGTTATCAAGAAATATAATATCAGGAATTTTATGATTTCCAACAAGAAAAAATCCATAAATCTTTGCAACAAGTATTGCTCCTTTACGAGCACCATTAGACCAAAATTTGCTAATGTTCTGCAATTCCGGCAACAATTCCTTATTCATTTTTTCACAAAGTTCATCGAACAACTTCTTTCCACATTCTTGACAATAACGACTCTTTCCTTCTTTATGAATGGTTTCGCAAGACATTCCAATAGATTATAATTAAATATACCTATCGATTTTTCTGATCACATCTTTTTGATGACAGACAACAGATATTCTTTAACAACTGAGTTGTTTTTATTTCTTTCAAAAATCTTTTCGATTTCTAAAAGTTCATTGTTAAAGGTTGCATCATATATTTTATCTGGTAATGGAATGTCATATTTTTCTTCCAATCGTTTGATTTGGTTAAATACATTTGTAGTAGGAATAATGCGAATCCACGGAATATGTAGAACTGGAACGCAAACATTATATGATAATTTATTCGCATACATCTTATGTTCTGGATATTTATTATGATATTCATCTTCTGATAAGAATTTGTTGCTAAATCCATTATCATCGAGTTCAAATAAAATCTTGTTTGGTATTTTAATATTATTTTTATCGAAGAATTCGTAAATATCAACAACAGTAGAGATTGATCCATAACCATATTGAAACCAATATGAACCGGAATTGATAAGTTTCGGCAGCAATTCTTTATTCATCTTTTCGGTTAATTCATCGAACAACTTTTTTCCGCATTCTGGACAAAAGCGTTCTTTTCCTTCTTTGTGAATGGTTTCACATGTCATTTCCTAAATTTTAATTAAATTCCAATGTGTTTGAGGTTCAGCAGGAATTTTTACAAAAATCCTGTAATTATAATTGTAAATATAAAAAAATCGATTTTTATTAAAAAGCCTGACCCGTAAAAAAAAAGCGAAATAGTTCCTAATATAAGAAAAGAAATTTATTCCCAGGAAATTAAAACGTTTTATTAAAGTGAATAATGAGATGATCGGGATTTCCAACATATTGTTGTGGAAAGGCGTTCGTTTTGATTACCAATGGTTTGTGAAATTGATAATTGTTGCAATTTATTAAAGGCATTAATTCATCTACGAAATCCTGTATTAGAAATACTCTTTTCGAATGATAACGATGTGCTTTGTGAATATCGGGAACATGATCTAAACGAATAGTATTTGCGATATATCGATTAATGAATGTAGTTTTACCATTAGAACCGGAACCATAAAACCAGATAATTTTCCTTTCATCGTTGTTGTGTATCAAACGAATGGCTTCTTGCAATTCTGCAATATTATCTGTATAAGTAGATAAATGCATACCACAATTATATCAGCAAAATAGTAATCATTTTTATATTATATTATTATATGAACACCAACAATAAAGATGATGTATTAGATTCAAAAGGAAATCGTCCAAATCCATTTAATGGACAACCTTATTCTAACGCTTATAAAGAACAGGCTAAAATATGGTCAAAATTTCCGGTTTATTTACGTGCTCGTGAAATTTACGATGCCTTAAAAGAGAACCAGGTTATTTTATTGACCGCATCCACGGGCAGTGGAAAAACCAGACTCCTCCCGCTCATGTGTTTAAAAGCATTAGAGTATCAAGGTCGAGTTATTGTAACAATGCCTAAGAAGATCAATGTAACACAGGGTGCAGATATTGCCATAAAATGGTTTGAGGCGGAGACATTAGGTAAGTATATAGGACAACAATATCGCGGTGCGCCTGTGGGTTCTCGCAGTGAACAGACCAAACTAATATTTTCGACGGATGGTTCAGTAGTCCAGCAATTATTCAATGATCCGGCGTTAAGTAAATTTAATTATTTGGTTGTTGATGAAGCGCATGAGAGAAGTGTGAATATTGATTTAATATTATTGTTAGCAAAAAAGGCGATGACACTCAATCCAAATCTGAAATTAGTTATCATGTCAGCTACAATTGATCCGGAGTTATTCAAAAAATATTATCAATCAGAATTCCGATTTAAATACATTGACATTGCGGGAGCGACGATGTATCCGATTGATGTGAAATATTTTGATAAACCGATTGCAAATATTGAAACAGATCAAAAACAATTGATTCCGGTTATTGTTGATCTTATTATAAAAATTATCCAAAGTGGTGAACGAGGTGATATTATCGCCTTTATCAATTCTGCCAACGATGCTTCGGCAGCTTGTGAGTTATTAGCGGAACAGGTAAAGAAACAAGGAATTAAGGAGCCATTTTGTATGGAAGTGTATTCGGGAATGCCTAATGAAACGAGGAATTATATTGAGAAACCGAATAAGTATCAAGTTAATAATCCTGGTGGGAAATATGATAGACGAGTAATGTTTGGAACGAGTTTAATTGAAGCGGGAATTAGTGCGCCGGGATTTAAGATTGTAATCGAGAATGGATTTTCATTTCAGAAGGGATTTAATCCGGAGAGGATGGAATATTCGCTAGGGTTAAAACGGATTTCGAAGCAATCTGTTATTCAGCGGAGAGGACGTGTTGGAAGACTTGAACCGGGAGTTTGTTATAGTTTATATACGAAGGAGGAATACGATAAATTTCCCGATTTCACATCTACCGAAATAAATAACAATGACTTGACGCCATATTTGTTAAAATTCTTAGTGATTCCTGATGTATCGGATATCAAATCGTTATATGATTTTATCGGCAAAATGATTGAACCGCCGAAAAATATTGCAATCAATGTAGGATTGTTGAATTTGCACGCAATTGGTGCTATTGACTTGGAGAGAGGTGCGAACGGTAATATTCTTAATGGTCATATTTCAGCGCTTGGTAAATTGTTGTTAAGATTTAGAAAAATGGAACCGCAATATGCCTTAGCATTATTGAAGAGTTATGCATATGGAACTGATGCAGAGGTTGCTATAATAGGTGTGTTATTATCGGAGATGGAGCCGGCGAAGGGATTAACAACATATTTTGACCCGCCGCGTAAATACAATGCGAAAATTCCTGTGGAGAAGAAGCGATTTCTTGACGGAGAGGCTGTTAAAAAGACATTGAAACACGCTTACGGAGATATTTTTGTAATCAAGAAGATATATGATAAATTTGTGGATTACAGATCGGGACATGATGTTGAAACGAGTAGGAAATGGTGTAGAAAGTATTTCTTCGATTTCGACGAATTAGAAAAGATAAATCGCAGATATAGGGAAACAATGGAAGAGAGCAGACAGTTGCGAGCGGAATACGTGCAATTATTTCAAAACAAGCCGGAATTATATAAGACGAAAGAAAACAATATATTGCATCCATTGATGGAGGGGCTGTTTACAAATTTAGCATTCAAAGCAGGGAGCGATGCTTACATGAATTGTTTTCCGATAATACCGACGAAAGCGGCAATACATAAGGAATCGATGTTGCATCAATTGAAGACGAGTAGTGAATACATTATGTATATAGTATTGTATAATTTCATGGGTAGAACAGGATTTGTTATAAATACGAAGGTTCCGAAAGAGATATTAGTTAATCTTCCGAAAGATAAGTTGAAATTGTTGGTGAAATGTATTAAAAGAAATAAATAATATGTAATCAAAAAAATTTATAATATTCTTGACAGCATAATGTTGGCAAAAATATAAAGCAATCGACGCTGTGTTGATCATCAAGGACTGTTTTCGATAAGATTTATCAATGAATATGTGCTGCACTCGTCGGATGCGAACACTGAACAGGAGAACATCGACGCTGTGTTGATCATCAAGGACTGTTTTCGATAAGATGTCAGAATAGTGCCGACAGTGTTGTCGGATTGGCTTTTGACCCTCTCCCACTGATGGGAAAAAATTTTGAAAATAGTTTCTAATATAAGAAAAGAAATTTATTTCCCAGGAATTCCGCAAAAAGGTTTGCGAGGGTTATTCAATATTTTATTACAAAGATTGTAATAAAATGTGCTGTAATATTTTTTGCGATAATTAGTGTTTTAGTAAGCTAAGTTTTCTGAAACATTTTTCGCAGATAAATCGTCGAATTTGTTTTCGAAAGCCTGTTGTTTTATCCTGTATCATAAAATATTGTTCTACTTCGCAATCGGTGTTTTTGCAGCCGATATTAACAGGATCACAACAAGCTTTACTGACGATATCTAGCTTTGCTGCTGTTGTTGAATTATCCATTTCATTATACATTATAATTAGAGAATTTTGTTAAGGAAGTCAGCCAATTCGTCGGTATCCAATTCTGCTTCATCATTTGCGAAAAAGTCCTTCATGGGTTGTATTGCATTAATATGTTTGCATTCGGAGCGTTTTGTTGCCATATTGAATTGATCTCCACAATTGCAAGTGAATTCTTTTGTATCTTTGCGATATTCGATTTGATATTTTTTGTTAGAATCACCTGAGATAAATGTGAATACGGTTGCTGTATGTCCAATATTATTTACTTCGGAGATTCTCAGAATACATTTCTTCTTTCTGGTTGATCTTCTTTTAGCAGTTGTTGTAGTGGCAGTGGCTGGTTTTGCAGTGTTTTTCTTTACAATAGTTCTTTTCGGTTTAATAGCAGCAGGTTCAACAACTGGGGTACAAGAGCTTTGCTGCATTTATATTACTTCATTTTCCAATCTTTCGATTTTTGTTTTTGTTTTGTTTTTGTTTTGTTTTTGGCTTAAAAAATATGTGAGTATATAAATACAGTCATGGAAGATTATAAATTAAACAACAATTGGATTCTCTGGTTTCATCATCCTAATGATAACAACTGGTCTGAGGAAAGTTATATTAAAGTAGCTGAGATAACATCAATCAAAGATTTCTGGATGATTGTTAAAACAATCCCTGATTTCTTACATGGTATGTTCTTTCTAATGCGCTCTGATGTTTTCCCGCGATGGGAAGATATCAATAATTTGGATGGAGGATACTGGACATTTCGCATTCTTAAAAAAGATGCTGATAAAATTTGGCAAGATTTAATGAAAGCTCTAATCGGAGAAACATTAACAGAAAGACATAAAGATATAGACGGAATAACTGGCATTTCTATCAGTCCAAAAGTCAATAATTGCATTCTTAAAATATGGAACAAAAATGCTGTGAATCGTGATATAGGAATGTTATGCAAAAATATACCAGGGTTGAATTACATGGAATCAATGTATCGAAAACATCAGGATCACGAAAATTTTCAGAAAGAAATTATTATAAAGCCCTAAAAACAAGCTTATCAAACCCTGAAATAAATTTCAAGGTAATTAAATATTGGAAATATTTTATTATTTCTATTATATGCAATCACCAGTTTATCATATCGATTGTGCCGAGAAAGTCGATGTTCTCTTGCAAAAAGCCGGCAATTCCCTCATTGTTCTCGATTTCACCGCTTCTTGGTGTGGTCCATGCAAAAGATTTGCACCATTTGTTGAGCAAATGGGAAGAAGGTATGACAACGCCATAATTGCGAAGATTGATGTTGATGAGGTTCCGGAGATAGCACAAAGTTTCCATGTATCATCGATGCCGACATTTGTATTTATACGAAATCGAAAGGAATTGACGCGTTTTTCGGGGGCTAATCAAAAGCAATTCGAGGAATCAATAATACATTTTTCTTCATAATATCTCTCAATGTGGGATTTTTTTTAATAAAAAAAATTCCCCCGAACCCCTCAAAAAATATGGAATTCAATTCTAACGAATTGAATTCGTTCTGAATGGTCGTAAGAATTATATCTCAATAAAATATTAATGTTTATCATCAATACTTTATTATTAATTTTGTTAATGGCATTGCTTTTATTTACATATAATCTTTCACCAATTGAACAATTTTATATCAATAAACAATCAGGAAATTGGTCTCTTTTCCCATCATTATCAAATTCAAGCACAACATCAAATGCAAACACAACATCAAATGCAAACACAACATCAAATGCAAACACATCATCAAATGCAAATCAACAAGTAGGTGAAGGTCAATGTATTGATCAACAACATGCTTGGGGAAATGTATTAATGGGTGTTTCACAATGTCAACTCGCAAACAATAATAATCAAAATGATCAAAAAAATACAAATAATCAAAATAACCAAAATAATACAAATGACCAAAATGGCCAAAATGATACAAATAATAATGGAAAGAATATAAATGATAAAAATACAAACAACAATAAAACAGGACAACGGATAACTGATTGTTATCCATGTGATGCGGACTTCGATAATATTTGCAAAATGATGTATAATCCGGATTACACGAGTTATGAAAAATCAGGCTATAATTGTTATCCACTTTATTGCAGAGCCATGTGTAAGAGAATCGACACATCGTAAAAAAAATGAAAAAATAAAAAACAAATAATAATATGCAAGTGCAAAAAACAATCCGATTAAAAATTAAGAAACCAGTGCCCGATGTATTCGAACCAGAGATACCATCTGATATATTGAATATGTTGAAGGGTAAGGTTATCAAGAAAACGATGGAATTTGAAAACATTGATGTTAACAAACTAATGCGTCTCATGGAAGAAAAGAAATCGAGTATTAATTTGACAAAGTTTGATGATTATGTTGTTGAATCTCAATCAATGAAATGTATGATCAATCATCCATTCAAGTTAGATGTTTTTGGAGAAATTATAAAAAAAATCATCGCTAATAAATCGCATTCTAAAATTATTGGTCTTGATTTCAACATGGAGAAATATGGCAAGGTTAAATTAAGAAAGAAACCAAAAGAGAAGCAATCGAAACGTGAGCGTAAATTATATAATCAGATAGCAGTTAATTATGATCTAGGTGTTAATAATCGTCATATCCATATTCATTTCTTCCATAATGGAGCGATAACTATGGTTGGCTGTATTAATCATGATGATGGTATCAAAGCGATGGATGATATAATCGAAACGATTTTGAAGAAACATCCCGAGGTATTTTACAATGAGAATCATATTGAAGATATTAAAATGTATAATTATGCCACAACGATGATTAATAGTGGTTTCCGCATGAAATTCAGAATAAATCGTGATGAACTCTATGATATTATTCTTAATGAATATAACATGTATGTAAATTTCACGAATGAAAAGTATGCCGGTGTTAAAATAAGTTTTATGTTTAATGCAACGAAAGATGGTGTTTGCCATTGTGAAAATAAATGTGCCTTAGAACAGCGTAGAAGAAAGAAGAATAGTTGCAAAATTATCACGATTATTGTTTTTTCGAAGGGATATACAACAATTACTGGTGGGAACAGTATGGAACATGTTGAAACAGCATATAAATTCATCACGGATGTCATCAGGAAATGTTATAACAGACTTATTGTTTTAGACATTGGTGAATTAGTTGCGTCTCTAACTTAAACAAATTTTACCAGGAATTATTATAAAATGTATCTTTTTGAGATTAAGACGGTTCAAACCAGTGCATTCAAAACCTTGATCGAAGCCTTGAAAGAAATTTTGACAGATACCAACATCGAAATTTCAGAACAAGGTATGAAAATCCTGGCTCTTGATTCTACGAAAACTACATTGGTATATTTAAAATTGGAGGCTGCTAAATTTGACTACTACAAATGTTCTAAGACAACTGTTGCTGGTATTAGCATGATAAATTTATTTAAATTTATCAAGACAGCTTCAAATGAAGACACGTTATCACTTTTCATAGATGATGCTCTTCCAAATATTCTTCAATTGAAGTTCGAACACAATGACAAGAAGATGGTATCAACCAAGAAGTTAAATCTTATTGATTTGAACGAAGATGATCTTAAAATTCCGCCAGCGGAATTCGATTGTGTTATCACAATGCCATCGCAAGATTTTCAGAAGCAATGCAGAGATAAGAGTATTATATCTGATGTGATAGAAATCAAGAGTGTCGGCAACAAGTTGATATTTGCATGTAGAGGAGATATAGGAGAAGACGAAACATCATATGGTTCGATAGGTGATGATGCTAACAAGGAGGGTTTGAAATTTAACAAAGTGAGTGATCCTTCAAGGGTCATTCAAGGTTATTACAAATTAAAATATTTAACCATGTTTTCGAAATGTACGAGTTTGTGTGCTAATATTGAGATATGTATGAAAAATGATTATCCAATCATTATAACATATTCGGTTGGCAATCTTGGAAAACTGCGTTTAGCACTTGCTCCAAAGAAGGGGGAAGACTAATATTTCTTATTTATAAATATTTCACATGAATTTATACTTGATGGTGTTAATCCATGTGTAATCATTTTTCTATTGCTGCAATAAAATTTAGTTTTGCTTTCCGTTAAATACCATTTCAAAACTAAATCAATTTCTCTATACATATTCTTACAATGTTCCACTAATTTTTTCGCTAATTTTCTGGTTATCAAATATGCAACCAATCCATCCGTTTCATATCCAGGTTGCAAATATTTTTCAGTGTATTTGTCAGTGTCAGTGCTATGTTGTTCTGTTGTTGTATTATCTTTGAACCTATCGTGGTAAAAATATATCATTTCATAATCGGGATCCGCTTCTTTCATCATCTCTTCAACGTTATTACGAAAATTATCCGCAATAATTGCATCATCTTCAAATATTATCATTTCTGGAATATTTTCATCAACCATTTTTTTCCACAATCGATAATGTGATATATAAACGCCAATCTGACCAGTGTTATAATTGAACTTCGGATGTATATTTATATTCATTCCATTTTTGCGTATAAAATCATAGGCATCATCTTTGAGTGGATTGAATGCATCCGTTAATTCACATTTCACACCGGATTTCTGCAATATTGGAATTGTTGTTTTCTCCAATAATTCCATCCTATCTCGGCGTTCTTTCAAAGCAATTATACTGACCTGTGGAAACCAATATTCGCCGCGGAATCGTTTTCTTTCATCTTCTAATTTTATATTTTCATCATAAAAATGCAGCAATTCTCCAAACTGATATTTATTACATAAATATTGCCCAACACCATTCTTTCGCGCTGAATCAGAAAATATAACAAATTCATATCTACCCGTCCCATCAACATATTTTAACTGTGGAATGCATTCTGTTTTAATCAAATACGTGCAATGCACAACCGGAACTTTAAAAGTTCCAATTAACTTTCTGTCATAATATTCGTTATAATCCGGATGATATCCGTAATATCCATTCGCGTCAATATCCGCAAAAAAATTACTATATCTATCGCCCTTTTCAGGAACAGATTTCAGCATTGGTGCTATAATCGGTTTATCCTCCTTGATTAGTTGTCTCAATGTAAAGGGTCGGATAAAATTATCACAATCAACTACAAAATAATACTGGCAACGCATTTCACGTGCTCGTCGCATACTTTTTTCGCGAATTCTACCAAGAATACTGAAACGTTCTTGTGTCCATTCATGTGGTCGGGATGATTCAAGACCATTGTGTTCAATATTATCAAATATAATTGCTGCATATTTCGTTGCATTTTCTTCGCGCCATGTTTTCAATATTTCGAGCGTATCATCGTGATTATTATTTGTATTTATGTAAACGCAAATCTTGTTCTTTGGGTAATCCTGATTTCCAATACATTGCAAAAACAGTGGTAAGACATGTGCTTTATTTCTAGCTAAAATGGCAAGTAGAACACTTCCATCAGATTGGTAAGTGTAATTAGGAATTTTGCACAAACCAAATATTTGTTTTGTTGTAGCAGCGGATGTTAAATATTGTGTAAATTCGCGACTTTCTTCTGCGAATGTAATATTATTGTTATTGAATCTCCAAAGAATTCCGTAATGTTTATCATTACAAATCCATTGACTAATGCCGGCTTTTTTCGCGTTTCTAGAAAATTTGATGAATTCATATTTATCGGGTTTTTCATCAGTGTAAGAAAGTTTCGACAGATATTCCGCCTTAATCAAATAAGTACAATGCACTAATCCTACTTCAAAACATCCACGCATTTCATATGACATGATGCTCAAAGTTTTGGCATTAAATTCCGGATCTAAATAACCTTCCTGATTTGTTGCATAAAAGAAATTGGTATCTCGCACTTCACCAACAAGTTTTTCTGGTGCATCGTTTAAAAGTGGTGCTATAATCGGTTTATTATATTTTATCAAATCTTTTAAGGTGAAGGGTAAAACAAAGTTATCGCAATCGGCGATGAAGTAATAATCAACACCTAATTCAGCGGCTTTTCGCAAACTGCCGTTTCGTATTTTTGCCAATGCGGTCAATTTAATATCAGTCCAGTAATGAGGATTGACATCATCAGGTAGTTCATTGACACTATGTTTTTCAAATATAATATTCATGTATTCTTCTCGAACATTATCAACGAACATTTGTAATAAATCCTCTGTATTATCGCGATTATTATTCGTATTGATATACAATATTATTCTGTCTTTTGGATAATCTAATGCATAGATGCATGAAAGATAAGTTTGTAACAGAAATCCTTTATTTCTTGCTAATATCGCAATCATAACGGTCTTACCAATATTATCATTACGTATTAGAGAAACTTCCTTCCAATTATATTCACCCAATTTAACTGGTTCATAACGTTTCAATGGATAGCATTGAGAATTGAGTGGACAATATCCACCGGTTATTAGGTTGCGTTCGGTAGTATCAGCAGGTTGGTTAGCATCATTCATAATCAAAATGTGTTTACCGTGTGAAATAATGCGATCCAATATGCGAATAACATCAGTATTTGTCATGTGTTGTAGAAAATCTTTCAAAATGATTAAATCATATTCCTTGCCATCTAAATCATAGTTCATGATGTCTTCACAGACAAATATAATATTTTTGCAATTAGCATATTTCTCGCGATTAAATTCAACAACCGCATCTGCACAATCTAACCCAATATATGCAACACCATTGCATATAAATTCATCGTGTTCGAATTCCCAAATTCCACTTCCGACATCCAATACACTTCTAATATTGTTTTCTTTCATATATTTTCGCAAAAATGCGCGATATTCCATTGTTGCTTCCTGCGAATTTCCGCTACCACTACATAGTGCAAATTTTTGCGCGGCATATCCCCATGCATTATTTTTATAAATCTGATTAAATATATCTTTGAAAGTGGTTGGATTTATTTCGGCGTTAATCTCTTTCCATCTTCTTTTGAATTCCTGATCCATATCTTCTGGATAGCGTCGTTCATCAAGTATGCGTTTTAATATTCGAACTGCATCGTGTTTATTACCGGAATTATATGCGGCGATATATACTTCAAATAAGAAGGAATAATCGTATAATCGTTTTACAATTAATAATCCGCCTGGTACGTCAAAAACCTGCCTTTGATTAATCAATGTAATTCCGAAATTATATGCGGATTTCGGCATGTCGTATGCAAGAAAATTATGCACTATTTCATAAGGAGCTTCTAAACGATGACTTTGAAGTTCAAATGCTTTAAAAAAATAAACGAGATATTCCTCCATTGGTTTATTGAGACCAATCATACAATAGCCAATATTGAGATACGATGTATAAATTTCATCTTGGAATCCGGTTGTCATTTTGGTTCGAAGAAGATAGTTTTCGATAGCTTTTTCATTCATTCTGGCATCTTTATAACTTTGTGCCAAATAATATCGATAACGAGCGTAGTGGGGTCTTTTAATAACCTCTGCTTCTAAAATTTCGGCGTGTCTTCGATATTTTTCGGGATCACTATGAGAAGCGCCATCGAAATGAATCACATTAGTTATTGATTTAAGATATCCGATAGTTTTCACACCTTCTGCATCAGGAAATTCATGTAAGACATCGAAATATTTCCATTCTAACCGATTATTGAAAAGGAGATCACGATAATATAGAGTGCCGTTCATATCGGCTAGAATCATGTAATGATCACATGTTAGAGCTTCGAGGAGTTCTAGATCTGCTGCATAAGTATATTCTTCATCAGCATCGATGGTTATAGTGTATTCTGCTTTCGATCTAGCGAGACTGAGAGCGCGAGATCTATTATAAGCGAAATCTTGCCATTGATGTTGATGAATTTCACCGGGAATTCCGCAACCCTCAAAGAAAGTTTTAATGACATCGATAGTATTATCTGTTGAACCAGTATCGCAGATAATCCAATAATCGATGAGAGGAATGACGGTTTTGAGACAACGTTCGATGATTTTGCTTTCGTTTTTAACGATCATAGAAAGACAGATGGTATTCTTTTTTTTGATGGCCGATGTGAGCATTATTATTGATTTTGTGGGATATTTTTTATATTATAATGGGACGAAGTAGTAATATATTTCGCCAATTCATATTTACAAACACCATTTTTATTATGTGGAATGGCGTGTCCGGTTTCATCAATCCAGATGGTGTAATCATTTCTGGTGATAACAGCTTTCGAAACACCAATGATATGATAATTTAAGCCACAAAAAGGGCATTTCTTTGATAAACATGGCAATTTGTGGCAGAGATGTACATCACCATTTTCTTCAACAGGTGCGAAAGTTGCGTTTCCATGTGCGGGACGAACAATGATACGTTTTTTACATTTATTACATTCGCTGATTTGGGGTTCTGGATTTGGATTGTTATTGGCAAAATTTGGCAAAACAATTGGCACATCATTTTCGTCGGCTTCTTCTTCCATTGACAATTCAAACCAACTCTTTTTGCTGGATGTATTGCTTGCCAAACTGATTGTTCGTGAAATAGGAGGATGTTTTAATTCATCGAGTCGTTTAATTATGTTGTTTTCTTCTTCAATAACTTCGACGAGTCTCTTCTTTGTTTGCTCCATAGTTTCGACAGGTTTTCTGCCTTGTTCCATAGGTTTAAAATTGTATTACCCATCGATTTTATTAGCATGATATTATTATAAAAATCTAAAAACATAACACAAGAAAACAGAAAAAATTGTAAAACGAATCTTCTTTTAAAGTCAATGATTGCAAACACCTAAAACACCGATTATTGTAAATTCATCATCTTTTTCTTTTTTGTAGATAACTTCGAACACAGTTTTAGGAATGCCTTTGATGGTCATTGCCAAAATTTTGCACTGTTTGAATATTTTCTCACATTTTTTGCATCTATTCTCACGAATAAACCAAGAACTTTGATGTTCATGCAAAATTCCATTATCATCAAAGAAATATTCCGGTCTATCGATAGTGCCAGATGTTCTAATGAATTCGCCAGTTTTAACCAAATGAACTTTTGCGCCGCAGTTCAAGCAATCTCTTTTTCCCTTATGTGATCCTTTTGGGAAGGTAAATACATTGTGTTTCTTTGCATGTTCTTCATTTGCAACAGTCAATTGTTGTTGTTGAGGAACAAATGAAGATAAATCTTCATTATGAGTTTGGAAGCTTGCTTCCTTCGCCACAATTTCTGCGAAAGTCTTTTGTTTGGTTTGTTGTTTTTGTGGAGGAAGGATTTCTTCTTTTCCGTTGCTAACAACAATGTTTTGTTTTTCTTCTTTGTTTCTCACAGCAGAAGTTTGTAGCTTCATTGCTTCAATTTGAGCAGAAAGTTCATCTGCTTCATTTGAAAGAATGATGTATTGCAGTTTGGTCTTTTCTTTTTGAACTCTGACCAATTTCAATTGTAAATCTTTGAATTCGGGAGTTTCCATACAGAATAATCATAAATTTCGACAACCCATCGATTTTTTCGTATATCAAAACAACTGCGGTAATACCAATTAATACATAATATTGATTTATATTATGGATTATTACAAATTGCTTGGTGTTGAACGAAACGCTCAGCAAGATGAAATTAAGAGGAAATATAGAGAATTGGCGATGAAATATCATCCCGATAAAAATAGGAATGACCCATCTGCTGAATCTACTTTTAAATCCGTTTCACAAGCATATCAAGTATTATCCGATAAAGATAAACGACGCACTTATGATTTAACTGGTGCCACTGATATTAGCGAAAATGACATCAATGTTTTTACAGATATGTTTAGTAGTTTTCGCAATATAAATGACATATTAACGCAATTAATGTCAGATGAAGATTCTATCTCTTTCCAGGTTTATACAACAATGCCATTCGAATTTGATATACCAAACAACAGTCATCACGAAGAAGAGCAACGTAAAACAGAGGATGTTTATTATAATATATACGCAACATTGGAAGATATTTACCAAGCAAAACAGAAAACAATAACCGTTAATCATTATCGAAATATTAACAATAGATTCAAAAAGACGCCAATTGAATTGTCAATTGACCTCTCAAAAAGAGACATTATATTTGAAGGACAAGCTGACCATATTGAAGGTCATCAACCTGGAAACATAATTGTTAATATCTTTGCGAAACCTCATCCAAAATTTAAGCGTATTAACGAATCAGATTTGGTATATCATCATGAGATGACAGTTGATCAATTATATCGGGATACTGTATTCAAATTGGTGCATTTAGATGGTAAGGAATACATGATAAAATTATGTGCAAATACGAAGAATTATGAATATAGATATGTTAAGGAATTAAGTCTATTCATACATTCAATAATCCGATTTCCGGAAAAGTTTGAAGATTTGACTTTGATTGGAAAAGAAGCAACCAAACAAGATGAACATTTCGAAAATATTATAACAGCGGAACCAATGATGAGTTATGACGATGTTCACAAAGAATTATGAAGAATAAGCATTCTATCTAATACTGCGATATCCAATTTGCCTTTTTCAATCCATTTATCAACGGCTGATTTGCGAATGATAAATGATTTCTTATTTAACTTTTCGTGTGTTATACGCATATCTTTTGTGATGCTACATTTGTCGAAAATATCGCCACATGTTTCACTATTTTTAGAAAAGACAATTATATCTTCTTTTGCAAAATATTTGCTGCAACAATTCAATATATTCTTGAAATTCTTGATTAATTTATCATCGATATTATGAATGAAAATACAATTGTTAAAATCTTCGAACAACAAATTTTCAATAATAACGTTAACATCATCAACAACATACTTATCAACACTGCTTTCAAATGGATATTTATATTTCGTTAACAAATCTGCATTTGAATGATAAGCACAGATTTTATCAATACCCATCAATCGCGTCTGTTGTTTTGCAAAGTCATATGTTTCCGGTGTTTGAACATCTGTTTTATATGCAAGAGGACTATAACATATCATTGGAATTGCAGCATAAATATTATCATTTGAATAGAATGCCAACAATGTATCAATTGCATTATCCAGACCATTTGT